>ERZ791852.1945-NODE-1945-length-11496-cov-3.448650_pt1 | contig 11496 bp, 8 predicted proteins | sample MGYA00510287_ERZ791852 | MGnify/ENA primary metagenome ERZ791852 (study PRJEB30046, sample SAMN00715257) | human gut metagenome | study: EMG produced TPA metagenomics assembly of the A metagenome-wide association study of gut microbiota in type 2... | reverse complement strand
TGTTTTACTTGTGCTCCTGCTTCTCCAATTTCCAATGTATTATGGAATCTTCCTGGATCCACTTCAACCGCTCCGACAGATATAGTTGTTAATGGAAATTCCTCTATTATCCCTTTTCTATTCGGTACTTCTAGATAACCCTTTTCAACATCTTCTTCCGAAAAATACTTTTTTACATTTTTGTCAAACTCTAATACAATGTTTTGACAGATTCTCTCATAGTCTTCATCTTCAACTATTGCTATAAAATCATCTCCACCAATATGTCCAACAAAATTATTATCTTCACACTTTGAGTGAACATTTCTAGAAATCGTTCTAGCAGTAAATTTTATTATTTCATCTCCATTTGAAAATCCATAAACATCATTATATGCCTTGAAATTGTCTAAATCTATATAAAGCATAACAAAAAATTGCTTTTTTAATAAACGTTTTTTCATTTCCGCCTGTATCTGTACATTTCCCGGCAAATTTGTTAGAGGGCTAACTTTCCTATTTATGTATAAAAGGTTTATTATGTTTGTAATTGTATAATATAAATATTCATAATCTAAAGGATTTTTTATATAATACGTTGCCGCAGCCTTTAATATTTCCAACTTATGTTCTCTCTCATATTCTGAAGTTACAACTATTACAGGAGTTATAGAATTATCATCATTGTTTCTTATCTTATGGCATACCTCTGTTGCCTTTTCTGATATTGTATCTTCATTTACAATTATTAGTGCTGGTATATCTTTCAACGCTACATCAATTTCTTCTGTTCTTATTTGCTTAAACTTATAATTATCATCTTTTTTAAATTCTTCATTCAGTTTATTTTTCAAATTTTCATCATCATCAATTATATATACGGTATGCATATTTAAGTACGTTCCTTATTATTATTTAGGTTTTATGGTTCTACCTATAAACCATGTTGCTAGATATTATTTTTCATTTATTAATTATAATATTGTTTTATATGAATAGTCTTTTACAGCAAAATTAGGCTGAATTTAATTCAACCTCATCTTGTTTTTTTAGTTTTCATATTCTGCATTAAATTCAGTTACTTGTTCATTTATATTATAAACACGTAAAGATATTCTATTTGTTCCAGAATCAAGCTTTTGTCTATATTCAAATTTTGTATCATTTATTGAAATATTAGGGTCTGTTGTATATCCTTGTCCATTTAAGTCGTAGCAAAGTAATCTTAAGCCATCATCATCTGTTGCTTTTATTAATATGTATGATGCATCATTAGGATCTCGTTTTACTTCTACCGTAGGACGTTTTGTTCCTTTTATTTTTTGCTCTTTTGTAGCAACATTTTGAGCCTTATCAACAGCTTCTATCGTAAGCGTTGCTTCTCCTTGTTGTGCAGGAATTGTTTCTTCTATTGTTGTTTGCCCCTCTTCTTCTGCGTTGATTGTAACTTCTTGTGAATCACCATATTTATATGTTACATAATCTATTGCCGTATCATCTGTTACAGTAATTTTTATATTAGAATTTACGCCTTCAATAGTTATTACTGGTTCTGTAATATCTTTTGCATCCTGGTTTAAAGTCTTTACATATCTCTTTGTCTGTCCGTTAGAATCTATAACTGTTATATTTAATTTATTATTTTCTCCAGATGGAATTGATATTATTTGTTCCAATATTTTATTGCCACGTCCTTGCACAATTGTAGGATTAGAATTGTTCCATGTAAATGATACTGTTCTTATTCCGCTAGTACATTCAATAGATAATTTTGCTGTATTTCCGGTTTTTAAAACAGAAACAATTGGTGCTTTAGTATTTTTAGCAAGTTCCACGTTTTTTGTATAAGCATAAGCTCCATCAGCAGATAAAGCTAATCCAAATAAAAGAATTATTCCAGCAAAAGCTTTTGCAACACCAGTAATATCCCCTGGTGCCTTTGGTTCTCGCACCCTCTTTTCTTTTACCTTTTTTGATTTATCATTTTTCGTCACTAAAATTTGATTCATTCCAATTACCTTCCTTAGTATAAAACGCTTTTCAAATAGAATTATAACATAGAGAATTTTTAAAGTAAATAAATTTGGCATAAAAATTTCGCCCAAAAAGGGGTGTCCCTATTGGGCGAAATTTATTATAAAACAAACTTCTTTATTAATACTACTCCTGAAGATAATATTACAAGTACTGCTAAGCCTATTGTTGTAAATGTTTTTATTTGTCCTGTTTGTACGCCTACAGATACTGGAGCATCATCTATGTCATCTTCACCTTTTTTGTTATTGTCCGGTGTTGAGTCTATATCTGGGCTGTTGAAATCGTTATGATCTTTGCTTATTTCTGCCCAGTTGTCCATTACTCCGAAGTTTTCTGAATCGTTAATCCATGTTAACACTACTTCAACTTCTGTTGTATCTCCTGGTTGTAATAATATGTCTTTTGTCTGGTCTGTTGTTATTGTCTTTTCGTCTATTTGCTTCCATAGTGGGTTATCTTCTGGTACAAATTTTAGTCCATTTGGAATATAGTCTTTTAATTCTTTTGCATATCCTGCTATATTTCCTTCATTTTTTACTCTTATTTTGTATCTGAATTTTATTGTTACTTTGTTTATTTTGCTCTTTTTCAAGTCAACCTTTACAACATCTTCTGGGTCATCTTCTGCCTTGTGGCCAGATTCTATTATTTTATCTTCCCCATTTTCTGTTACGATTGCTTGTGTTACCCATTTTCTTAAGCTTAAGTCGAAATATTGTACCTTAACTTTTTCTATGTCTTGGTCATCTTCTCCTTCATTCCATTTATCTGGAACTGAGTCTTGGTCTGTAACATCATTTCCATCTTTGTCTGAATCTTTTGATATTTGAGCTTGGTTTATTAAAATTCTATCTGATGTATTTGGTTCTGTTACTTCAAATGCAACTTTTACATCTCTGTAATCTAATTTTTCTCCATCGAATGCTTTTAATAAGTTAGCTCCTGCTGTTTTTTCTTGTTCTTTTGATAGATAATCTGTTACTATTGAAACTGCCTCATCTAAGTTTTCTGTTTCTTTTCCATCTTTATCTAACATTTTCCATCTGTACTCTATGTTAGTCTTATTATCTGTTAAGAATTTTAAACCTTGTGGCATATCATCTTTTATTTCACTTGCATATCCGTCCATTTCACCTTCGTTAAATACTCTAATTGTATAGGTTACTATCTTTCCGTTTGATACAAGTACTGGATCTTTTGGATGATCGTATTTTGCTGTTGTACTGCTTCCATCTTTTATTGGAGTAACATCAACTTGTGGTATTCTACTTGTTATTTCTGTATTATTTACTGCTGTTATGAATTTTCTTAATGATAAGTCGAATTTTACAAGTGTTACTTTTTCGAAGTCATCATCATCTTCTTGTCCTGGTACATAATCTTTTTTACTTTCATCATCTTTATATCCTGGTCTATCTTCTGGAATTTTTACATTGTCTTCTTTAGAATCTCTATCTGTAACTTTGTTTCCTTCTCCATCAGTAAAGTCTGATATATCTGCTAAGTTTGTTATTTTGCTTGGCATTGGATCTGTTGAAACTACTTTACAAGCTACCTTTACTTCTTTATAAGATAATGTTGTTCCATCAAATGCTGGTATTTTGTTTTCTCCGGCTACTTTTTCATTTGCCTTACATAAGTATGATGTTTTTATTACTTTTGAATCTGTGCTATCAACTGTCCAACCATATTTTTTATTTGTTTCATTATCTTTAATAAATTCTAATTGGTCTGGTAAGTGGTCTTTAATTTCTTCTACATATCCATCTACTTGACCTTCATTGTATACTCTAATTGTATATTCAACTACTGCTCCTAATGAAACTTTTACAGGCTCTTTTGAGTGATTATAAATTGCTGTTGTTCCTGTTCCATTTTTCAAAGGTGTTGTGTCAACTTGTGGAATTCTGCTCTTTATTTCTGTATTATTTACTTTTGTGATGAATTTTCTTAAAGCTAAATCAAATTCTTTTATTTTTAGTTTTTCAAAATCATCATCATCTTGTTGTCCTGGTACATAATCTTTTCCTATTTCATCATCTTTATATCCTGGTAAATCAGATGGAATATTTACATTGTTTTCTTGTGAATCTCTATCTGTTACTGTATTTCCGTTGCCGTCTGTAAATTTTGTAATATCAGCTATATTTGTAATCTTAGTTGGCATTGGATCTGTTGAAACTACTTTACATACAACTTTTACATCTTTGTAATCTAACTTTGTTCCATCAAAAGCCTTAATTTTATTAGCACCTTCAGAAGCTTCTTTTGCTTTTGATAAATAATTTGTTCTAATTATTTTCGAATTTGTACTATCAACTACCCAACCATATTTTGTATTTATTTCATTTCCAGCAACAAATTCAAGTTGATCTGGCAAATGGTCTGTTATTTCTTCAACATATCCATCTATATCACCTTCGTTATATACTCTTATTGTATATGTAACAACATCGCCAATTGCAACTTTAAGTGGTGTTTTTGTGTGATTATATGTTGCTGTTGTTGCTTCTCCTGAAGCTAATTTGCTAACATCTACTTGTGGTATTCTATTTGTAATTTCTGTTCCATTTATGTTTGTAATAAATTTTCTTAAGCTTAAATCGAATGGTTTTGGTACTACTATTGAAGTTGCATCTGAAAAGTTTAATGGAGTTTCATTTACAATTACAACTGGTTGCTCTGTTGTTGGAGCATCTGCAACTGACCAATAATCAACTGTTTTTGATGTGTATGATGTATTTACAGTCATTTTTATTCCAGATATATTTGAGCTTGTTGGCATAATTAAATAGAATTCTTGTCCTACTAATTCTTTTAATGTTTTTGTTGTGGCAGTTACATTTCCGCTTACATCTTTAATGCCAATGCTTGGAGTAATTGTTGTTCCATTTATATCTGTAAATGTTGCATTTAATGTATAATCAACATTTAATAATTGGTTTATTTTATAAGGTCCTGCAACATAGTTACTTCCAACCTTTGTCATTGTAGCATTACTCTTTACAATTTCGATTGGAGATGTTGTATTGTTTGTACTCTTGTAATTGCTATTTGCTTTTGCATTTGTAATGTAATATTGGAATAATGCTTCTATTGCATCTTCTCTATCCCAACCATCATCTCCAAAAATATCTCCCATTGAAGCATAATTTGAATCTACATTTGCAATTGAGTTTATTTTAAAGTTTGATGTTTCATAATGATATTTATCTCCCGATGGGTTTGTGAAATACCAAATTGCTAATTGCTGTACAGCATCTATATCATCATCTGTTATAAGTTCATATAATTCATTTGGAATTTTACTCTTTAAAAATTCTTCTCTTGCAGTTGTATTGTCTGTTCCAATTGCAGGCATTATATAAATATTATCTAATAACCACATTAAAGAATTATAATTGCTTCCTGTTGGTAAAATTTTTGAATATGTACTTGGTATTGAAGCTAAATCTTTTAAGTTAAACTTTTGTGTATATTTACTTATTGTTGGTACACCACCTGTTGCCATATCACTAGAGCCAAATCCAGGTCCACCTTTAATACAGTAAATAGTTTTACTTAAATCTGCGGTTTTTCCATTTTCACTATCATATTCTGCTATTTTCCATACTTTGCTACCTTCTTGTTGATAGCCATAGCCAGCTCTACGAAGTGAAACAATGCCTAAATATAGTGGTCCTGCACTTGCAGCCTTAACAGCACTAATGCTCCCAAGTGTAGCCACTGTTAACATAGTAATTAAAATGCTTGATACTAATTTTTTAAACTTTTTCATACTCTCCATCCTTTTGTTTATTTTTTATTATTTTAAATTCCTATACATATTCAATTATATTACATTTTAAATTTAAAAGCAATAAATTGTAGCAAGATTTTTCAACCATTTTTGTGCTTTTTATTGATTTTTGCCCCATATTAATATACAATAATTCTATCTAAAGAAAAGATGGTGGTTTTATGAATTATAAGAAACAAAAAGAAGTAAAAATAGATAACAAAAGCACCCATTTAAAGTGGTTTGCGGTTATTTTTTTAATATTAATTTTATTATTAGTTTTTAGAATTTTCTGGTTGCAATTCATTGATGGAAGTTTTCTAAAAGAACGAGCATATAAGCAAATTACTGCTAACAGAGTTCTAAGCCCTAAAAGAGGAACAATTTACGATTCTACTGGAAAGGCTTTAGCTGTAAGTTCTGAGGTTGATACTATTAGTGTAAACCCTTCACTTATAGCTGTAAAAAACGATGCTGAAGCTACAAATGCTTTAAAAGAAAAAGTTGCAAAAGCGTTATCAGATATTTTTGAATTAGATTATAATGAAGTATTAGTAAAAGTAACAAGCACAAATTCAGTAGAAACAATTGCTAAAAAAGTTGATATAGATAAAGTTTCTAAATTAAAGCAATGGATGGAAGATAATAAGTGGAGCTCAGGAATTAACATAGATAAAGACAATAAAAGATCTTACCCTTATAATAATTTAGCTTCAAATTTAATTGGATTTTGCGGGAGTGATAACAACGGTCTAGCCGGAATTGAGTATTACTGGGATGAAACATTAACTGGTACTCCAGGGCGTGTAACTACTTCAATAGATGCAACTCAAGAATCTATTCCAGACACTGATGAAAAATACATAGCTCCTGAAAATGGTAGTAACATTACTCTTACAATAGATGCAAATATTCAGACTATTGTAGAAAAATATTTAAAACAGGCTGTTGAAGAAAACAATTGTAAAAATGGTGGTGCAATGACAATTATGGACCCATCTACTGGAGATATTCTAGCAATGGCTACATATCCAGACTATAACCTAAATACACCATTCGAGCCAAACGAAACTCTTCAAGGAACTTGGGACACACTTTCTAGTGAGGAAAAAACAAACAGCTTATACAAAATGTATCGTAACAAAGTTGTTACCGAAACCTATGAACCCGGTTCTGTATTTAAAACTGTAATGGCTTCTGTCGGCTTAGAGGAAGATGTTGTAGAAACCGACACAGCTGGCGACTTTTATTGTAGTGGAAGCCAAATGGTTTCTGGAATAAAAATAAATTGTGCAAACAAATCTGGGCACGGAAGTGAATCTTTAAGAAACGCTTTAGAAAACTCTTGTAACCCAGCATTAATTCAATTAGGTCAACGTATAGGAGCAACTACACTATATAAATATTTTAAAGCATTCGGACTATTTGATAAAACAGGAATTGCAACGTCTGGAGAAGCTTCAAGCCAATTCCATAAGCTAGAAAATGTAGGTACAACAGAGCTTGCTACAATGTCATTTGGTCAAAGATTTACAATTACACCTTTACAAATGATAACAGCCGCAAGTGCAATTGCCAACAATGGTGTTTTAGTACAACCAAGAATTGTAAAAAGCATAGAAAACCCAGACACAGGTGCAGTTACAAACATTGATGTAAAAGAAGTACGTCAAGTAATATCATCTGAAACAGCTACAAAAGTACGTAGCATGATGCAATCTGTTGTTACAGACGGTGGTGGAAAATACGGTGCAGTAAAAGGATATACAATAGGAGGAAAAACAGGAACATCTGAGCCAAACCCTAACCATCCAGAAGATGGATATGTTGTATCTTTCTTAGCAATAGCACCAGTTGAAAATACAAAAGTAGTAGCATTACTAGTATTATATGGTCCACAAGTTAAAAATTACTATGGTGGTGCAATTGCAGCCCCAGTTGTATCTCAAGTATTAAGCGAAGTATTGCCATACTTAGGAATTCCTTCAAATGATGCAACAGAAGTAACAACAAATAATACATCTTTAATAACAATACCAGATTTAAGAAATAAAACAATATCAGAAGCAAAACAAATATTGAAAAATTTAGGAATTACTCCTGTAACTTCTGCAAGTGATGACGAAATAGTAACAGTCCAAACACCAAAAGCAGGCGTATCTGTTTCAAAAAATGGTGTATGTAAACTATATACAGAAGAAAATAGCACATCAGTTTCTGTAACAGTGCCAGACTTAAAAGGAAAGAGTTTGAGTAACGTAACAGCAACTTTAAAGAGTAAAAACTTAAATATTCAATCTACAGGTTCTGGAATAGTAGTTTCCCAAGACCCAGCAGTTGGTGCAACTGTTGAAGAAGGAACAGTAGTAAAAGTAACATTACAAGAAGTTGCAAGTGATTTACACTAAACTAATAATTTTTTAATAATAAAATCAAGCCATGAGATAATTTTATAAATAATTATCCCATGGTATTTTTTTACTATTTCAATTTGTCTAATCCTTTTGTTTCCATTTTTTCTTCTGTTACAGCATTTCTTATCGCAATATTTACAAGCGAATTTATAGAAACAGAATAATTTTCTTTTAATTCATAAAGTCCATTTAAGAAGTCTTCCCTTATTAAAAAAGACCTAGATACTTGATTTGTGTTTTCTTTTTTATACAGAGCTACATTTTTGGTAGTAATTAAGTCCTCTATTGCCGCATTTACCAGCTTACTGATTGACGCATCATACGTACTGTTAGATAGCTCCGTTAAATCTTGATAAAGATTTTCATCAATACTCAATTTTTTGTTTACTGTAGTTCCTTTTTTACAAAATCTGCTAAAACATGACATTTTTCTTTCTCCTTTGTTAAAATTATATATTTTCTTACCATATATTGTAAGTCCTAAATTAGGTTCTTAAAATAACCATTTTTAGTGGTTAATTTTTACCTACATCTAATATACAATTATTTGATGAATTTGTAAAATATCTCCAGCAATTTTTCTAAAAATTGTTAAAGTTTTTTATTATATGAAATATTAATTAAAGCAAGAAAGGAAAAAATGTTTATGAGTAAATTATTTAATAACTATATCTCGCTAAAATCTCAAGATTCGAATAAGTTTTATTTGTTTAAAAGCGGAATTTTCTATATTTTTTTAGATGATGACGCACGAGCTATGTCTCAACAATTTGGTTTTAAATTAAGCAATTTAAACAATTCTGTCGTAAAGTGTGGTTTTCCAACAAATTCATTAGACAAATATATAGAAAAGTTCAAAGTTGCAGGTTACTCAGTACATATTGTTTGTGATGATAACATTAAAACAGTTTCTAATTCTGTTGATTTAAATTTTTTTGTTAATAACCAGTTCTTTGAAAAAACTTTGAATACTTTTCTAAATTTAAACATAGACATGCTATCAATAAGTCAGGCCTTTGATACTCTTTTTAATTTGCAACATGATTTTAAGCAAGTTATGCAGGAGGTTTCTGATGAAAAGAAAAAGCCACTTGTATGAAGCAACCTATGATTTTAACAATATTGTTAATGCTTATAATGAAGTTTGTAGAAATACTAAAAATAAAAGAAAAGTCGAATTTTTTAGAGAGTATAAATGTGTGTATATCTCTCGTATTTATAACATTTTAAAAAATGAGAAATACGAAGTTGGACCATATAATATTTTTACAATTTATGAGCCAAAAGAAAGAAGAATTGTAAGCCAAAATATGCAAGACAAAGTTATAAACCATTTAATTTCTAGGCATATACTCTACCCTGCTCTAATGCCTTGTTTACTAAACTTTAATGTTGCAAGTAGAAAAGACATGGGAATGAAAAGAGGCTTAGAACTTTATATATATTATCGTAACTACTTTAAGCAAAAATATGGTACTTATTACATTTTAAAATGCGATATAAGCAAATTTTTTGCGAGTATTAATCATGACATTTTAAAAAGAAAATTAGAACGAAAAATCAAAGATAAAAAGGCTCTTGATGTAGTTTTTAAAGTTATAGATAGTGATTCCGAAGGTCTAAGCATTCGGTAACATGACAAGTCAAGTACTAGCCGTATTTTACCTAAATGACATGGATCATTTCATAAAAAATGAACTACACATAAAAGGAGTAATTCGTTATCAAGATGATTTTTTATTATTTCATGAGTCTAAAGAATACTTAAAATATTGTTTAGAACAGCTTACAATTTTTTTAGAAAAAGAGGACTTAAGATTAAATAAAAAAACTAGAATTTTTAAAAGTACAGATAATTTTATTTTTATTGGTAGAAACAAATACGGAAATTACGCAAAATACAGAACAGTGAAACGAAGACTAAAAAAGAAGATGTACTTATATAGTATTGGTAAACTCTCATTAAATAGTGTTGTTGCTTCTAGAATTTGCTATAAAAATTTGTGTAATAATAAGTTAAAAATATAAAAGAGCAGTAATTTATGAGGTTACTGCTCTAAAAATAGTGCTAAAATAAATTTCTTTTCGATGATTTCTCCCTACTAACAAAATATTTATCTATTTTTATATTTATAGCTTTTACAAGCTACCGGACAACGGTTTGTTTCTATATTATCTCTTATGCAATTTATAATTGCATAACCACAGTGTATAGAATCTACGGGGCGAAGAGCGTAGTTATTGCCGTTCGTGTTACCATTTGAGTTGAACATATTGTAGCCGTTAGTGTTCGTGTTCGCATTGCGAAGGCCAAAGTTAGCATTATCTGAGTTAGTATTGACATAACGCGCAGCCACCCAGAACCCAAATACTAAAAAACACTGTCCGCAAACCGACAACCGTGCCCAAATTAATTTTTTTATATTTTATTGGTTCTTAATAGATTTTTTCCAACCAACTAAATATTTTATTATTTCATCTATGGACTCTCCAAATTTAATATAACGTTTATTATTAATAATCTGCTTTTCGTAGCTTAGATTTACTAGAAAGTCTATAATTTTTGCTTTTGCAATACATTTATTTATAATTGAAATTTTTATTCCATCATCTTCCGTTGTATTAGCTTCATAAGCAAGCTCTAATAAATCATAACTTGAATTTCTTATTCTATTTTTTATTTCTATATCCTTTTTAGGAAAATTTTCTAAATTCTTATCCACATTATTTATTAAATTTCTAATGTATCCAATTACTTTAAACTTTTCTTGTTGCATCTATGCACTCTTCTATATCCTTTAATAAAATTTTTAATTCTTCTTTGCTTGCTAAGCTTAGCAAATACTCGTTTATATTTTCTATTCTTCTTACATTGCTTACATATGTTTTAGACAGATTAAAGTGTTTTTGGTATGTATTTAAATTTTTAAAATCTGTTCTTTCGTTCACAGCATAATTATCTTTTCTGTCTAAAACAATGTAATTTATTTTCTTATTTTCAAGTCTGGCTTCTACTTTTTTTATTGAACTCGTTGGAAATCCTGATACCATTATATCGTTTTCCTCCGATATTTTGTATTTGAATAAATACGCTATAATATATGCGTCTTTCCCGTATACCCTGTAAAAGTTACCTACTTTTACCATTGTTATATCTTCTGGATGCACATTTTTTACTTCTTTTATTATTGTTATTATGCTTATGATAAACACTCCTTATTCGGAGCTGGGAGACCATAGGCCTCCCTAGCTCATCGTTTTTTCATTCATTTTTTCTACTTGCTCAAG
>ERZ791852.1944-NODE-1944-length-11498-cov-8.293717_pt1 | contig 11498 bp, 7 predicted proteins | sample MGYA00510287_ERZ791852 | MGnify/ENA primary metagenome ERZ791852 (study PRJEB30046, sample SAMN00715257) | human gut metagenome | study: EMG produced TPA metagenomics assembly of the A metagenome-wide association study of gut microbiota in type 2... | reverse complement strand
AAATCCGCGTTATGAAGAAAAATAGCAACCTGTCTGAGCGGAGTCTGCGACGGAGCGAGTTTTGCATTTTTCTTCATGCTTTTAGCGGATTTTCCCCACCTTAGAGTTACTTAGCCCCTGGAACTGAACCTGCAGAGAGATGCTGCTTCGCGCGTCCCTTATTGTCTGTGTACGCCCCACACCAACAAACCTCCCCCAAATACTTACAAAAACCTCTTGACTTTCAAAACAAACAGCGTTAAAATTGCTTTAGCTTTTTAAACAGCTAAACCTATAACGCATAAATTCAACGAAGGGAACCAGTAAAAACAGTCCCCCTGTCCTCAGAGAACTGCAGTCCGGTGAAATGCAGCGACAGACCTGTTTCGAATATCATCCCCGAGAAGGAAAGCCGAACCTTGAATACAGCCATCACAGATATCGCCGCATTCACAGTAAGCTTCCCCGGCCGCCCCCCGTTACAGGAGCCGCGTATATCGGTACGTTGCAGAATCGTACTTGTTTCAAAGGTGAAACAGGGTGGTTACGGAATATCATATGTCCGTCCCTGCGTGGGGCGGACTTTTTTTATGTCAAAAATGCCCTGACACACGAGACATACTTTCTTTTCCAGGCTGTCGATCTGAAACCGAAACACTACCTCTGCTTTTTGAAAACAGCAGAATTCACCACAGATGAATCTGCCCTACATTTCGAAAAACAGCAGCAAATTTTTTGAGAGGAGTAGAGAGCATGAAAATCTACAAAAAAATCATGAACGCACTGGCTGCAGTAGAAAAGATCGTCCTTGTGATCTCCACACTGCTGATCCTGGTGCTGACTGTGGGAAACGTATTTTCCCGTAAAGTCATCCACCGTTCCTGGTCCTTCACAGAAGAACTTGTAGTAGCGGTATTCGTACTCATCACCCTGCTGGCAGCCGCACTGGCCTGCCGCGAAGGAGAACTGGTCAGCCTGACACTGGTCACAGACCGCCTTCCAAAGAAACTGAAGAAACCATCCGTAATTCTGATCACAGTCCTGAGCATCATCTTCAGCGTCATCCTTTTCAAATACGGAATGGACAAGGTAATCACTCAGCTTCAGAATGGAAAAAGAACCTTCGTATTAAACTGGCCTGAATGGATCTTCTGGTCCTTCGTACCCATCGGTGCAGGATGCATGATCCTTCACTTCATTGAATTCTGTCTGGACTTCTGCTGCAAAACCGACAGTGCCAAAAATACCGACAACAGCACAAAAAGTAACATGAACACAATCACAACAGACAAAAAGGAGGCCAAATAAATGATCAGTGCAATCTTATTTATCTCCTTCTTCATATTCCTGATCCTGGGTGTACCCATCGGAATCTGCCTCGGACTTTCCTCCGTATGCGCAATCCTCTACTCCGGTACATCCCTGACGATCGTAGCAACCAACATGTACTCAGGAATCAGCAAATTCCTGCTCCTGGCAATCCCATTCTTCGTACTGTCAGGAAACATCATGGCAAAAGCCGGTATCTCCAAACGACTGATCAAATTCGTTGATACCTGCGTAGGCCACAAAAAAGGCGGTATCGCCATCGTATGTGTTATCGTAGCCTGCTTCTTCGGCGCCATCTCCGGTTCCGGCCCTGCAACTGTTGCAGCTCTTGGAGCCGTACTGATCCCTGCAATGGTAGAACAGGGCGGTTTCTCCGCACCATTCTCCACAGCACTGATGGCAACCTCAAGCTCCATCGCCATTGTCATCCCGCCAAGTATCGCCTTCGTTGTATATGCCTCCATCACAGGCACATCCATCGCAGATATGTTCATGGCAGGTATCGTACCAGGTCTTCTTATGGGCGTGGCACTGGTAATCGTAGTAATGCTGGAAGCAAAGAAACACAACATCAAACCATCCAGAGAAAAAGCCTCAGGCAAAGAACGCTGGGACGCTTTTAAAGATGCTTTCTGGGGATTCCTGATGCCGGTCATCATTCTGGGCGGTATCTACGGCGGTATCTTCACACCAACAGAAGCAGCAGCCGTATCCGTTGTATACGGACTCTTCGTAGGTATGGTCATCTACCGCGAAGTTTCCATCCGCGATATGTTTGACATTCTGGTAGACTCAGCAAAGACAACCGGCGGTATCATGCTCATCGTAGCAAGTGCCTCTCTGTTCTCCTTTGTATGTACCAAATTCGGTATTGCAGATGCAGCCTCCAATTTACTTGGAAGCATCGCACACAATCAGTTTACCTTCCTGCTGATCGTAAATATCATCTTCCTGATCGCAGGATGCTTCATCGATGCAAACTCTGCTATGTACATCTTCATTCCGATCATGCTTCCTGTATGTAAGGCTCTTGGATACGATATAGTAGCATTCGGTGTTATGGCAACTGTAAACCTTGCAATCGGACAGGTAACTCCTCCTGTAGGTGTAAACCTTTTCGTAGCAATCAGCATCAAGATCAAAAAAGGTCTGGAAGTTACTCTGCAGGAGATCTCAAGGGCAGTTGTGCCAATGATCGCAGCCTGCGTTGCAGTTCTTCTGATCGTTACATACATCCCGATCACCTCCACTTTCCTTCCGAAAGCTCTTGCAAAAGAAGGCTCCTACACAGGTGATCAGTCCTCCGCTTCCTCTGACACAGCTTCCAAGGACGCAGGAGACGGCAATAACTCCTTTGACACAATCGCAGATTACAGCGACCTTGACTGGCCGGAAATGACCTGGAACTTCGCATGCTCCACTACTGAGACAAGTACATGGGCTGATGGCGGACGTAAGTTCGGTGAACTGATGGAAAAAGCCACAGGCGGCAAAGTCAAAGTCAACATTTACGCTGCTGACCAGCTTACAAACGGCAACCAGTCCGAAGGTATTCAGGCTCTGATGAATGGGGACCCGGTTCAGATCTCCATGCACTCCAACCTGATCTACTCTGCATTTGATCCACGTTTCAACGTTGTTTCTCTTCCATTCGTCTATGATTCTTACGACGATGCAGATGCAAAATTCGATGGCGAAGCAGGTGCAAAGCTGAAAGAAATCCTCAGTGAGTACGGACTCCACTGCATGGGTATTGCAGAGAACGGTTTCCGCGAAATCACAAACAGCAAACATGAGATTAAATCTGTAGACGATATGAAGAACCTGAAGGTTCGTGTAGCAGGCTCCAACCTTCTGATGGAATGCTACAAGAGATGGGGCGCTGATGCCACAAACATGAACTGGTCTGAAACTTACACAGCACTTCAGCAGAACACAGTAGAAGGTCAGGAGAATCCGCTTCCCGCTATCGACGCTGCAAGTGTTCAGGAGGTTCAGCCTTACTGCTCTATGTGGGATGCAATTTATGACTGCCTGTTCTTCTGTATCAACGAAGACATCTACAACAGTCTCACACCACAACAGCAGGAAGTTGTTGACGAGGCAGGACAGAAAGCAGTTGAATATGAGCGTTACATCAACCGCTCCGGAGATGACGAGATCAAAGAACGCTGGGCAAGCCAGAACGGTGTAACAATCACAGAGAAAGAAGACATGGACATCGACTCCTTCAAAAAAGCAGTTAACGGTATCGATGACTGGTTTGTAAACGAACTGAAGAGCCAGGGCTATGACGATGCCCAGGATCTGGTTGATCTTTTCACAAAGGACTCCTTCAACGCAGTGGAAGATTACAGTAATCTGGACTGGCCGGAAACAACCTGGAACTTCGCATGCTCCACTACTGAGACAAGTACCTGGGCTGACGGCGGACGTAAGTTCGGTGAACTGATGGAAAAAGCTACAGGCGGCAAAGTCAAAGTCAACATTTACGCTGCTGACCAGCTTACAAACGGCAACCAGTCCGAAGGTATTCAGGCTCTGATGAATGGGGACCCGGTTCAGATCTCCATGCACTCCAACCTGATCTACTCTGCATTTGATCCACGTTTCAACGTTGTTTCTCTTCCATTCGTCTATGATTCTTACGACGATGCAGATGCGAAATTCGATGGCGAAGCTGGTGAAAAACTGAAAGAAATCCTTGGCGAATACGGACTCCACTGCATGGGTATCGCAGAAAACGGTTTCCGCGAGATCACAAACAGCAAACATGAAATCAAATCTGTAGATGATATGAAGAACCTGAAGGTCCGTGTAGCAGGTTCCAACCTTCTGATGGAATGCTACAAGAGATGGGGTGCTGATGCCACAAACATGAACTGGTCAGAAACTTACACAGCACTTCAGCAGAACACGGTTGAAGGTGAGGAAAATCCACTTCCTGCTATCGACGCAGCAAGCGTTCAGGAGGTTCAGCCTTACTGCTCCATGTGGGATGCAATTTATGACTGTCTGTTCTTCTGCATCAATCAGGATATCTACGACGGCCTCACACCACAACAGCAGGCAGTTGTTGATGAATGCGGTCAGAAGGCAGTTGAATACGAACGTTACATCAACCGTTCCAGCGACAATGAGATTAAAGAACGCTGGGAATCCAAAAACGGCGTAACCTTCACAGAGAAAGCTGATATGGATATCGATTCCTTCAAGAAAGCTGTAGACGGCGTAGACGACTGGTTCGTAAATGAGCTGAAGAGCCAGGGCTACGAAGACGGCCAGGATCTGGTTGATCTGTTTACCAAATAATCCTTACGGTTACAAAACTCCATAAAAATAAATGAACAGGGTATGAAGTTTCATCAGATTACGATGAACTTCATACCCTGTTTTGTTTTTAATAATATAGAACGTAAAGTACTTGATATCTTCTATTTTTCACGTTATACTGAACAAGTATAATTGAACAGACCCGGATGCAAAGTTTCGACCCCTGCCCTCCAGTTTCACGAAAGGAGGGTGATGCCCGATGAACACAATGGAAGTCCTTACTTTATTGTTAGTAATTTTTACGGCATTGACTTACATAGATCAACATAAAAAGAAATAAGCATCCCACCGCCCAAAGTTGGATGCTTAATTTCTTTACTCATTAATTATACCGAGGGCAACCGGAACACGCTTCCGGTCATCTTCTAAGTAGATTATACAATGGGGCACCTGATTTTTCAAGTGCCCTTTTTTATAAAGTAAAGCAGACATTCGCAATCCGCTTCGCGACCTGCGTTCAAATCTCAGATTTTCAGATAGGATTTAATTTTCTCCTCATGCAGTTCTTCTCCAATCACGATCAGGACCTCCTGTCCTACATGAAGCGGTCGGATTGTAATTTCATTCTTCGTAGCATTTAATTCAATCCACTGCTGTTCTTCGCTATCTGTCTGAGCAGACTTTCCAGAACCGTCTTCGCTGTCACTGTCTACTCTCATAAATCCCTTCATTCGGAACACACGCCCACATTCAGGATCAGACAGAATCTTCTCAGCCGCTTCCCGAAGCTCCTTCTCAGTCATCTTCACATTCATAAAGTACAGAGAAGTAAAGGCACCCTCTGCCTCAAACTCCGGTTTCCTGTAGCTTGCCATCACATATCCACAGGATGCAATCCGGTCAAAGTCCTCTTTCGACATCTCATCCCAATTCTTGTGGATAACATTAGCAGTATCCACACCATTCATTTCACAATGAAATCTCCTGCTGCAATGAACCTTCTCCAACGCCTGATTCACATGCTCAATCGTACCCTGGATTTCCTCGGGTGATGCGTCCTGGCTCTTGCTCATCACAATGCATCCGGCATCTGCCACCTCAGAAGCCAGAATGAAATCCGCCTCCTCTGACAGATCACGCTCCAGCTTAGAATCCACAATTGCAATCACATTCCCAATCTGATACCAACGGTTTAACGGCTCCTCATGAAGAATATCAAAGAACTCATCCACATCAAAAATCCCAGACGGCTCCACGATCACACGGTCATAACCGCACATACCCATAGCAATCAGTTTCGTCTTAAATCTCCTCCTGTGGCAGTCCTTATCACACCCTCCTGAGATCATCTCCAGCTCACAGTTCTCTCCCATCAGATCCTGAAGCAACATCATATCCACATTCACAGCCCCGTAATCATTCTCCAGAATCCCAATATTATTACCAGCATCCATCAGATACTGCGCATACTTCCTGATAAACGTCGTCTTCCCTGAACCAAGAAAACCAGTGATCAGATCTATCTTTACCATCGTATATCTCTCCCTTGCTGCTGCATAATTTTTCTTTTTTATCCGTAAACCGGAACTTCATCATCTGTGATCCACATACCTGTACGATCATAGCATTATAACGCAGAAAACGCAACGCCCGCAAAGAAAGACCACAATTATTCATGTTCTGAAATAATTGCAGTCTTTCTGATAGTTCCTTATGACAATTCCAGCTTACCAGTATAAAGCTGATAATAAGTTCCTTTTAACTTAATGAGATCTTCATGGTCGCCTCTTTCAATGATCTTTCCATGATCCAGTACAATGATGGCATCGCTGTTTCTGATGGTTGAAAGTCGATGGGCGATCACAAATACAGTACGGCCTTTCATCAGGTTATCCATACCTTTCTGTACAATACTCTCTGTACGGGTATCAATACTTGAGGTTGCTTCATCCAGGATCAGTACAGGCGGATTGGCTACTGCTGCTCTTGCAATGGAGAGAAGCTGGCGCTGTCCCTGGGACAGTTCCTCACCGTCTCCGCTTAACATGGTATCATATCCTTTTGGAAGCATTTTGATAAACTGGTCTGCATGAGCCAGTCTTGCTGCCTCGTATACTTCCTCATCTGTGGCATCCAGTTTACCGTAGCGGATGTTTTCTTTAATAGTTCCTGTAAACAGGTGAGTATCCTGAAGTACGATTCCCAGAGAACGTCTCAGGTCATCCTTCTTAATCTTGGTAATATTGATTCCATCGTAACGGATCTTACCTTCCTGAATATCGTAGAAACGGTTGATCAGATTTGTGATGGTTGTCTTTCCTGCACCTGTAGAGCCTACGAAAGCAAGTTTCTGTCCCGGTTTGGCGAAGAGGCTGATGTCTTTCAGAATAACTTTGTCCGGGTTATATCCGAATGTAACATCTTCGAATCGGACATCTCCTGTCAGTTCTGTATAAGTAACGGAGTCATCTGCAGAATGTGGATGTTTCCATGCCCACATGCCTGTTCTCTCTTTGCATTCTGTGATATTGCCGTTGGCATCCTTTCTTGCATTAACAAGTTCTACGTAACCTTCATCCTCTTCCGGCTTCTCGTCAATGAGCCTGAAGATACGTTCTGCACCTGCAAGTGCCATAACAATGGCATTAAACTGCTGTGCCACCTGCATGAATGGCTGGGTAAAGCTCTTGGTGAACTGTAAATAGGAAGCCATAACACCGAGGGTGATGCCGCCCACACCTGTTACAGAGAGAAGTCCCCCAAGTACTGCTGTCAGTACGAACTGCAGGTTACCGATGTTACCGATCACCGGTCCCATCATATTTCCGTATTTATTGGCATTTGCGGAGCTCTTGAAAAGTGCTTCATTGAGTTTGTCGAATTCTTCTTTTGATTTATCTTCGTGGTTGAAAACTTTTACCACACGCTGACCATTCATTCGTTCTTCCACGAAACCGGTCACATCTGCCAGAGATACCTGCTGACGGATGAAATATTTGCCACTGTTGGAACCAATCTTACTGGTAACCTTCAGCATAATAAAAATGATCACAACTGCCAGAATCGTAAGTAGCGGACTTAACAATAACATGGAAATAAAGGTAACCACGATCGTAAACAGTGCCATCAGTGCCTGCGGGATCGCCTGGCTGATCATCTGTCGCAGGGTATCTGTATCGTTGGTATAGAGGCTCATGACAGATCCGTTTGTATTCTGGTCGAAATAGCGGATCGGAAGAGTCTGCATATGCTCGAACATATCATCACGGACACTTTTAAGCACACCCTGACCGATATAAACCATCATTCGGGTATAAATAAATGTGGCAATCACACCAAGTGCGAAAATGCAGCCAAGGACTGCAAGTGCTTTATAGAGTTCTGCGAAGTTCGGATCTGTCTGTCCGATCAGCGGGATGATAAAGTCATCCAGCAGAAATTTCAGGGACAGGGATACTGCAATACTTGCTGCGGAACTGATAAAGATGCAGATAAATACGATGATAAACTGTATCTTATGGGTTCCTGTCATATATTTCAGAAGTCTTTTGGCAGTTTGGATGGTGTTCTGATCTAATTTTTTCTTCTTATTCATCGTCTCCGCCTCCTTTGACCTGTGATTCATATACTTCTCTGTAAATATCATTTGTCTTCAGCAGTTCTTCTGAAGTACCCACACCTGCGATCTTACCGTCATCCAGTACGATGATCTGATCTGCATCTTCAATAGAAGAAACTCGCTGTGCGATAATAATCTTTGTTGTGTTCGGGATCTCCTCGCGGAAAGCCTTACGTATCAGGGCATCTGTTCTTGTATCTACTGCACTGGTAGAGTCATCCAGGATCAGGATCTTCGGTTTCTTGAGAAGAGCCCTTGCAATACACAGACGCTGCTTCTGACCGCCGGATACGTTGTTACCGCCCTGAACGATCATTGTATCGTAGCCATCCGGGAACTCACTGACGAATCCATCTGCCTGGGCCAGCTTACAGACCCTCCGAACTTCTTCCTCACTGGCATGTTCATCACCCCAGCGAATATTGTCATAGATGCTTCCTGAGAACAGCACATTTTTTTGAAGTACCATGGAAACCTGGTCACGAAGTACTTCCAGATTGTAGTTGCGTACATCCACGCCTCCCACCTGGACATTACCCTTTGTGACATCATAGAGTCTGGGGATCAGCTGCACCAGGGTAGACTTGGCACTTCCGGTTCCGCCGATGATACCTACTGTCTGCCCGGATTTAATATGAAGGTTTACATCCTTCAGAGAAAGATTTCCTCCCTCTCCTGCATAGCTGAAATCTACATGATTAAAGTCAATGGAACCATCTGCCACATTCTTTACTGCATCAGCTTTATCCTGCATCTCAGGAACTTCATCCAGAACCTCTACAATACGGTCTGTGGATGCTTCTGCTATCATGATCATAACAAACACGAAGGTTACCATGTTCAGGGACATGAGAATCTGAAGTGCATAGACAATGATACTTGTCAGCTCACCGGTCTCCATGCCGCCGAGAACAATTCCTCTTCCGCCAATCGCAACAATGATAATGATTACAGTATATATGGCAAACATCATAACCGGTGAGTTCCATGCAACAATTTTCTCTGCTTTAGTAAACAGATCATAAACATATCTGGAAATTCCATGGAATTTCTCAATCTCATAGTCCTCTCTTACGAAAGCCTTAACTACACGTGAGGCATTTACATTCTCCTGAACGGAATTGTTCAGGTTGTCATATTCATCAAATACCTTGATGAAATGCGGATGTGCCTTTTTCGCAATAAAGATCAGTGTACCGCCAAGGACAGGAACAACTATCAGGAAAAGCATTGCGATCGGTTTGTTGATCGTCAGTGTCATAATCCATGACAGGATGATCATAAACGGTGCCCTGGCAAGAAGGCGGATACTCATCATGTATGCCTGCTGTACATTTGTGATATCAGTGGTCAGTCGTGTGACCAGACCTGATGTTGAAAAGTGGTCGATATTTTTAAAGGAAAAATCCTGCACCTTATAAAAAATATCGTGTCGTAAATTCTTCGCATATCCTGCTGCTGCAACTGCCGCCATATTTCCGGCCTGTACGCCGAAGAACAGGGAAAGCATTGCCATTGCAACAAGGATGACTCCACGCTGGATGATATAGCTCATATCTCCGTTTGCAATACCTACGTCGATAATCTTCGCCATCTCCAGAGGAATCAGAACTTCCATCAGTACTTCCAGGATTACAAGGACCGGAGCCAGTACAGACTGCTTCTTGTATTCCCGGACTGAACGTAAAAGTTTTTTATTCATCTTCGTCAATGTCCTCCTTATGTCTCGTTATGTCTGTTAAAAATCATTCCTGCTATCGCAGGATTTTTCCGGTTTTCATACATCTGCCAGAGAACCTGTTTGCACAGTTCCACATCCTCCTTCGGAATTCCCCGGAGCATTTTGGCTTCGCCTTCTTCAATACTCTTTAAGATTGCAGGACGGATCTTCTCTGCTTTCTCTGTGGGAATGATCTGTTTCAGGCGTGCATCCTGTTTCGCACTCTCTCTGTAAATGTAACCGTTCTTCTCCATCAGCTTCAGGATCCCTGTCACTGTAGGTTTCCTGATCTGGAATTCCTCTTCAATATCTTTCTGATAGAGATCTCTGTGCATGGTTTCCAGAAGGATAAATTTCAGCACATGCTTCTGCATGGTCGTCAGATCGTCATTCTCCATCACCTCTGCCGGATTATGCCGTTTCATTGTATGGGATAAAATATGTATCAGCCTGCCTACATGCATCTCATTCAGCTTCTGTTTCATTTCCTCGTCTATCTCGCCGCACCTCCTAAAATCAGTACCCATACTATTGCAAAGCCATATAATAGTTAGGTTGCTATCCATTAGTTGCCTAACTATTATATGGCTTTAGTTTTTTTATGTCAATACTCGTTTTTATTTCTCCTTTTGAACTACTCAAAAATTGTTACTGTTCACTCCGTTCTCAGTAACACGCTTCGCGATGCAGGAAATATGAACCTCCTTGTGCAATGCCCAAGGAGTATCGTTTGCTTCGCAAACTTAATTTATGCTAATCGCATAAATTCGCGCGGTATATCTCGGGTTTTCTGTTGCCAAGCATCCGTAAGAAGCTGCCAGTGGCAGGTTCTGTAGGTGACCTTCGCTCACAAAAAACACCTCGCGGGATATTACCAGTGAACAGTAACCAAAAATTAAATTTGCAAGGACTCTCAGAATATGTTAGAATGATTTCACTAAATAAAGCATTAAAGGATTTTCAAAAATAAAGAGGTTTTACACAAAGGAGGATTTCTATTATGTATATTACATGTCTTGACGTAGAGGGCGTACTGGTACCTGAAATCTGGATCGCATTTGCAGAAGCAAGCGGAATCCCGGAGCTGAAAAAAACCACACGTGATGAGCCGGACTATGATAAGCTGATGAACTGGAGACTTGGTATTCTGAAAGAGCATGGTCTCGGACTGAAAGAGATTCAGGATGTGATTGCAAAAATTGATCCGCTTCCGGGTGCAAAGGAATTCCTGGATGAACTTCGTTCTTTCTCTCAGGTAATTCTGATCAGCGATACTTTCACACAGTTTGCAGCACCGCTCATGGAGAGGCTTGGCAGACCTACCTTATTCTGCAACACTCTTGAAGTTGCAGACAACGGTGAGATCACAGGCTTTAAGATGAGAGTGGAACAATCCAAGTTAACTACTGTAAAAGCTTTACAGTCTATCGGATTCGATACCATTGCAAGCGGTGATTCCTACAATGACCTGGGTATGATCCAGGCAAGCAAGGCAGGATTTCTCTTCCGCAGTACAGACAAGATCAAGGCAGATTATCCGGAGATCCCGGCATACGAAGAATATGACGAACTGCTGGC
>ERZ791852.1933-NODE-1933-length-11545-cov-2.731680_pt1 | contig 11545 bp, 8 predicted proteins | sample MGYA00510287_ERZ791852 | MGnify/ENA primary metagenome ERZ791852 (study PRJEB30046, sample SAMN00715257) | human gut metagenome | study: EMG produced TPA metagenomics assembly of the A metagenome-wide association study of gut microbiota in type 2... | reverse complement strand
ATTAATTTCTGGGAACGCAAAGCCTTGTACAGACACTTCAGGAATAGATTTCGCTTTTTCATTCAGCTCATTCATGATAGCTGTTTGGCTTTTTGAGCGTTCTTTCCAATCTTTTAAAGTTACAACGTTTAAAGATTGGTTAGAGCTTGGTGCCCCTGAAATCGTCATCGCAAACTGTACTTCTGGCGTATTGGTTAAAATCTCTTGATAAGGTGTCATCGCATTTTGCACGTAATCTATGTTTACGTTAGAAGGTGCAGAACCGACCGCTATAAATGCGCCCTTATCTTCTGTAGGTGTTAATTCACTTGAAAGTGATTTAAACAACACTGGTAAGGTTGCAAAAATGATTGCTGCAAACATCAACATACATTTACGGTTTACCATCACCAAATCAAGTACATACGCATAAGCTGCATTCACTTTACTAAGGGTATGCTCTACTCGTTGTTCCAATTTACTTGGAGCCTCATTGGATTTTAGCAATTTACTGGTCATCATTGGTGAAAGCGTTAATGCTACGATACCGGAAATAAATACTGCTCCAGCAAGGGTTAAAGCAAACTCTTTAAACAACGTACCCGTAATACCGCCCATTAACGCCATTGGAGAATATACCGCAATCAAGGCTATAGTCATGGAAATAACCGGAACGGCAATTTCACGCGTACCAATAATCGCCGCACGGAATGGTGTTTCACCTAACTTAATGTGGCGGTCTACGTTTTCCAATACCACAATCGCATCATCCACCACCAAACCAATGGCTAGAACCAATGCCAGCAAAGTCATCAAGTTAATAGAGAAATCAAATGATTGAAGCAACATAATTACCCCGATTAATGAAATCGGAATGGTGATAACCGGGATTAAAATCGCACGGAATGAACCAATAAACATGGTAATCACCACCAACACGATCAGCGTTGCCTCAACAATCGTTTTGATTACTTCATTAATGGAGTTATTAATCGCAATTGTACGGTCATATAAGATGTCAGATTCAATAGCATCCGGCAGATTATTTTTAATACTGTCATATAGCGGACGCACTTTCGCAGCTACCGTTAATGGGTTTGCTGACGAAGTTGGATTAATCGCTAATACAACGGAATCTGCGCCATTCGCTACCGCACGTGAGCTATCGCTTGATTTATTTAATTCAATATCAGCGATATCGCGTAAACGTACTAACTTATCACCGTTTGATGTCACAATTAAGTTGCTTAATTCTTCAACCGATTTTGTCGTAGTTTCTACTTTGTTTTTATAGGTCACAAAATAGCCATTATCATTACCTGCTGCTGTTTGAACGTTATTCGCCGATAATGCTGACATCACCTGTGTTGCCGAAAGGTTTTGAGCCGCCATTTTTTCTGGGTCTAACCAAACACGAAGTGCGTACTCCGAAGCACCAAAGATCTGTACACTCGCCACACCTTCTACGGTAAAGAATTGTGGTTTCACTACGCGTTGAATATAGTCAGTCACTTGGCTTGCATCAAGTTTGTTAGAACGGAAACTAATATACATAATCCCCGAACCACCGGTTGATGAAGAAATCGTTGGATCTTCAATACCACTTGGTAATTCAGAACGAACTGAGTTAACTTTAGCTAAAACATCTGCCAAGGCCGCATTCGGATCCGTATTTAATTTCATTTTTACGGTGACAGTTGACGTACTTGGGCTAGAGCTTGAAGACATATAGTCCACATTATCTGCTTGCGCTACCGCCTCTTCAATTTTGGAAGTAACAAACGCTTGAATTAAGTTCGCATCCGCCCCTGGATATGCAGTGGTCACCGTAATCACCGTCGTAGTCATTTTCGGATATTCGCGCACAGCCAATTTCGAGATCGCTTGTAAACCTAAAATAATGATTAACAAGCTAATCGAAACCGCCAAAACAGGGCGACGAATAAATATATCGGTAAATCTCATTCGCTTTTCCTAATTAAAGATTCGTTTTATTTGCAGGTTGTTCTGTACCCACGCCCGCTTTATCTGCAACAGAAACTAATGCACCATTACTTAAGTTTTGCTGACCACCGGTCACAATTTTATCGCCAACTTTGACTTCATCGCCTTTTAATTGTGCATAAATACCTTGACGATCTTTCGTAAATACAGTGATTGATTTTGCACGGTACATATTCGCCGCTTTTTCTGCGCCGCCTAATTTCTCAATATCTTCATCAGAAAGTGCGGTCAAAATATAAAGCGATTCGCCATAACTCACCGCCACTTGTGGCACCACAATTTGATTATGTTCTGTTGGCAAAGCCACATGTAAGCGAGTAAACATACCGGACAATAATTTTGCGCCATCTTCTGGCTCAAATGTTGCTTGAACATCCACTAAACCCGTTGAAGAATTAATTGCTGGCTCAATTGCAGTCACCTTAGCAGCAAATGTTTCACCTTTACGCGCATCTGCCGTAGCTGTTACTTTTTGACCAATATGCAATTTATCTAATAGGTTTTGAGCAATCGCAAAATCGACTTTCATTGAAGAACGATCTTCCACACGCACAATTTCAGTACCGTTTGAAACATACTGACCAACATTCACTTTCACGATACCAGCTTTACCATCAAATGGCGCGACGATTTGGCGACGCTCAATGGTTGCTTTTAATGACTCAATATTTGCCGCTTGTGCTTCATAAGCTGATTTTGCGTTATCTAATTCTTGACGAGAAACGGCACCGCTGCCTGCAAGGTTTGCATAACGTTGATAAGTTTGACGTAATGACACCACTTGAGCTTGAGCCGCTTGTAAGCTTGCACGCTCAACGGAACTATCTAACTCAACTAACAAATCACCCTTTTTCACGCTTTGGCCATTTTGCACGAGCACTTTAGACACGGTTCCAGCGCTTTGTGCACTTAACATCGCCCCTTGATTTGGACGAACAAGACCGGTTGTTTCAATGATCGGCGTCCATTCTGAAGCCTTAACTGTCATTGCGGTAACAGGAGAAGCTGTTTCAGGTTTATTTGCTAAGAAATCAGCAATGCCTTTTGCTTTCATTTGATTAAGAAAAATCATTGCAGCAAAAATTAACACAAATACGCCTAACGCTAATTTCAAAAAGAAAACGTGCGAACGCTTTGGTCTATTAGTTTGAGTTATACTCATTTGGAAAACTCCATTAAGACAATAAAATGACTACTTCTGAATTGCACGCCAAGAGCGTTCAATGACAGATTCTAATACCACATCGGTAACCGCTATACCGAGAAATTTGTTATCTGAGGCTAAAACTATTGCAGTATCTAGACTCAGCAAAAATAAAATTCGAGGATCTAAATCAGCTAACACATTTGCTGCTTGTCCCTTTATACAAAACTGATCCCAGCATGAATGTTCCATCTTTTTACAGATCTCAATAAATTCTGGCAAGGATTGATATTGGTTCATATTTGACAAAATTTTTGGATTTTCTTGAAGAAAATGCCAAATATTCCACCACATTTTTCTGTATTGTTCGAAAAAAGGTTGATTTTCATCAAAACCTTCTTCAATCGCCAAAACAAACTTATTGAACACTCGACGAGCAAATTGTGCTAATAACTCGTCTTTACTCTTAAAATAAAGATAAATCGTACCCGCTGCGATGCCTGCTTCCTTGGCTAACTTATGCATAGAAAGATGATGTAATCCTTCTTTTGCCATAAGACGATCTGTTGCATCAAAGATCTGCTCGCTGACATCAAGTTTCGTTTTAGAGGCTTTTACTTGTCGCATAATAAAAAATTAAATTCTTAGGGTTATATATGAGAAAGGTCATTTAAGATGAATATCAAAAATGAATAAACGTTCATTTTATTGATTTTTCGTTTTTTGGCAAGTGAAAATATAAAAAAAGTGCGGTTATTTTTAACCGCACTTTTAAATTCTGAATTACATTCCAATCACTACGCAACTCGCCACTGATTTTGCTTTATCTTGTGCTGCTGTTGCGGCATCTCGACTACCAAATGGTCCCACTCGTACGCGGTTCCATTCTTCACTTGTCGCAATTTGTGCATTTACGCCAGCCATCGCTAGACGACCTTGTAAGCTTTCTGCTTGTGCACGATTTTTAAATGCTCCACATTGTAAACCGAATTTTTTGCCGCCAGCCTGTACTTGTTGTTCAGCGGGTTTTGGTTCTGCTTTTTTCGGTTGCTCTGTTTTAGCCGGTTCTGTTTTTACTGGTTCAGCTTTTACTACTTCCGCTTTTTTCGGCGGTTCAGGCTTTTTAACTGGCTCAGGCTTTTTCGCGTCTGGTTTTGCTGTTTGCTGAGCTGGCTGAGTTTGAGCTGTTTGAGCTGTCTGTGCTGATTGAGCTTGTTGTGCTTGAGCTACGGCTTTTTCTGCATTCGCCGCTTCTTGCTCTTTACGCTGGGCTTCTAATTTTTTCGCTTCTTCTGCCGCTTTTTGCTCTTTTTCCATTTGAATCAGCACTTGACGCTGCTCTTCCGTCAAACGCATATTTTTTTCAACGGAAGAAGGATTATTATCCACCGGCACCGTACGGGTTTCTAATTCTTTAATATAGTGCCATACTTCTTCTGGACGATTTGGTAACACACTTTTCGGTTGCGGTTTTTCCGGTTGAACCGTTGTTGTCACGACAGGTTCAGGCGTTTTACTTTTTAAGAAGTAAAGCCCTAACCCAAAACCTAATACCGCCACCAACGCAAGAACAATTAAGGTATTGCGATTAAAACGTTTCTTTGCTTTCTTTTTATTATTTTTTGAGCCGCTTCGACCGGCAAAATCTCGATGAGCCACGATAAAATCCTAAAATATTCGATAAATTAAACTTAGAGTATAAAAAACGCTTAATTCTACTGAAAAACTGTGCATTTTTCTAGGGAATTTTTGCTAACTCAAATCCAATGGATCCACGTCTAAAATCAACCGCACTTGAGAAAACTTTATCAGCTCTGGCGAATATCGACTTAATGCCGCCTGTAATTGTTTCCGAGACGCGTGCTGTAATAGTAACTGCCAACGATATTGCCCCGCTTTTTTGCTGAACGGTGCGGGAATCGGCCCCAACACTTGCAAGCCTTCTATTTTTTGTTCATAGAAGAAAGAGGCTAATTGCGACAATGCATTTTCCGCCTCTTCAGAATGACGACATTGTGCTTTAAACAACGCTTGGAAACTAAACGGAGGCAAGCCCATATTATGGCGTAGCTTCAAGGTTTCTTCTGCAAAGGCTTGGTAACCCTTTTCAAGCAAGGTGGTTAATAACGGGTGATCCGGATAATGTGTCTGCAAAACCACTTCGCCCTGTTTTTCGGCTCGGCCTGAGCGCCCTGCAACTTGTACATAAAGCTGCGCTAAACGTTCTTCGGCTCTGAAATCAAGGGAAAATAAGGCATTATCTACATTCACTAAAGCAACCAAAGTGACATTCGGAAAATGATGTCCTTTAGCTAACATTTGGGTGCCAATTAAAATCTGACTTTTACCTTGCTGAATATCCTCTAAATAACCTTCAAGCTTGCCTTTTCGTGCTGTGCTATCACGATCGATACGTGCAATATTATATTGAGGGAAACGTGCTTTTAGAGTTTCCTCCAGTTGTTCTGTACCTAAACCTGTTGTCACTAAATGAGTGGAACCACAATGGCCACATTGCATCGGCACTGTTTTTTGCGCACCACAATGATGGCAGCGTAAAACGCGCTGATGTTGGTGATAAGTATAAGGTTTTTCGCAATGATGACATTCATCAATCCAGCCACATTCATGGCATAACAACACAGGGGCAAATCCACGTCGATTAAGGAACAACAATACTTGGTTGCCTTTTTCTAAGTGTTCTTGCATACGTTGCAATAGCGGTTCGGATAAGCCGTTTTGAATTCGTTGATGTTTTAAATCAATCACAAACTGGCGAAGTGCGGTCGCATTTCCAGCCCTTTTTGATAGCACCAAATGATGATATTTACCATTTTGTACGTTATTCACACTTTCCAAACTTGGTGTGGCAGAACCTAATAAAATAGGAATATTGAGTTTTTGAGCAAGCACAATGCCTAAATCTCTCGCATGATAACGCCAACCATCTTGCTGTTTAAACGAACCATCATGCTCTTCATCTAAAATGATTAAGCCGAGATCTGAAAACTGGGTGAAGAGCGCCGATCTCGTACCAATCACGATTGCACTCTGTCCTGTTTTTGCTCGCTCCCAAACATTTAAGCGCTGCGTATCATTCAAGTTGGAATGCAATACATCAATTTCCACATTGAAGCGAGCTTGGAACCGTCTCACGGTCTGAGGGGTAAGCCCAATTTCAGGAACAAGCACTAAAACCTGTTTGCCTTTTTTTAAAACTTCTTCAATGTACTGCAGGTAAATTTCAGTTTTACCTGAACCAGTCACGCCCTCTAACAACCACACATTAAAGCCTTCTTGGAAAAGCAACTGGCTAAATGCAAGGGCTTGTTGCTTGTTTAAGGTCAATCGGTTATCAAGATTAACTAAAGGATTATCCCCTAGAGTTTGCTGCCAACTTTTTTGTTCAGTAGGCACAATAATCTCTTCCACATAATCTTTGCCTTTAAGAGCTGACCAAATTGCCGAACTGATTTCATTATTACCTTTTTCTAAATCTTGCGTCAGCAATAAATTTAAGGCTTCAATTTGTTTTTTGGCACGTTTTAATTCGCCTGATTCTAACGCTTGTTTTCCAAGGTCTGTAATACGCCAAAAAGTGCGGTCATTTTTAACCGCACTTTCTCCATTACGAAGTTTGACTGGCAATGCTTGAAACAACACATCGCCTAAGGCTGCACGATAATAATTAGCCGACCAAGACAGCCAATCCCAAGTTGTGGAATTAAAAAGTGAGTCAGCATCAAGCACATCAATAATCGGTTTTAACTTTTCTTTTGCTACATCCGAAGAAGCGGGCAAATCCACCACGATCCCGACTCGTTTTTGCGAACCAAAAGGCACCAACACTCGTCCACCAACGATTGGTGTCAAGTCGGGCGAATAGAGATAATCAAAAAATCGGGGAAGCGGTACGGCTAATGCAACTCGGACAATATTCATAACAAAAAAACAATTAAAAATTTTCGCTATTATACGGGAATTAGGTGGAAAAATCCCACAACCTTGCCTTTTAGTGTATAATCGCCGCCAATTTTAATTGAGCGAATAAAACCATGACAGAAGAGCAAAAAACCTTTGCTGATCAAAAACGTAAAACCGTTGAAACGGCTGAATTTACAGAAGATGGTCGTTATAAACGTAAAGTTCGTAGCTTTGTGTTGCGAACAGGTCGCTTAAGTGATTTTCAAAAAAATATGATGAACGATCACTGGGCTGATCTTGGATTAGATTATCAAAACGCCCCTTTTGATTTTGCCGCGATTTATGGCAATACGAATCCCGTTATATTAGAAATTGGTTTCGGGATGGGGAAATCTTTAGTGGATATGGCTGAAGCGAATCCTGATAAAAATTATCTCGGTATTGAAGTACACACACCTGGTGTAGGTGCCTGTATTGCTTATGCGGTAGAAAAAGGCGTAAAAAACCTTCGCGTGATTTGCCATGATGCTACTGAAATTCTACGTGATTGTGTAAAAGACGGCGAATTGGGCGGCCTACAACTTTTCTTCCCCGATCCTTGGCACAAAGCGAAACATCATAAACGCCGTATTGTTCAACCGCACTTTGTAGAGCAAGTCGTCCAAAAATTACAACCAAATGGCTTTATTCATATGGCAACAGACTGGGAAAACTATGCGGAACAAATGCTCGAAGTGCTTTCAGCCAATGAAAATTTAGTCAATACTGCCGAACAAGATTATATTCCACGTCCTGATTTCCGACCTCTCACTAAATTTGAGGCGCGCGGTCATCGATTAGGTCACGGTGTGTGGGATTTATACTTTAAGAAAAAATAATCATCGAGATGATGACTATACCCCATTACCTTAACATAGGAGAAAATCGAAAATGAAAACTCGTAATCAACGTCAACGTAAAAAACTTCACTTAGCTGAATTCCAAGAATTAGGCTTTTTAGTGAATTGGCAATTTGCTGAAGGAACCAGCATCGAAACTATCGATGAAACCGTTGATCGTTTTATTGCTGAAGTGATTCAACCAAACGGCTTAGCTTATGAAGGTAGCGGCTATTTACATTGGGAAGGTTTAGTTTGCTTAGAGAAAATCGGCAAATGTGATGAAAGCCATCGCCAATTAGTACAAAAATGGTTAGAAGAGAATAAATTGCAACAAATCGAAATCAGCGAATTATTCGATATTTGGTGGGATTACCCAACAAAAAACGCGTAATATTTTAGGTACACTTCAGGGCGGATTATCCGCCCTTTTTAATAATCATTTTCACTTATATTTTAACAATTTATTTACACTTCTAATTTCCTTTCAAAATATCCTTGATCTACCTCAAGAAAAGTGTATATTTCTTAAAAACTACTCCTTTTAGGTAGTTACTATTTTGTTATCGGGGCTCGATAATGCTCCCCTTGAAAATACCAAACTTTAAAGAAAAATATGGCGATTGAAAATCCTTCTCGCAGACAATTATTACGTGGGCAATTTTTACAATCGTTACATTCTGAAAACGCTAAAATTCAAGGTATAAATGCTATCCGTCCACCTTGGTCGGTAAACGAAGCAGACTTTACAGATAAATGTACTCGATGCGGTGATTGCATACTGGTATGTGAAACCCAAATTATCGTAAAAGGCGATGGTGGCTTTCCTGAAATACAATTTGACAAAGGTGAGTGCACTTTCTGTCAAAAATGTGTTTTAGTCTGTGAGCAACCAATTTTTCGTTCATTAGAAGAAGAGCCTTGGGCACATAAAGTTGAGATTACAACGCAGTGCCTAACAGAAAATCGAGTGGAATGTCGAAGTTGCCAAGATAGCTGTCCGATGAATGCCATCCGTTTTCGATTACAGCTTGGTGGTGTGGCAAAACCCATTTTAGATTTAGAAAGCTGTAATGGTTGTGGTGCTTGTTTAAGCGTTTGCCCAACAAAAGCAATAAAAATTCTTAATTTTGAAACAAATACAGATGAGTCAATTTAGCGAAAATGAAAACTGGTATGTATGCAGTATTGTTGTACAAGCCAGACCAGAAAAACTTAACCAAGTCAAAGAAGCCATTTTAGCGATTCCAACTGCTGAAATTCATGGCGAAAAATCTGATGAAGGCAAATTGGTGGTCACCCTTGAAAGTAATCGTCAATTAGCATTAGCGGATCTTATGGATGAAATTAAAGATATCCCAGGGGTGATTGTCGTTTCTTTAATTTCTAATTACTTAGATGAAAAATAAATAATTTAGGAATACATACTTTTTTGTATATTCTAAAAAATTCAACAACGAGTGGGGAAAACTATGGAACTTAATCGTAGAGATTTTATGAAAGCCAATGCTGCACTTGCAGCGGCAGCGGCTGCCGGTATGACCATCCCTGTTAAACAGGTTAATGCGACCGAAGATATGGGCATCAAATGGGATAAAGCCCCATGCCGTTTCTGTGGTACAGGATGTAGCGTATTGGTAGGAACCAAAGATGGTCGAGTTGTCGCAACTCAAGGTGACCCAGATGCAGAAGTAAACCGCGGTTTAAACTGTATCAAAGGTTACTTCCTTTCTAAAATCATGTACGGTGCTGACCGTGTACAAACTCCGTTATTACGTATGAAAGATGGTAAATTCCATAAAGAAGGTGACTTTACACCAGTTTCTTGGGATCAAGCTTTCACTATCATGGCGGAAAAAATCAAAGACATCTTGAAGAAAAAAGAACCAAATGCTGTAGGGATGTTCTCTTCCGGTCAAACGACTATTTATGAAGGCTATGCAAAAGTAAAACTTTGGAAAGCTGGTCTTCGTTCAAATACTATCGACCCGAATGCTCGTCACTGTATGGCGTCTGCTGCGGTTGCGTTTATGCGTACATTTGGTATGGATGAACCTATGGGCTGCTATAACGACATCGAAAAAACTGATGCGTTTGTGCTTTGGGGTTCAAACATGGCGGAAATGCACCCAATTTTGTGGTCTCGTATTTCTGACCGTCGTCTTTCTTCTGATAATGTGAAAGTTGTGGTTATGTCAACATTCGAACACCGTTCGTTTGAATTAGCTGATGTGCCTATCGTATTTAATCCACACGCAGATCTTGCAATTCTTAACTATATTGCAAACTACATTATCCAAAATGATAAAGTAAACTGGGACTTCGTTAACAAACACACCAAATTCAAACGTGGTGAAACCGATATTGGTTACGGTTTACGTCCAGAACATCCACTTGAAGTTGCAGCGAAAAATCGTAAAACTGCAGGTAAAATGTATGACTCTGACTTCGAAGAATTCAAGAAAATCGTTGCACCTTATACATTAGATGAAGCACACCGTATTTCTGGTGTACCAAAAGATCAGCTTGAAACCCTCGCGAAAATGTACGCCGATCCAGAACAGAACTTAGTGTCTTACTGGACAATGGGCTTTAACCAACACACTCGTGGTGTATGGGTTAACCACATGATCTATAACGTACACTTATTAACCGGTAAAATTTCTAAACCAGGTTGCGGTCCGTTCTCATTAACTGGCCAGCCATCAGCTTGTGGTACAGCACGTGAAGTTGGTACTTTCGTTCACCGTTTACCAGCGGACATGGTGGTAACCAATCCTAAACACGTTGAAATCACTGAGAAAAAATGGAAATTACCAAAAGGTACCATTCCAACTGTACCTGGATACACAGCTGTGCAACAAAGCCGAGCATTAAAAGATGGCAAATTAAACTTCTTATGGCAACTTTGTACCAACAACATGCAAGGTGGTCCAAACATTAATGAAGAAATTTTCCCTGGCTGGCGTAACCCTGAAAACTTCATCGTTGTTTCAGACCCTTACCCATCCGTTTCTGCGGTTGCAGCTGACTTAATTCTTCCAACTTGTATGTGGGTAGAAAAAGAAGGTGGTTACGGTAACGCTGAGCGTCGTACTCAGTTATGGCGTCAACAAGTGAAAGGTCCAGGTGAGTCTCGTTCTGACTTATGGCAAATTGTTGAATTCTCTAAATACTTCAAAACTGATGAAGTATGGGGAGAAGAATTATTAGCTCAAATGCCTGAATATCGTGGCAAAACTTTATATGAAGTGCTTTACGAAAATGGTGAAGTAAACAAATTTAAAGTACCAACAGATGTTCCTGGATACATCAATGATGAGGCAGATCACTTTGGTTACTACTTACAAAAAGGTTTATTCGAAGAATACGCTAACTTCGGCCGTGGTCACGGTCATGACTTAGCGCCATTCGATACTTATCACCAAGTACGTGGTTTACGTTGGCCAGTTGTTGACGGTAAAGAAACCTTATGGCGTTACCGTGAAGGCTTTGACCCGTATGTTAAAGCAGGTGAAGAAACAGGATATCTTGTTATTCTATCCATACGAAAGCATGGATCCGTTCCTGAAGCTGATCAAAGGTGCATCTGCCGATCCGAATGTCATGACGATCA
>ERZ791852.1931-NODE-1931-length-11551-cov-6.992780_pt1 | contig 11551 bp, 9 predicted proteins | sample MGYA00510287_ERZ791852 | MGnify/ENA primary metagenome ERZ791852 (study PRJEB30046, sample SAMN00715257) | human gut metagenome | study: EMG produced TPA metagenomics assembly of the A metagenome-wide association study of gut microbiota in type 2... | reverse complement strand
GGGTCAGCCGATACTCGCTGCGGCTGGTCATCATGCGGTAGGGGTCCATGACGCCCTTGGTCACAAGGTCGTCCACCAGCGTGCCCAGATAGCTGGTGTGCCGGGGCAGCACCAGCTGCTCTAAGCCCAGCGCGTTGCGGGCAGCGTTCAGACCCGCCAGCAGACCCTGCGCGGCGGCTTCCTCGTAGCCGGAGGTGCCGTTGAACTGCCCTGCCCCGTACAGACCCCGCACTACCTTGCTTTCCAGCGTGGCTTCCAGACTGGTGGGGTCTACGCAGTCATACTCGATGGCGTAGGCGGGGCGCATGATCTCCAGATGCTCAAAGCCCTTGATGCTGTGGTAAAAGGCGTTCTGCACGTCCTCCGGCAGGCTGCTGGACGCACCCTGCAAATACATTTCCTCGGTGTTCTCGCCGCAGGGCTCGACGAAGAGCGGGTGACGATCCTTGCCGGAGAAGCGCACCACCTTATCCTCAATGGAGGGGCAGTAGCGCGGGCCGACACCCTCGATCATGCCGCCGTACAGCGGGCTGCGCTGGATGTTATCCAGAATGATCTTGTGGGTCTCGGGGTTCGTGTAGGCGATCCAGCACTCTACCTTGTTGTGCATGGGTGCATCGGTCAGGAAGCTGAAGGGCTGCAATTCGCTGTCCGGGTCGCCGGGCTGGCATTCCAGCTTGGAAAAATCAATGCTGCGGCGGTGCACCCGGGCAGGGGTGCCGGTCTTGAACCGGCGCAGCGGCAGACCGACAGCTTTCAGGCTGTCGGTCAGGGCGTTGGCGGCGTGCATCCCGTCCGGGCCGGACGCATACCACGCATCGCCCACAAAAATTTTGCCGCCGAGGTTCGTGCCGGTGGCAAGCACCACGCACTTTGCGGTGTATTCGCCGTGCAGCTGGGTGACAACACCCTTCACATGACCGTCCTCGACCTCCAGCGCCACCACCTCAGCCTGATGGATGGCAAGCCCCGGGGTCTGCTCCAGCGCGTGCTTCATGTATTCGTTGTAGCGGCGGCGGTCGGTCTGCACCCGCAGCGCGTGCACGGCGGGGCCTTTGCCCTTGTTCAGCATCCGGCTTTGCAGATAGGTGGCATCTGCCGCCAGACCCATCACGCCGCCCAGCGCGTCCACCTCCCGCACCAGCGTTCCCTTGGCAGTGCCGCCAATGCTGGGGTTACAGGGCATATTGCCGATGGCGTCCAGACTCATGGTAAAGACGGCGGTTTTTGCGCCCAGCACAGCAGCTGCATGGGCGGCTTCGATGCCCGCATGGCCAGCGCCAATGACGATGACATCATATTCTCCTAAGTGGTTCATATACTTTCGGGTTTCCTCTAATCAATGATTTGAATTTATTTCCCCACACAGAACCGCTCGAACACCTGTTCGATGACGGCCTCCGAGGCGTTTTCGCCGGTCAGGTCGCAGAGCGCGTCCAGTGCATCATCCACGCAGACCGAAACGGCGTCCAGCCCAAAGCCGCCTGCGGCGGCATCCAGTGCACCGGCTACGGCGTCCCGGGCGCGGAGGGCAGCGGAAAGCTGCCGCTGCCCGGACAGGCTGGCGGCGTGGGGGTCGATGCTGCCCGTGCCCAGCAGCCGCGCCACCGCAGCGGCGATGACCTTGCGGCTCCCCTCTTCCCGGCAGCAGACCGGCAGCACCATGGCAAAATACGGGGCGATAAGCTCTGCATCGAACCGGGTGGGCTTGTCCTCCTTGTTGACAAGGGCGATGGCGGGGCGACCCGCGCAGCGCTGCGCCAGCGCCAAGTCCTCCCGGCTGGGCGGCTCGGAGCCGTCAAAGACAGCAAGGATCAGCCCAGCTTCTTCCAGTTTTTTCCAGCTTCGGCGAATACCCTCGGCCTCGATGGCGTCCTCGGTTTCCCGCAGACCGGCGGTATCGAAGAGGTTCAGCCGGATATCTCCCAGCTGCACCGCCTGCTCCACCACATCGCGGGTGGTGCCCGCCACCGGGGTGACGATGGCACGGTCGAAGCCTGCCAGCAGGTTCAGCAAGGTAGACTTGCCCGCGTTGGGGCGTCCCACGATGGCGCAGTCCACGCCCTCGCGCAGCACCGCACCGGCATCGTAGCTGCGGATGAGGGCGTCCAGTTCCTCCCGCACTGCACCCAGCACGGTGCGCAGGTGGGCGGGGTCCAGCTCCGGCACATCCTCCTCCGGGAAGTCCACCCAAGCGGCAAGATGCGCCTGCAGGGCGGTCAGCTGGGCTTTCTGGGCGTTGATTTTTTTCGCCAGCGCACCGCCCAGCGCGGCGTTTGCCAGCGCTGCCCCCTGCCGCCCGTCTGCCGAGATCAGGTCCATGACCGCTTCGGCCTGGGTCAGACCCAGCTTGCCGTTCAAAAAGGCGCGGCGGGTGTACTCGCCGGGGGCGGCAGGCTGTGCGCCTGCTGCAAGACAGGCTTCCACCAGCCGCCGCGCCACCGCATTTCCGCCGTGGCAGGAAAGCTCCACCACATCCTCGCCGGTATAGCTGTGAGGCGCGCGGAAAAACAGGGCAACGCCCTCGTCAAAGGCTTCTTCCCTGTCCACGAAATGCCCGAACAGCGCGGTGTAGCCCTTGGCCTCTTCCACTTTTTTTGCCGGGTTTGCCGGGTGGAACACCCGGGCAGCCACGGCATAGCTCTCTGCGCCAGACAGGCGCACCACGGCAATGCCGCCCGCCCCGGGGGGCGTTGCGATGGCGGCAATGGTCGATCCCTGCATACTGCATCCTTTCCGCGCACCCGTCTTACGGGTGCGCTGTGCTGGTGCGCCCGGCACGGCAGACCTGCCGCAGCGCACACTTTCTGATTTTACAGTTTATTTTACCACGTTTTTGCGCAAAAAGATACACCCGCCGCGCGGTTTTTCCACATCTTCCAAAATGTTTGTGGAAAAAAGGATTGAAAATGGCGGGCAGTATCTGCGAAGTTATCCCTTCCGTCTGCTCACTGCGTTCGCAGCCACCTTCCCCAAGGGGACGGCTTAACTCCCTCAGTCAAAACCTGACGGTTTTGCCAGCTCCCTCGGAGAGGGAGCCTTTGGCATGGCGGGAAAGTTTGCGACTAAACCGCAAAGCTTGCGGGCGTGCCTGCTCCCCCGGGGGGAGCTGTCGCGCAGCGACTGAGGGGCTGCAAATCGGCGGAGCCGGAAAAAACGGTTAAAAGATCTTCACGCCGAACAGGCGTGAATCTTCAGTTTTTTCCGGTGTAGCCCTCCTCTTTGGGGTTAAAAGGGGCGAGCAGCCCCTTTTTCGTGGCTCCAGCGCGTCGAAATCGCTGGCACTTTTCTGGTTCTCTTTTGGTGTCAAAAGAGAACGTCCCCGGCAGCCGCCTCTTGCCCAGCGGAGCGTCTTTACACTCCGCTGGCGACTGAGGAAGCAAAAAAACAAAACGCACAAGTTCCGAAGAACCTGTGCGTCATGGCAGGGGTAGTAAGTTTCGAACTCACGGCACGCGGTTTTGGAGACCGCTGCTCTACCAGCTGAGCTATACCCCTATATACATTCGCTGAATGCTTGATTATTATAGCCGATGCAACGGGGAATGTCAAGCCTTATTTTTACTTATTCTCATTTTTCGCGCCGCCGCAGCTGCAGCAGCTCTCCTGCGCGGCGGAATCCGGCGCAGGCAGCTGGCTTGCCAGCTGTTCCAGCGTAACGCTGTCGATATACTGGTTGATCACCTCGTCCAGCCCCGCCCAGAACGGCAGGGTGAAGCACTGCTCGGACATGGGGCATTCGTTGGTCACGCTGCCAAGGCACGGAATGGGCGCTACGCTGCCCTCGATGGCGCGCAGGATCTCGCCGGCGGTGTAGTCGGCGGGATCTTTTGTCAGGCGGTAGCCGCCCTGACTGCCCCGCTCGCTCTTGACCAGCCCCACCCGCGCCAGCGGGGTGACGATCTGCTCCAGATATTTCAGGCTCAGGTTCTGCCGCTCACTGATCTCCTTCAGGCTGACAGTGGTGCCCGGCGCATAGCGCGCCAGCTCCGCCATCAGGCGCAGGGCGTAGCGGCTCTTGGTGGAAAATTTCATGGTAGTCCTCTCCTTGTTGCAGTTTATAGTATAGCACGTTACTCGGATTTTGCAAAGGAGAAACCTCTTGTGCAAACAAAAAAGGTCTGTTATCATAGGATGGAACAGAACCTATCTTTGAGGAGTGAGAGTATGACAGAAAAGATCACCGCCGCAGACGCCATCCGTCTGCTGGATACCGGCAAGGCCGTGGCCGTGGATGTGCGCGAGCCGGACGAATACGCCGTTGGGCACATCCCGGGGGCAAAGCTGCTGCCGCTGGGGCAGGTCATCGACCGCGCCGCCGAGGTGCTGCCGGACAAAAACGCCCTGTGGCTGGTGTACTGCCGCACCGGACGCCGCAGCGCCGACGCTGTGCAGAAGCTGGAAGCCCTTGGCTACACCCACCTGCGGGACCTTGGCGGCATTTTAAGCTGGCCCTACGAGATCGAGGGCGATTTTGAGGGGCATTTTTAAGGTTATATACTTTATAAGAAGCACAAACCCACAACAGAAAGGAAACCATGCCATGTCGTTCCATGCAAAAGAGTTCGCGGGCAGTCACTGCGGCTGCCGTTACCAGCAGGATTACCGCCCTACTTTAGGTCGGGACGGCAAAAAGGAATCCGGCACGCTGGAGGTCATCAAGTTCTACTACGATGGCGCTATCCGCTTTGAGCAGCACTGCTATGGCGAGGCTGCCACCTTTGTGTTCGGCGTGTGGGCGTCCGGCATGGATGAGGACGGCACGCTGCACTGGGTGCTGCCGGACCGCCGCAAGAGTTACTACGACGAAAGCTATCTGCCCAAAAAGCTGGACCGGGTGGACGAAGCCGGAAACCTGTACTTTGACGGCGGCATCTTCCCGTGGAAGCTGGCGGACGACTTTGCCGAGGATAAGCGCTGGGGCTACCCCAAGTGGAAGGTGGCGCTGGGTAAGCTGACCGGAAAGGGCAAAAAAGGTGACTGAATCACGAAAATCCAGTATTCATATTGACATACTAGGGAATGATATGGTATAACTTATCCGTTGAAAGGATTCCGCATCTGCACAGGGCATTCAAGGCTCCCGCAGACGCGTTCAATAAGAAAGGATCATTCCTATGGAAAACATGGAAAAAGTGGTTTATCTGGATAATGCTGCCACCACTCCCTGTGCTCCCGAGGCACTGGAAATGATGGTCAAAGCCCTGAGCGGTGCCTGCGGCAACCCCAGCAGCCATTACAGCATCGGCTATGAGGCAAAGGAATTCGTGGACACCGGCCGTGCGCAGGTGGCAAAGGCCATCAATGCAAGTCCGGCTGAGCTCTTCTTTACCAGCTGCGGCTCCGAGGCCGACAACTGGGCGGTAAAGGGCACCGCCTTCACCAAGGCACGCCAGAACAAAAAGCACCTCATCACCAGCGCTTTTGAGCATCATGCCATCATGCACAGCATGGCTGCACTGGAGCGCATGGGCTTTGAGGTGACCTATATCCGTCCCACCTCCGAGGGCTACATCCGCCCCGAGGACGTGGAGGCTGCCATCCGTCCCGACACCGCGCTGGTCAGCATCATGATGGCCAACAACGAGATCGGCACCATCCAGCCCATCAAGGAGATCGCCGAGGTCGCTCACAAGCATGGCGTGTGGATGCACACCGACGCGGTGCAGGCTGTGGGTGCCATCCCCGTGGATGTGAAGGAGCTGGGCGTGGATATGCTGTCCATGAGCGCCCACAAGTTCAATGGCCCCAAGGGCATGGGTGCACTGTACTGCCGTAAGGGCGTATGGCCCCAGAACTTGATCGATGGCGGCAGTCAGGAGGCCCGCCACCGTGCAGGCACCGAGAACGTGGCCGGCATTGCTGCCATGGGCAAGGCACTGGAGATTGCCACGGCGCATCTGGATGAGCGCATGGCCCACGAGAGCGAGCTGCGCGATTACGTCATCGACCGCATCCTCAAGAACATCCCGGAAGCCCGCCTGAACGGCGGCCGCAGTCCCCGTCTGCCCAACAATGTGAACATCAGCTTCCCGGGTCTGGAGGGCGAGACCATTCTGCTGGATCTGGATATGCACGGCATCTGCGCCTCTACCGGCTCTGCCTGCAACTCCGACAGCCTGGACCCCAGCCATGTGCTGCTGAGCATCGGCCTGCCGGAGGAGATCGGTCACGGTTCCATGCGGTTCACCTTTGGCCCGCAGAACACCATGGAAGAAGCAAAATATCTGTGTGACGTGCTGGAGGAGGTCATTCCCCGCCGCCGCGCTATGAGTTGTATGTGGCTGCAGGGTCAGAACAAGGCCCGCCAGTTCAGCCTGAAGGGAGAGCAGTAATTATGGCAAGTATGTATAGTGCCAAGGTCATGGAGCATTTCGCAAATCCGCACAACGTAGGTGAGCTGCCCGATGCAAACGGCGTGGGTGAAGTGGGCAATCCCAAGTGCGGCGACATCATGCGCATGTACCTGAAGATTGAGAACAATGTGATCGTGGACGTCAAGTTCCTCACCTTTGGCTGCGGCGCAGCCATTGCCACCAGCAGCATGGCCACCGACCTGATCAAGGGCAAGACCGTGGACGAGGCACTGAAGCTGACCAACAAGGCCGTTGTGGAAGCTCTGGAAGGTCTGCCCCCGGTCAAGGTGCACTGCTCTGTTCTGGCCGAGCAGGCTGTCAAGGCTGCTCTGTCCGACTACTACCGCCGTCAGGGCATCGATCCGGAACCCATCGTGGGCAAGCTGGAAGAGGATTGTGAGCACTGCGAGAGCTGCGGTCACTGATCCTGACAGTATCATAAGCAAAAAAGAGGACACCGCTTCGTGCGGTGTCCTTTTTTTGCTTCCCCACTTGTGAGAAAAGGGACGCCGGAGCGTTCGCAGACGCTCCGGTGTCCCAAAGTTATAGATCCGTTTTCCGCGCCTTACACCCCGCCGTGACGGCGCTGCTCGGCGGCAAGCTCTTGCTGCAAAGCGGCCTTGCGGTGATCCAGCAGCAGATCCTTGTTGTACTTGAAATACCGCTCGCAGCCGTTCTCAGTGAGGAACTGGTGAGAGGCGGGGTTCACCGTAAGTTCGGTGACGAACACCACCATCTCCTGACTTTCCGCAAAGGCCTGCTCCATAAAGTCGAAGGCGGCTTCCAGCGCAGCAGCGGCGGTCTTTTGAGCGGCTTCGCGCTGGTCCGCCAGCGCACGGAACTGACCGCGCAGCAGGTCGAAGGCCTCCTGCGTACCGGCGGCGTTGGCGCGGCGCAGCTCCCCTTCCCACTGGTGCAGCGCGGCCTGCACCTGCAGACGGTTGGTCAGCTCTGCCTTGCCCAGCAGCCCGGCGTCACGCTTTTGCTGGGTCTCGGCTTCGTAGTCCTTGATCTGCTGGCTGAACAGTTCCGCAGAGCCGTCCGGGATATCCTCCGGCAGGGTAGCCAGCGCCTTTTTGGTCTCCCGCAAAAAGGCGTAGCAGGCATCGGCCACGGCATCCGCCTGCAAAGAGGCGGTAAAACGGGTGTCCAGCCCGGCCAGCAGCAGGCTGACAAGGCTGAGCCGCTCATCAAAGGGAGCCTGCAGCAGCCGGGCGAACACGGCGGGCTTTGCCTGCCCGGCAAGGATTTCCTCCACGCCGTAGTCGTCCCGGTACTTGTAGTACAGGTCCAGATAAGCCGAGAAGTCCTCGGCGATCTTCGGGTGCTGGATATACTCCCGGATCAGTTCCTCGTCTGCCTGCAAGCCCAGCGTTTCGTAGGTGTCCAGCAGGTTGGAAAGATCCTCCCAGCCGCGGGCGGTGACGAACTGGGTGCCGTCCACGTCCGCGTTGATCTGGTAGAAGTTCTGGGGATGCAGTTCCAGATAACTCAGGATGGCGCTGTGGATATGGGCGGCGCGGGCGTAGTCCTTCCACACCGGCAGGTCGGGCTCGATATCCATGCGGCGCACGCGGTCAAGGGTTACGATGTCAAAATCCCGGACGGATTTGTTGTACTCCGGCGGGTTGCCTGCCGCCACGATGACCCAGCCCGCAGGCACAGCCTGATTGCCAAAGGTCTTGCACTGCAAAAATTGCAGCATGGTGGGGGCAAGCGTCTCGGACACGCAGTTGATCTCGTCGATGAACAGAATGCCCTCCGAAAGGCCGGTGGCCTCCATTTTAGCGTAGATGCTGGCAATGATCTCGCTCATGGTGTACTCGGTCACGGACACGTCCTTATCGCCGTAGTGGCGCTGCCGGATAAAGGGCAGACCCACGGCGCTCTGGCGGGTGTGGTGGGTGATGGTGTAGGCCACCAGTGCCACCCCGCACTCCCGGGCCACCTGCTCCATCACCTGCGTTTTGCCAATGCCCGGAGGGCCCATCAGCAGGATGGGGCGCTGCCGGATGGCGGGAATGGCGTATTCGCCCAGCGCATCCTTGGCAAGGTAAGCTTTTACGGTATGCTCGATCTCTTCTTTGGCACGTTTGATATTCATAATGATTTCCCCTCTTGTCAGGAGTTGTTCAGTTCGCGGTACAGGTCATCCTCTTCGGCCAGAGCGTCCGCAAGGGCGCTGGCCGGGCGGGCTGCCGCACCGGTAAATTCTTCTTCGTCCAGTACCACCTTCATCGCCCACGGCGGCACATTGGCATCATCGAACCGCTCCCCCAAAAACAGAAAGGCGGTATCGTAGCCGGGACGCCGCGCCGGGTAGGTGCCCATGCCGTCGGTGAAGTACAGCAGGCCGCGCAGGTTCGAAAACTTCTTTTCGGCGCAAAGCTGATCCACATATGCAAAGGCCGGACGGAAGTCCGTTCCGCCGCCGCCCCGCAGCTCAAAGTGGTTCATAGCGTGGATGAGCTCGTCCTCGTTGCGGATGAGGATATCCTGCCGCACGGCGTTGTCGGCCTGAATGAGGTGCAAATTCATGCGGTGGAAAAAGTTTTCCCGTCCTTTCAGCAGGGTGTAGGTTTCTGCCAGAAAGGCGCGCACCAGCTCGCCGGAGGTGGAGTAGCTGGTATCAATGACCAATGCCAGCTCCTCAATTTTTTTGCTTTCCCGGCTTTCCAGCGGCTCGATGAGCGGCAGGTTGCCGTACACCGAAAGGCCGTAGGTGTAGAAGTTCAGATCGAACTCGTCCGGGTCCAGCTTTACCTCCTCGCGCAGGACGCAGAACCGGCGCAGAAAGTCCTTGTAGCTGCGGCGGCTGCGGTTGGCAGCCTTCACCTGCTGCTTCAAGGCATCGGTGCCCTCGCCCGCCTCTTTATCCCGCAGGTCCAGCTCGGTCTGCATCCGCTCCCCGATCTTCTGCCACGTTTTCTGCGGCAGAGGGGTGGGCATCTGCTGGGACTGCTCCGGGGCATCCTTCGGCCACAGGCGGTGGTCATCGGTGACGAACTCCCGCTCCAGCTGCCGCAGCACGCCGGGCGTCTGCCGGGTGAGCCAGCGGTACACCGGCGCTGCCGCCACCACCTTTTCCTCAGCGGTGATCTGCCGGTAGGCGTTCTGCCGCACATAGGTCAGCGGGCGCATCACGCTTTTGCGCTGTAAGCTGTCGATGACGTTTTCCACCGCGATATCGCACGCAAGGCTCCACAGCTGCGGCTCGCGGCGGCCTTTCAGCCACAAATGCCGGAATATGCAGTGGAAGATGGTGTGCAGATACAACCGGTTGAGATATTTCGGGTTCTCCTGATAAAGCTGCAACAGGCGCTGCGGCTGATAATACAGGGTCTGTCCGTCCGTGGCCAGCACCCGACAGCGCTCGTCCGGGGCGGGGTTCAAGGCGCTGAGTGCCATATCCAGAAACCGGAAGTCCAGATACAGCCCGCTGCGCACCACCGCCAGCACCTCGCCGCCCATGCGTGCCTGCCACTCCTCGTGGGTCTCCGGCCGCTGGGATTGGAAGGGCTTGCGAGGGTCGAAAAATTTTTCCTTTGGCAACGTGTGGTCACCTCTCAAAAATCAAAATTGTACCGCTGCTTTTTGGGCTGGGGGGCATATTTTTTGTGCTCCGCGTCTGCCAGCAGGGCGGCAGCGGCGGCGTTTTCTGCCTTGGCGGCAAGGGCGGAGGCAGACACAAAAGCGGCTTTATCCAGCACGTCCAGCGCCAGCAGGGCGCGGATGCTGTCGGTATCCTGTGCCTTTAAAAGGCGGGCAAACACCCGGTCGGTGTTGGCTGCCAGAAACGCCCGGTAGTGCCCAGCAGCAGCTTCGGTCAGCTGCCACGGATACCGCAGGCGGCCAAAGCAGAGCATGGCCATAATGGCGGCATCATCGGCATCATGCCCCTGCGGGAAGATGGCGTCATATTCTGCGGGGAGGAATTTATTGTCGAGAAAACACTGTCTGTAATGGTATCCCTGCCCGGAGAAGGTGTGCAGCAGGATGTGGGCGGGGGTCTCCTCGATATCCTCCCAGTAGGCGGGGTACCACAGCGCCGCCAGCGGCGCGGGGGCATCGGCGGGCCAAAACTGCGCCTGCACGGCCTCGGTGATGTTGTTCACCAGTGCAAACAGCCCAGTGGGCTGCTCCGGTGCGGCCTGCACCCGCAGGGTCTCCAGCGCAAAGCAGTTCAAAAACACATCGCTGCCCACGGTAAGTCCCCCGCTGCCCACGGTAAGTCCCCCGCTGCCCACCGTGAGCAGGCGCAGGCTGCGGCAGTTGTAAAAGGCGCAGCTGCCGATGACCTGTACGCTGTCCGGCAGGGCGGCTTCTTCCAGAAAGCTGCCGCACACCGGGTGCAGTTCCATTTCGCCCGCAGCCGGGGCATCGAGATCAAAATCGTACCGGCGGGCGGGCTTTTGCCCCATCGTCTGCCCGAACGCCCGGGTCAGCCGCACCGTGCCGTCTGCGCTTACTGCGTAGCGGCACAGGGCATCCGCCGCAGGCAGGCTGCGGGGCTTTTCCGAGAAGCAGTAGTCGCCCAGCTCGGTCAGGGCAAAACTGCCGCCCGCCGGGGCGGGCAGAGTGCCCGGCAGCGCCACGCAGGGCGCTGTGCCGTACACCCGCACCAGCCGTGCCGTCTGTGCCGAAAGGGGCAAGATATCCAATATCAGTTCGTTTGCCTGTTCCACCATGCTGCGACCTCGTTTTTCTGCATTTCATTCAGCTTTCAGTATACCGCGAACAGGGGGTGATTGTCCAGTGCACAGAAAGATTTGAACTGTTCTGTGCGAACGGGGCGCGACACCCGGCGGCTCTGCCGGTGCTCCCCTTTTGTCACATCTCGTTCAAGTTCTCTGCCCCGCCGGTGCTGTTAAACGGAATTGCGGGATAAAACAAAAAAGACAGCTATCAAAAGCTGTCTTTCTTGTGGTGCAGGAATGCAATCCAAATCCGAACCATTTCCCTCGGATGCGACTTTTGCCGCTTCTCCAAAGGTGACGGTCTGTGTCCCTTCTTTATAGTTGAAGGTAATGAGAACCTTATCATCATACAGGTAAATCGCATTGATGAAGGTATCCACCAGTGCCTGTCGCTGGTCTTTCAGGCTCATATCCAGCTTGCGGAACCGCAGCAGCCAAAACCTGATAAATTCCTCTTTGATCTTGGGCTTTGCCAGCTTTTCTTCCGCAATGCGGGCC
>ERZ791852.1922-NODE-1922-length-11586-cov-2.087590_pt1 | contig 11586 bp, 9 predicted proteins | sample MGYA00510287_ERZ791852 | MGnify/ENA primary metagenome ERZ791852 (study PRJEB30046, sample SAMN00715257) | human gut metagenome | study: EMG produced TPA metagenomics assembly of the A metagenome-wide association study of gut microbiota in type 2... | reverse complement strand
TCACAACTTTCATCTCCTGCGGAACTCCCGGCATTGAAACGAGAACTCTGTCGTTTCTTTCAAACCAACTAACAGAAGCACTCCCTACCGGATTATTTATAACGGTACAGCCCTCGGGAACCATTGCCTGCCCTTTATTTAAGGCATTCATGGGGATTTTTCCGGCCAACACCCGTTTTATGTTTTCAAAAACTTCTTCACTAAATACCAGTCTAAAAGTCATATTTGTATGAGTAACATAAATTGTATTTTTTGTTATATCATCTTTAGTAGGACCTAGTCCCCCGGTCACTAAAACAATATTCACCCTTTTCATCGCATTATCGATCGCTTCAAGAATCTCATCTTCCCGGTCACGGATTGAAACAATACGAAGAACCTCAATGCCTATCTTATTTAATTTCTGTCCTATCCAGGCAGAATTAGTGTCGACAACCTGCCCTATCAGCAGTTCGTCACCAATGGTTATTATTTCAGCAAACATACTTTCCTTATTTTATCCTATATATTAAGGTATATTTTTAGTCTTACGGACAAGGAGCCTATTTTCAATAAGGAAATTATTCTAATGTAACGCGAGAATAGGCCGGAAGATCAATAGAGCAAAAATCCCTATCCAAATATTTAAAATATCCGGTAATAGCGATCATTGCTGCATTGTCGGTAGTATAGCTGAATTTTGGAATAAAGATATCCCAGCCATATTTTTCGGCATGTTCACGGTAGGCGTTACGCAGTCCGTTGTTGGCAGATACCCCTCCGGCCACGGCCACTTCGTTGATTCCGGTATCCTTCACCACCTTGCGCAACTTGTCCATCAGGATATCCACGATGGTCTTTTCCAGTGAGGCTGCCAGATCCACCTTGTGATGCTCCACAAAGTCCGGATCTTCCTTCAGCCAGTCGCGCAGCGAATAAAGGAACGAGGTCTTCAGTCCGCTGAAGCTGTAGTCATACCCCGGAATGTGAGGCTTGCTGAAGGTAAAGGCCTTCGGATTTCCCTGACGCGCCAGCTTGTCGATAATCGGTCCGCCCGGATAACCCAGCCCCATTACCTTGGAACACTTGTCGATGGCCTCTCCTGCCGCATCGTCGATGGTCTGTCCCAGTACCTCCATGTCGTTGTAGGCATTTACCCGGATAATCTGGGAATTACCGCCCGAAACCAACAGGCAGATAAAAGGATAGTGAGGTTTGTCATTGTCGTCTTCCGACTCCTTGATGAAGTGCGCCAGCACATGTCCCTGCAGGTGGTTGACATCAATCATCGGAATACCCAGCGCACGCGCCATACCCTTGGCAAACGATACCCCCACCAACAGCGACCCCATCAGTCCCGGTCCGCGGGTAAAAGCAATGGCACTCAACTGCTCCTTGGTCACTCCGGCTCTTTTCAGTGCCTCGTGCACCACCGGAACGATATTCTGCTGATGGGCACGCGAAGCCAGTTCGGGCACCACCCCTCCGTACGATTCGTGTACGGCCTGACTTGCAATCACACTCGAAAGCAGTACTCCGTTCTTGATCACCGCTGCCGAAGTATCATCACAAGACGATTCTATACCTAATATAATAGTATCCATATATCGTTCTATTTCTAATCGTTAAGTTGAATTGTTAAATCAATAAGTTAAGATTTCCAGTCCGTTTTCCGTCATCAGGAACGTATGCTCCCACTGGGCAGAAGGCAGTTCGTCTTCCGTAACCACGGTCCATCCGTCTTCTTCGTCGACAAACACTTCATAAGTACCCATGTTGATCATCGGCTCGATGGTAAAGACCATTCCCGGCACCAGCAGCATTCCGGTTCCCTTTCTTCCGAAATGCTCCACATCAGGCTCCTCGTGGAATTCCAGTCCCACACCGTGGCCGCAGAGATCCCGCACGACAGAGAAACCGTTTTTCTTGGCATGTTTCTCGATGGCATGACCGATATCGCCTACAAAGCCGAAAGGACGGGCTGCCTGCATACCGATTTCAAGACATTCCTTGGCCACATCGACCAGTTTCTTCTTTTCCGGAGTAGTTTCTCCGATGATGAACATACGCGAAGCATCCGAATAATATCCGTCGAGGATGGTAGATACATCGACATTGATGATGTCTCCCTCTTCCAGAATCTCTTCTTCCGAAGGAATGCCGTGACATACGACCTCATTGATGGAAGTACATACGCTCTTCGGGAACCCTTCATAATTCAGAGGAGCCGGTATGGCACCGTGTGAAACCGTATAGTCGTATACCAGTTTGTCGATTTCCGCCGTACTCATTCCCGCATGAATCTCACGCGCAACCAAGTCCAGCACTCCGGTATTGATGATACCACTTTTCCGGATTCCCTCAATCTGTTCGGGAGTTTTGATGAGCTTCCGCGAGGGAACCAAATGACCCTTTTCCTGAAAATAAAGGACCTTTTTATCTAGTTCTGTCAGTTCCGCACCTTTAGGAACTTTCCAGTTTATTTTGTTCCTTCTCATAAGTTGTATATTAAGTAATGTTGCAAAGGTAACAGAAAAAAATGACAGGAAAAACAGCTCCTGCAGAAAAATTATCATCTTTTTCGGTCATTTTCCCCGCAAAAGTCCGGCTCCGGCAGCCGGAAAAGGAGGTTTCTGTTTACGTCAGTTTGGTGACCGTCACCCCCGGAAATTCATTCAGGAACATCAGCAGCAGGGCTTCCTCGTTCATGTGCTTGGCCTTCACCGTCATGCTTACCTGATAGATTTCTCCGTTCACAGAAGCGCTTTCGGTCATTTCATAAGAGACCACGATAAACCCTTTTTCGTGAAAACGCGACGTCACCCGCTTCAAATCGTCCTTATCGGTCAGCGTAAACTCAATGATCATGTTCCTCAGCCCCATACTCTTGAAGAAGAAGCTCAAGGCCTCCAGTCCCAGCAGCACCAGTACCGTTGCGGCAATCCCCACCCCGTACATACCGGCACCGATTGCCAGTCCGATGCCTGCTGTAGCCCATATTCCGGCAGCAGTAGTCAGCCCCCTGACAATTTGTTTTTGTAATATGATGGTACCGGCACCGATAAAACCGATTCCGCTCACTACCTGTGCGGCGATACGGCTCGGGTCAAGGCGAACCAGGTCGGCAGCCAGTACGTCACTGAATCCGTATTGCGAGACAATCATCAGCAGGGCGCTTCCCAAAGCCACCAGGAAATGCGTCCGGTAGCCGGCTTCCTTCGCCCGGTATTCACGCTCCACTCCGATACAGACTCCCATTGCCCCGGCGATCAGCAGCCGCAGCATAAAATCGTAATGCAATTCCATAACATCCTCTCCTTTTTAATAAACGATTCATACAAGTCCGCTTTCCGCAAGCCACGGAATCCATCCGTTGCACAAAATCACCCCCGTTTTTCCGGAACTTGCGGAAAAATTCATCCGACTCTTATGCGAAATAAAGAAAAAACTTCGAATATTCTATTATCTTTGCGAAGAAATAACAAGCTATACAAATCTATGGATTATAAACTTTTAGTACTTGATCTGGACGGAACGCTGACCAATCCGAAAAAAGAAATTACCGAACATACGAAAAACACATTGATAAAGGCTCAGCAGCAGGGCGTGAAAATCGTGCTTGCGTCCGGACGTCCGACTTACGGAATCGCTCCTTTGGCCAACCAACTCCAGCTGGATGAATACGAAGGATACATTCTTTCTTACAACGGGGGAGAAATCATTGACTGGAAAACCGGTGAAATCATGTACAAGAATCTGCTCGACCCGGAAGTCCTTCCTTATTTATATGAGTGCGCCACCAAGAACCAGTTTGCAATCGTGACTTACGACGGGGAATATGTGCTCACAGAATACCCGGAAGACGAATATGTACTGAAGGAGGCCTTGCTGAACGTGATGAAGATTAAAAAGGTGGACAATTTCCTGGATGCCGTGAAGCATCCCATCGCGAAATGCCTGATTGTGGGAGAACCTACCCGCCTGGCCGAGCTGGAAAAGGAGATGTACGAGCACCTGAAAGACCGTATGGGAGTTTTCCGTTCCGAACCTTATTTCCTGGAACTTGTTCCCAAGGGTATCGACAAGGCACAGTCGCTGTCGGTATTGCTGAAGGAAATCGGACTGACCAAAGACGAGATGATTGCCATCGGCGACGGTTTCAATGACCTTTCCATGATTCAGTATGCGGGCCTTGGAATCGCCATGGAGAATGCGCAGCCGGTAGTGAAGGAGAATGCGGATTTCATTACCCGTTCGAACAGTGAAGACGGTGTGGCCTATGCGGTAGAACGCTTTATCTTCAAGCAGGAATAAGACACCGTGACGTTCCTTCTGCAATCGCTGCATGATTACAGAAAGGATGATTCAGAAATGATTGCGGACACATTGCCCTGATTACTGATAAGTTACAGAAGCATTTTTCATCTGTTGACAGAATGAAAAATGCTTCTGTCTGTTTGGCACCCGGCTTTCCAGGATGGCTACATCGGTTTCCGGTCGAAGAACGGATTCTTGGAAGAGGCACTTACCGGGATGGCAAAGACACGGGTACAGCCGTCCAGCCAGTCCAGTTGCTGTGCGGCCTGTCCGGCAGAAAACATGACACGCGTATCTACCCGATGATCGGCAGCCACTCCACAGGCAGAACCGATGGCAATACCCACATCAATGGTATTCAGGGCACAGGGAACGCCCTCTTCCCTTTCCACACAGGTAGGAAAGCCGCAATATCCGCAGTTCAGCCCCTGGCATTGTTCCCGGGTACCGATCAGGACCACACAGGCTGCCTCGAGGATGTTCTCGGCATCGCGAAGGAAAAACTTGAACCCGTTCTCTTCATACATCTGTTTCATGGTATCCGACAGGATACGGATGTTGCTCTCTGTAACCAAAGCCACTTCTATCACGTCGACTCCCTTTGCCTTCGGGGCGGTACGGGCGGCAATCATCATCTGACGTGCCACATCCAATACCAGTTCGTGATTGCATTCTCTTTCGTTCAAAATCATAATGCCCGTTATTTATTAACATATATACAGTTGTCTCGTTTCTCTGTTACGACAAATTTATCGAATTATTTCTTTTTTTCCACTCTTTCGCATCAGTCTTTTTCCAAAGGATTGGTTATATTTGTAACATTCAGGTTATGAACATAATCCCTGTAATACGTTTATCCTTTACAAACAACGACTATGAACATCAAGCATTCTGTAAAAATCAAATTGCTCATTGTATTACTTGGCCTAGGAACAAGCACCACCCTTTGGGCTTCTCCTCCACACACCGTACCACAATCTACCTTATATCGAGAAATCCGCTACAAGCCACAGTTTCACCTCTATATAGGCGGAGGTATGAACACCAACCTGGCCCGTTTTTCAAGCAACCAACCTGCTGCCGCACTTTTCGCTCAACGCACGGCTATAGCCCCTTATTACGATTGTCGACTGACCCACTTGTTCTCCCCACGATTTGGATGGTATGCCGATATCCGTCTGAAGTTTTTTGATATGCAAAGTTCTAATCCGCTAATAGATGCCCTGCTGGATCTACTCATACCAGGAATCACCAAAATACATCCTGCCTGCAGCGCCGGATTGGTGTACCGCTTTGAAGGAGAGCGATGGCAATGTTATCCTCGTATCGGCATCGGTAAAAGCTATTACGGAGGCGACTACGAAAAACAAAGCACCTGGGATAAAAGAACTCATGAGGAATGGTGCCGAAGTTCCTCTCTCTGCATGAACCTCGGTGTTTCCACCCAATATCGTCTGACTCCCAAGATTGCACTGATGATGGACATTTTCTTTCAAGAGCCCCTCACCCGGGCAAAGAGTTACCTGGTAGACAAGAACGACGGAATCACCTTGCAGGAGTACGCTTACAGCAACCGAAGTATCGGAAGAGAATTGAATGCCAGCCTGGGGGTTGGCCTCTGGTTCGGGAAGGCACTGAAAAAGAAATGAAAGTTTTGTTGCCCTTGTGAATTCAGACAGGACAGCAAAAAAACAAGAGTTGCACAACCGGTTGTCCGGTCCTGCAACTCTTGTGCCGTATTCAGATATATAAAATACCGAAATATCGTTTACAGAATTTCCAGCTGCTTGAAGCACTTGGTCAACTTCTCGATGGCAAAGTCCACCTGTTCCTTGGTGTGAGTGGCCATCAGCGCGAAGCGTACCAGTGTATCCTGCGGATGACATGCCGGCGGAATAACCGGATTGATGAACACACCTTCATCGAAAGCCATCTTGGTCACTTCGAAAGTCTTGTCTGTATCGCGTACGTAAAGCGGGATGATCGGGCTTTCAGTGTCACCGATTTCGAAACCGCGTTCACGGAAGCTGTTCAATGCATAGTTAGTGATTTCCCACAGTTTTTCCTGACGTTCCGGTTCAGTCTTCAGGATGTTCAGTGCCTCCATAGCTGCTGCAGTAGCTGCCGGAGTGTTGCTGGCCTGGAATATATAAGAACGGGCATTGTGACGCAACCAGTTGATTACATCCTTGTCGCCGGCTACGAAACCACCGATAGAAGCCAATGACTTACTGAATGTACCCATGATCAGGTCTACCTCGTCTGTCAGTCCGAAGTGGTCGCAGACACCGCGTCCGTTTTTACCGAACACACCCAGTCCGTGAGCTTCGTCTACATATACAGTCGCATTGTATTTCTTCTTCAGGCGGATAATTTCCGGCAGATTAGCCAAGTCACCTTCCATTGAGAATACACCGTCCACCACAATCAGTTTGATGGCATCCGGCTCGCACTTCTGAAGTTCTCTTTCGAGCGCCTCCATGTCATTGTGCTTGTATTTGATCTGGTTGGCAAAAGTCAGACGACGTCCGTCCACAATCGAAGCATGGTCACGATCGTCACAGATGATATAATCACCGCGTCCTACCAACTGCGGTATCACTCCTTCATTTACCGTAAAACCGGTAGAGAAACACAGGGCTTCATCCTTACCTACAAATTCAGCCAATTCTTTTTCAAGCTGAACGTGAATGTCCAGAGTTCCGTTCAACAGGCGGGAACCGGCACATCCGGTACCGTACTTACGGGTTGCAGCAATTGCAGCCTCAATAATGCGTGAATCGTGCGTCAGACCCAGGTAAGAGTTTGAACCGAACATCAACACCTTTTTTCCATCCATCAATACTTCAGTATCCTGCGCACTGTCTATTTCACGAAAATAAGGGTAAACGCCTCTTTCCATGTACATCTGAGGCAATCTGAATTTACTTAGCTTTTCTTGTAATAATCCCATATTTTATAATATTCGTAAGTAGTTACACTTAACCTTTATATTTGTCTTATTCCTTTTATATTTGGCAATCCATATTTCAGCGCACGGCCATCCGGTTCAGTCAGAGTTCCTTGACATCCGCCCGAACGCTCTTTTCATTACAAACGATGCCCATAAATACATTCAAGCCAAACTCATTTCAAAAACATCGCGCAAAGATAATAATTAAAATCATTTCAGCGGATTAAATGGACAAAAAAAACATCTATTCAGATTTCTATTGCAAATTTCGTGCATTATAATTAAAATAATCGTATTTTTGTCGACACAAGACGAGAAACCCTTAACTAAAATGAGTTCCAAAAAACAAATTATATTCATCGTTAATCCTATATCCGGCACACACGGTAAGGAAAATATCCTGCGTCTGATAGAAGAACGTCTGGACCGCTCGGTCTATGACTATGTGATTAAGAAGACCGAATATGCCGGACACGCTTCGGAGCTGGCCCTGGAAGCAGCCCGGAACCAGGCTGATATCGTAGTTGCCATCGGAGGAGACGGCACGGTCAACGAAATCGGACGCTCCCTCGTGCATACCCAGACTGCCATGGGAATCATCCCCTGCGGCTCGGGCAACGGCCTGGCGAGACACCTGCACATTCCGCTGGAACCCAAAGGGGCCATACAGGTGCTCAATGAAGGAATATGCACTCAGATGGATTACGGAAAAATCAACGACCGGCTGTTTTTCTGCACCTGCGGTGTGGGGTTTGACGCCTTCGTAAGCCTCAAGTTCGCCAACTCGGGGACAAGAGGCTTGCTGACTTACCTGGAAAATACACTGCACGAGAGCCTGACCTACCGGCCGGAAACCTACGAAATAGAAAACGAATCGGGAAGCGTGAAATACAAGGCTTTTCTGATTGCCTGCGCCAACGCGTCGCAGTATGGCAACAATGCCTACATTGCCCCGCAGGCCTCTCTGACCGACGGACAGATGGACATCACCATCCTGGAGCCGTTCAATGTGCTTGACGTACCTGCACTTTCCTTCCAGCTGTTCAACAAGACCCTGGACCAGAACAGCCGGATCAAGACACTGAGAGAAAAGAAAATCATCATCCACCGTGCCAAGGAAGGAGTATTCCATTTTGACGGAGACCCGGCAATGGGCGGCAAGGATATTGAAGTGGAAATCATCCCTGCCGGCCTGAAGGTGATGATTCCCAAAGAGCAGGAAAAGCCTTACGCCTATCCTCTTAACGTATTCCAGTACTTTACGGAGTTTGTAGGAAAGAAACCGATTACCTCGGAAATCGCCAAGAAGCACAAGGAGCTGCTGCAGCTCAACCAGAACCTGTTGCGCCGCCTGTCAAAAAAATGACAGGCTTACATGGCCAGGTAAAAATCCCGGGTCAGACGGATGTACTCCGGACTGTAGACGTGACGCTCCAGCTCGACCACCAGACTGTCTTCCCTGCAAGGCAAGATGCAACGGCTGAATCCCAGCAGCGAGCGTTTTGACGGCACATCGGGCTTGGTATGTACCCGGGTATGGCGGCACGGATAAAGGTGCCTTTCGGCAGCAAGGCCAACGAAACGGTCGACTCCCCCTGCCGGCAATACAACATAAAAAACTCCCTCCGCCGTCAGCAGTCGCGAAACCGCCTCCAGCAGTTCCTCGAACGACAGTCCGTCCGTATGACGGGCCCCGTTGCGCTGCAAATCCGGACAGAATGTCTGTTCCTGGAAATAAGGAGGATTCGATACAATCACATCAAACCCTGCCCCATCGGCATACGCCTGCACCGGCTTGCAGATAATACGGATACGGTCCTTCCAGGGAGAGGCGTCCGCATTCTCGCATGCCTGTCCGGCAGCCTCTTCATCGACCTCCACCCCACATACTTCCGCCTGGCTGCGCTGCGCAGCCATCAAGGCAATCAGCCCCGTTCCGGTGCCGATATCCAGTACCCTCCGGGCCTGCTCCACATCGGCCCAGGCCCCTAGCAGCACCCCGTCGGTACCGACCTTCATGGCACACCGGTCCTGAAACACTGTAAACTGTTTAAACTTGAAAAAATGATTTGGCATAATGTCCGCAACTTGATTTTGTGCCAAAAATAGATAAAACTCCTCATTTTATACTAATAAACCTTTTTTTATTTCATCTTACAGAGCTATTTGCACCTGTTCCATTTCCATATTAAGTACATATTGATTAAATTTGTACCCGTTTTGGGGTAAAAAATCCCCGACTTATTTTAAGAGAGAAGTTTATAATAGAACTCAAATTTAAACGATGGACAAAAAAAGAAATATAAAAGTCGAATTTTCCGAATCAACACATAATGACATGTCAATGATAGCAGAAATAAGTACAAGCCCATCTGATTTGCAAGTAGATGACTTTGATCAGGAATTCGCGATCATGACCCTGCGGAACATGGTGGTGTTTCCCTCATCAATATTGCCGGTATCTATCGGACGTAAAAGTACGCTGAAACTGGCCAAGAATGCTGCCAAGAACGAGGAACACATCATTATTGCCACGCAGAAGATTGCTGAGGTGGAGGAACCGGGCTTCAACGACCTGCATCCGACAGCCGTAATGGGACGGGTGCTTCGCGTGCTCGATCTTCCGGGAGGTGAGATCAGCGCCATCATACAGACCAGCAATGTCAAGGTCAAGATAGAAGAAGTCACCGCCGTACGCCCTTACCTGAAAGGACACGTGTCGGTAGTAGAGAAACAGGAAGACCCTGAGGAATCAAAAGAAATCAAAGTATTACTGGATACCTGTCGGGAAACGGCACAGAAATTCATTGAGAGTTCTGACCGTATGAATCCTGACTTTGCGTTCGCACTGAAAAACTTCAAGCAGCCTACCCTGCTTGTCAACTTCATCTGTACGAACTTCCCGCTTCCGCTGGAAGACAAATTCAAGCTGCTCGACCAGCTGTCGTTCAAGGACTGCATCTACAACCTGATACAGGTGCTCGACCGGGAAACCCAGCTGGCTGCGCTGAAGCAGAGCATCCAGATGAAGACCCGCGAAGACCTGGACCGCCAGCAGCGGGAATACTTCCTGCACCAGCAGATCAAAAACATACAGGACGAGCTGGGCACCGGCGAAAACGATGAGATCGAAGAGCTGAGAGAGAAAGGCAAGCAGAAGAAATGGAGCAAGGAAACGGCAGCCACTTTCGAGCGTGAGGTAGCCAAACTGGAACGGATCAATCCGCAGTCGCCCGACTACAACGTGCAGCTTTCTTACCTGCAGACATTGTTGTCGCTTCCGTGGGGAGTCTACTCGGCCGATTCGCTGAACATTCCGAATGCTGAAAAAATCCTGAACAAGGACCATTACGGACTGGAGAAGGTGAAGGAGCGTATTCTGGAGCACCTGGCAGTACTGAAACTGAGAGGCAGCCTGAAATCGCCGATTATCTGTCTGTACGGCCCTCCGGGGGTAGGTAAAACCTCTCTGGGACGTTCCATTGCTTCGGCACTCAAGCGGAAATACGTACGTATGTCACTGGGGGGTGTCAGAGACGAGGCTGAAATCCGCGGACACCGCAAGACCTACATCGGTGCCATGCCGGGACGTATCATCAAGAGCCTCATCAAGGCAGAGACCTCCAATCCGGTCATCATTCTCGATGAGATAGACAAACTGGGCAGCGACCACCGTGGAGACCCGAGTTCGGCGATGCTGGAAGTGCTGGGTCCGGAACAGAGCAATACGTTCCACGACAACTACATCGACATGGACTACGACCTGTCGAATGTGATGTTCATTGCTACGGCAAACAACCTGGGAACCATCCCGCAGCCGTTGCTGGACCGTATGGAACTGATTGAGGTGAGCGGATACATCACCGAGGAAAAAGTGGAAATCGCCAAGCGCCACCTGATTCCGAAAGAGATGGAGGCATCGGGACTGAAAAAGGAACACCTGAAATTCTCCAAAGCGGCCATTGAATACATCATTGAAAACTATACCCGTGAAAGCGGTGTCAGACAGCTGGAAAAGACCTTGAGCAAGATCATGCGTAAGGTAGCCCTGGAAATCGCCTGCGACAAATTTGACGGTACGGTGGAACTGAAGCCGGCAGATGTGTCCAAATACCTGGGTGTGCCCCTGTATTCACGCGACAAGTACCAGGGAAATGAATATGCAGGTGTGGTAACCGGACTGGCCTGGACGGCGGTAGGCGGAGAAATCCTCTTCGTGGAAACCAGCCTGAGCAAGGGCAAGGGAGGACGGCTGACCCTGACTGGAAACCTGGGAGACGTGATGAAGGAATCGGCCATGCTGGCACTGGAATACCTGAAGGCGCACTCACACTTGC
>ERZ791852.1875-NODE-1875-length-11760-cov-6.776079_pt1 | contig 11760 bp, 10 predicted proteins | sample MGYA00510287_ERZ791852 | MGnify/ENA primary metagenome ERZ791852 (study PRJEB30046, sample SAMN00715257) | human gut metagenome | study: EMG produced TPA metagenomics assembly of the A metagenome-wide association study of gut microbiota in type 2... | reverse complement strand
GGCGCGACAAGCCCGGCCAGCATAGTGACCACAATCGGGAACAAAATTTTGGTGGTTTTGCTGACGCTGCCCTTCTGGTACGGCATCCGAATCAGCCGCTCTTTTTTGGTCGTGCACAGGCGGATGACCGGCGGCTGCACGATGGGCACAAGCGCCATGTAGCTGTACGCCGCGACCATGATGGCACCCAGGTATTTGCTGCCCAGGGTGTTCGCCACGAAGATAGCCGTCGGGCCGTCCGCCGCGCCGATGACCGCGATGGACGCCGCGTCGGGCAGGTCAAAGAACAGCCCCGCCAGCACGAGTGTGACAAAAATGCCGAACTGCGCCGCCGCACCGAACAGCATGAGCCACGGCTTTTCCAGCAGCGGGCCAAAATCGATCATGGCACCGATGCCGATGAACAGCAGCAGCGGGAACAGCTCGTTGGACATCCCTGCCTCGAACAGGGCAGAGATGGGGCCAACGGTGTCTCCCTGCGTGATGGCACCGGATGCGGGAAGGTTGACCAGAATGGCACCGAACCCCATGGGCAGCAGCAGACTGGGCTCCATCTTTTTGACGATGGCAAGGTAGATGAGCAGGGCACCGATGCCCCACATGACCACCATCTGCCATGTCAGCGCCCCGAAGTTTGAAAAGAGCGCGGCGAATGTGTTCCAGAAATTCATATTGTTTTTCTGCCTCCTTTTGTTCTGATGCTGCGGCAAGAAAAAAAGAGACCCTTGCCACAGCGTAAGATCTGTGACAAAAGTCTCAAGCGAACACATGACATCGGGCATTGCTGCCGTGATGACGCTGCCATGCAGCGGCCTGCCGGAAAAAACTTGACCGGCAGACTGCCCTTTACTCCCCTTTATCATTTTTATTGATACCAGAAACTGCCGCTTCTGTCAAGGGGGAAAATGCGGTTTTTCGCAAAAATCCAACCGTGAAAAGGCCAACCGGGAAAATCTGCGGATTTTCCCGGTTGGTAAACTATAACTGTTTTTTCGCTTTAAATCGTCAGTCCACTACCGGTACATCCAGCCCGAACTCCTGCGGGCGGAAGCGGGGACAGACGTTCTCGGTGATGCAGATGACCGAAGCAGCCAGACGGCTGCCGATCTCGCAGGATTCTGCCAGCGTTTTGCCGTAGGTCAGGCCGATGACCGTGCCGGCAAAGAAGGCGTCGCCCGCACCGGTGGTGTCCATAACGTCCACCTTTTTGGCGGGTACGATGCCGCAGTCACCGTCCGCACAGGCGTATACCGCGCCCTGCCCACCCATGGTCACCACCATGCTGGGAATGTTGGCGCTGCGCACGTTGCCCGTGAGCACCCGGCACATCTCGTCCGGGGAGAGGTGGTCGTAATCGTCCGAGAACAGCAGTCCGGCCTCCTGCTGGTTGCAGACGAAACAATCGATCTGCTGCAAAAAATCCCGCCGCTCCATGGCAATGCTCATGTTGGAGACCACGGCAAACACCTTTTTGCCGTACTTTTTGGCATAGCGCAGGGTCTGCTTCACCGTTTCTTTTTCGAGGTCCAGTTCCAGCGCAATGGAATCGCAGTCTGCAAAGATCTCGTCGCCCTGCTCCTGCAGCAGGCCGGTCAGCGGGGTGGTGTCTGGCCGCTTGGAGATGGCGGCGTGCACATCGCCGTCGTTGTCAAAAATGGCCAGCCATGTGCCCATGCCGTCCGGCTTTTTCTGGATAAAGCGGGTGTTGACCTTGTGCCTTGCCAGCTTGTCGATGACGTCCTGTCCCATGCCGGTGTCATCCACCAGACCCACAAAGGTGGGGCGTAGCTCCACGTTGGCGATATCCTCCACCACGTTGCGGCTCACACCGCCGTGTACCTGCTCGATGCGTCCGGCGTTGCGACCGCCGGGGATATAGGTGGAAAGAGGATAGCCCTTGATATCCACAAAAACAGCTCCGATGACTACGATGCCCATAAACGATAAACCTTTCTGACTTCAGTTGATTTTACCTGTATTATACAGGAAGCAGACAAAAGATGCTATCCTTTTGCGGAAAAATATCTCTCGGTCACGCCCCCCTTTCCGTGAAAAAGGGCTTCCGAAAAGTCCACAGACTTTTCGGAAGCCCAAATAAAAAATAATTCTTCCTCTTACATCGCCGTGCGGGCGGTGCGCACCAGATACTCCATGGCCTGCACCGGGTACTGCCCGGCGGCAGTCTCGCCGGTGAGCATCAGGCTGGATGCACCGTCCAGTACGGCATTGTAGATGTCGCTCACCTCGGCGCGGGTGGGTACCGCCCGGGTGTGCATGCTGTCCAGCATTTGGGTCACCACCATAAAGGGCACCCCGGCTGCCCGGCAGGCGGCAGAAAGCTGCTTCTGGCAGCGGGGCAGCTCCCATAGGGGCATCGCGTTGCCAAGGTCGCCCCGGGCAATGACCACCTCGTCCACCAGCGGCAAAAACTCCGGCAGCGCCTGCACGCCCGCAAGGTTTTCAATTTTGGCAAGGATCTTCAGCTGCGGTGCACCGGCTTCTGCCAGTGCCTGCCGCAGGTTGCGGATGTCCGCAGCGCCGCGCACAAAGGGCAGCATGACCCCGGTAACGCCGCAATCGGCGGCGATGGCAAGATTCTCCTTGTCCTCGGCGGTCAGGGTGGGCATCTGGATATCCGCCCCCGGTGCTGCCAGACTTTTGCGGCTTTGCAGCACCCCGCCCCGCACTATGGTGCACACGAGCGCATCCGGCTCTGCGGTGTCCACACGAGCCAGCAGCTTGCCGTCATCCAGCAGCAGCTCCTGCCCGGGCTGCACGCTGTGCACCAGCGCCGCAGGGCAGGGGATGCCCTGCGCGCCCAGACGCACGGTCTGCCCGGCGGTCAGGGACAGCGGCTGCGGCAGACGGCCGATGCGTAATTCCGGCCCCTGCAAATCAATGAGCAGCTTTTTGACCCCGGCTTTATGCAGCATCACCAGCCAGTCCTTGTGCGCTGCCAGCGGCCCGTGAGAAAGATTCATGCGGATGCCGGTCATACCGGCTTCCACCATCTGCTGCAAAAGCTTTACATCGGCACAGGCAGGGCCGATGGTTCCGTAAAAATCCATAATTCCTCCTGCAATTCACGTTTTCTTTCTATTGTAGCATGACCGCGCTGCAAAAGATAGCCCGGCGGCGCACAAAAAAACACCGGAAGCTGATGCAAAGCCTCCGGTGTCTTTTTATGATGCCTTATGGGGTTTACTGCTACACTTTGCACCGCCTGCGTTCAGTACAAAGCTTACAGCTCCCTCTATTTTTAAAGGTTGTACTTAGTTTACAGCATTTCAGGCATTTCGTCAAGGGCATTTTCCAGCTTTTGCCGGGAAAAACTGGAATATCACAACATTATCACAACTGCAGCTGGTGGTAGCACACGCCCTCCATGGTCTTCCAACAGGCGGTGCTTCCCTCCAAGGTCATGTAGCTGTGGGCGGTGCTTTCCTTGGGCAGGCTTACAGAGCCGGGGTTCAGGTAAAGGTTCCCCTGCCCGAAGTTTGTCCATGCGGGCACATGGGTGTGGCCGTGGAGCAGAATGTCCCCCGGGGCAAGGGGCGGCAGATGGTTCAGGTTGAACACATGGCCGTGGGTAACGTAGACCAGCCGCTGCCCCACCGGCAGCACGGCATAATCTGCCAGTACCGGGAAATTGAGCACCATCTGGTCTACCTCGGCGTCGCAGTTGCCCCGCACGCACAGCAGCTTGGGCGCAAGGCTGTTCAGCAGCGGGATGACCTGCTTGGGGGCGTAATCCCGGGGCAGGTCGTTGCGGGGGCCGTGGTAGAGCAGGTCTCCCAGAAACAGCAGGCGGTCGGCCTGCTCCCGTTCAAAGGCCTGCTGCAGCTGCTGCGCATAATAATAGGAACCGTGCAGGTCTGATGCGATCATCCATTTCATATACAATGCCCTCCCTCAGAGCCGGTTTGCCTTATTGTAGCGCCTGCTGTAAAAATGGTCAAGTGATCACAAAAGTCATACTTTTGCACCAAAACCCCTTGACACGCCGCTGAGGATGTGGTATTCTGCTAAAGTTGCAGCCCGCAAATGCGCAGGCTGCATATCGCGGACAGCTGCCGCGATCATAAAAACCGTGTGGATTTTTACAGCAACATTGCTACTTTTCGCCACACAATGACCTCACAAGGGCCATTGTGTGGCTTTTTTGTGCGCCGGAAACCGGCTGCAGGCCGGTGCTGCGCCTTCCACGCTTTGAACTTTTACAGATAGCAGGTGAATTTTTTCAATGAACGAAACTTTTATGAAGGAGAAGCCGGTGCTGCCGCTGTTGCTCTCGATGGCACTGCCCAACGTGATCTCCATGCTGGTGAACAGCCTCTACAACATCGTGGACAGCCTGTTTGTGGCGCGCATCAGCGAGGACGCCATGACCGCGTTAAGTCTGGTGTTCCCCATCCAGAACTTTTCCAACGCCATTGCCATCGGCTTTGGCATCGGCATCAACGCCATGATCGCGCTGTATCTGGGCGCGGGCGACCGCGAAAAGGCCGAGATAGCTGCCACCCACGGTTTTGTGCTCAGCCTTGTGCACGGCGTGGTGATGATGGCGGTCAGCATCGCCATCATGCCCGGCTTTCTGCGCCGCTTTACGCAGGACGAGACGCTGATCGCCGCCGGCATCACCTACTCTACCATCGTGTTCCTGTTTTTGGTCGTGAACATGGTCTCGCTGGCCTTTGAAAAGATCTTTCAGGCGGTGGGCCGCATGAAGGTGTCCATGGTCGCCCTCATCACCGGCTGCGTGTGCAATATTTTGCTGGACCCGGTGCTCATCTTCGGGCTTGGGCCGGTGCCTGCCATGGGCATTGCGGGCGCGGCACTGGCTACCGGCATCGGTCAGGTGCTCAGCGTGGTGGTCTACCTTGTGGTCTACCTGCGCACCGAGCTGCCGGTGCGGCTGCGCCGCAGCTGTATGCGCCCGGACGCGGCGCTGGACGGCAGACTGTACGCCATCGGCGTTCCGGCCATCCTGAATCTGGCACTGCCCTCGCTGCTGGTTACCTTCCTTAACGGATTGCTGGCGGCTTTTTCTCAGAGCTATGTGGTGGTGCTGGGCATCTATTATAAATTGCAGACCTTTTTGTACCTGCCTGCCAACGGCTTCGTGCAGGGCATGCGCCCCCTTATCGGCTACAACTACGGCGCGCGGGAGCACGCCCGGGTGAAAAAGCTGTTCCAGCTGACCCTGCTCATGAGCGCAGCCATCATGGCGGCGGGCACTGTCATCTGTCAGGTTGCCTCCGGGCAGCTGATGGGGCTGTTCACCCAGAACCCCGAAACCATCGCCGCCGGGCGGACTGCCTTGCGCATCATCAGCATCGGCTTTGTCATCTCGGCGGTCTCAACAACCGTCTCCGGTGCGCTTGAGGGTCTTGGCAAGGGCACAGAATCTCTGGTCATTTCGTTGTGCCGGTATGTCGTTTTCATCATGCCGCTGGCTGCGCTGCTGTGTAACTGGCTGGGCGCAGACGGCGCATGGCACGCCTTCTGGCTTACCGAGGTGCTGGCGGCAGTGGTCTCCGGTGCGGTCTACCGCCGGGCGGTCACACATAAAAAATAAGAATTTCTGATAGGGGCGTTTCATAACGTCCCTATTTTTCATTGACACTACGGGAAAAGTACGGTAAAATAATTTTTGTGTTTTGACAAAAACTGTCAGTGCGCAAGATATTACAGAGGATGTGGAAGTATATGATCGAGACCATTGCCGCCGTCAATCAGGCGGTGAACAGCTTTATCTGGGGCATCCCCGCCATGGTATGCATCATTGGCGTGGGGCTGCTGCTCAGTGTCCGCACGGGCTTTTTGCAGATCCGCAAATTCCCTTACGCCATCCGCACCACCGTGGGCCGGATGTTCCGCAAGCGGGACGCCTCGGACGGTGCCATGACCCCTTTTCAGGCGGTGTGCACCGCGCTGGCGGGCACAGTGGGCACCGGCAACATTGCCGGTGTGGCGGGTGCTATTGCCATCGGCGGCCCGGGTGCCGTGTTCTGGATGTGGTGCTCTGCGCTGCTGGGGATGTGCACCAAGTTTGCCGAGGTGACGCTGGCCGTGCATTTCCGGGAGCGCAGCGATACCGGCGAGTGGGTGGGCGGCCCGATGTACTATATTAAAAACGGCCTTGGCCGCCGCTGGCAGTTTCTGGCCGTGCTGTACGCGCTGTTCGGCGTGCTGACCGTGTTCGGTACCGGCAACGCAACGCAGGTGAATACCATCGTGGCAGCAGTGGATACCGCCCTGCTGGAATACGGGCTGGTGGGCGGCAGCTTTCTGCCCACCCTCAACCTCATCGTGGGCATCCTTGTGGCGGTGCTGGTGGCGCTGGTGCTGCTGGGTGGTATCAAGCGCATTGGCAGCGTGAGCGAGAAGCTGGTGCCCTTTATGGCACTGTTCTATATTGTGCTGTCGGTGGGCGTGGTGGTGCTCAACTTCTCCCGCCTGCCCTATGTGCTGGAATCCATCGTGGCGGGTGCGTTCAACCCCGCTGCCTTTACCGGCGGCACCATCGGCAGTCTGTTTGTCAGTATGCAAAAGGGCGTTTCCCGCGGCATCTTTTCCAACGAGGCCGGTCTTGGCACCGGCTCTATCGCCCATGCCTGCGCCGACACCAAAAAGCCGGTCAAGCAGGGCATGTTCGGTATTTTTGAGGTGTTTGCCGATACCATCGTCATCTGCACCCTGACCGCGCTGGTCATCCTGTGCAGCGGCACCCCGGTCAGCTACGGCGCAGCGGCGGGTGCTGAGCTGACCATCTCCGGCTTTACCACCACCTACGGCGGCTGGGCGTCTATCTTTACTGCCGTGGCGCTGTGCTGCTTTGCCTTTTCCACCATCATCGGCTGGGGTCTGTACGGCTCTCGCTTTCTGGTGTTCCTGTGCAAGAGCAACAAGGTGGCGCGCCCCTTCTTTGTGGTGTATGCTCTGGTAGCCATTCTGGGCGCTACCATGGATCTTGGTCTGCTGTGGAGCATCGCCGACACCTTCAACGGCCTGATGAGCATCCCCAACCTTATTGCATTGCTGCTGCTTTCGGGCACGGTGGTGCAGCTGACCCGCGCCTTTTTTGAATCGGAGGGGTGAGCGGTGTTCCCGCCCATAGTGGACAGAAACGCCGGAACGCGGTATACTGAGAAAAAACAACGGTGGCTATGTACCACAGGAGGTTCTAACGTGGAAAACTTTAACGAACTGCTGCAAAAGTATGCAGATTTTATCGTCCGGGTGGGTGTGAACCCGCAGCCGGGGCAGACTTTGATCATCAACTGCCCGCTGGAGGGTGCCCCGCTGGCACGGCTGTGCGTGCGCAGTGCCTACGAGGCCGGTGCGCGGGACGTGCAGGTGAACTGGCAGGATGACGCCGTTACCCGCATCCGCATGGAGCTGGGCAGCGAGGACGCCCTGACCGATCACAAGGGCTGGCAGCTGCGCCGCTATCTGGACTACGCCGAGAGCGAGGGCGGTGTGTGCGTGCTGCACCTCATCGCGGACGACCCGGAACTGTTTGCCGGGCTGGACGGTGCCAAGATTAGCCGGGTGAACAGCGCAAACCGCAGCTTTATGCAGCCGTGGCGGGAGTACACCATGAACGACCGGGTGCAGTGGTCCATCGCCGCCCTGCCTGCCGCGCCGTGGGCAAAGAAGATGTTCCCGGAGCTGGACACTGCCGCCGCCATTGAGGCACAGTGGAAGCTGATCTTTGATACCTGCCGCGTGACCGGCGGCGACCCGGTAGGGGAGTGGCAGAAGCATCTGGACCGCTTGAACGAGCTGGGCGCAAAGATGAACGCCCTTGATCTGGAAAGCGTGCATTTTGAAAGCGCCAACGGCACCGACCTGACCGTGGGTCTGGCCGAGCAGGCGGTGTGGGAAAGCGCCGGCAGCAAAAACGAGAAGGGCGTGCCCTTCCTGCCCAACATCCCCACCGAGGAGGTGTTCACCGCGCCCCATAAGGATAAGGTGGACGGCATCGTTTACGGCACAAAGCCTTACGTCTTTAACGGTCAGCTCATCAAGAATTTCCACGTTACCTTCAAGGATGGCAAGGTGGTGGAGCACGGCGCCGACGAGGGCGCAGATCTGCTGGGCCAGCTGCTGGACACCGACGAGGGCGCACGCCACATCGGTGAGGTGGCACTGGTGCCCGCCTCCAGCCCCATCAACCGCAGCGGCAAGCTGTTCTACAACACCCTGTTTGACGAGAACGCTGCCTGCCACATCGCCTTTGGCGACAGCTACCCCGGCACCACCGTGGGCGGCACCGGCCTTTCCAAGGAGGAGCTGGCAGCCCGCGGCATGAACCACTCCTCCCTGCACGAGGACGTGATGATCGGTGCAGAGGACAGCCGCATCACCGGTAAATGCCGCGATGGCCGCACTGTGCCGCTGTTTGAAAACGGCGTCTGGGTGCTGTAAAAAGCCCCAAAGGGTGCGCAACGGCAAAAAAATTGCGAAAATGCTTGCATAAATCGCAAGAGTATGCTATATTCTAGTAGTACGATATAGTTTAACCTGAAACGTGGGCCGCAAGGTCCGCGTTTCTTGTTTGTTTGGAGGTTTTTTATGGCGAAGCAGTCTGGCGGCAATACCGCCCAGAGAGTCGAAGCGCTTGTCCGCCCCACCGTGGAGGGCATGGGGCTGCGCCTGTGGGACGTTGTGTTTGAAAAGGAAGGGCCGGACTGGTATCTTCGCGTCCTCATCGACAAGACGGACGGCACCACCATGGACACCGACACCTGTGCCGATGTCTCCCATGCGCTGGACCCCATCCTGGATGAGGCGGACCCCATTGAACAGAGCTATTATCTGGAAGTCGGCAGCCCCGGCCTGGGCCGCAAGCTGACCCGCCCGGAGCACTACGAAGCCGTTCGGGGCCAGAAGGTCAGCGTCAGGCTGTACCGGGCCAACGAGAACGGTGTTAAGGAGTTTTCCGGCATTCTGACTTCCCGCGAAGGCAATACCATCACGCTCGAAGGCCCGGCCGGCCCCATGCAGTTTGAGCTTTCCGCCGTCAGCACGGTGCGCCTGTGTGACGACGAGGACCTGTTTGATTAAAAGAGAAAGAATGATATTTAGGAGGAACCCGAAAAATGGCTGCAGCGAACAATGATTTTTTTGAAGCTCTCTCCATGTTGGAGCATGAGCGCGGCATCACCGCAGAGTACCTGATCGAGAAGATCAAGGCTGCCATCGTGATCGCTGTCAAGAAGAACTATGAGGTCGAGGACGATAACGTTCTGGTGGAGATCGACCCCGACAGCGGCAAGTTCAACGTCGCTCTGGTGCAGAACGTTGTCGCCGATGAGGACTGGTACGATGAGCACGCCGAGATCGGCATCACCGAGGCCCAGAAGATCCGCAAGAGCTATGAGGTCGGCGACCGCGTTGTGACCCCCCTCAAGACCAAGGACTTCGGCCGCATTGCCGCACAGACCGCAAAGCATGTCATCCGTCAGGGCATCCGGGAAGCCGAGCGCAGCCAGCAGCTGAGCGAGATCCAGTCCCGCGCCCATGATATCATCCAGGCCACCGTTACCCGTGTGGACAACGAGAAGGGCATCGTGGCCCTGGACCTGGGCAAGGGCGGCGAGGCCATCCTGCCCCGCAACGAGCAGGTGCCCGGCGAGACCTACACCGAGGGCGAGACCCTGCAGGTCTACGTTGTGGACGTCGTCAGCGGTGAGCGCGGTGCCCGCGTTATGATCAGCCGCACCCATCCGGGCCTGGTCAAGCGTCTGTTCGAGCTGGAAGTGCCGGAGATCTACGACGGTACCGTCGAGGTCAAGGCCATCAGCCGCGAGGCCGGTGCCCGCACTAAGATGGCCGTCTGGTCCAAGGACCCCAACGTCAACCCCGTTTCTGCCTGCATCGGCCCCCACGGCGACCGTGTGGCCGCTGTCGTCGAGAAGCTGGGCGGCGAGAAGATCGACATCGTGAAGTGGAGCGAGGATGTCTCCGAGTTCATCTCGGCAGCCCTCAGCCCCGCCAAGGTGCTCAAGGTCGAGCTGCTGCCCGGCGAGACCCGCTCCTGCCGCGTGACCGTGCCGGACCAGCAGCTGAGCCTTGCCATCGGCAACAAGGGCCAGAACGCCCGCCTGTGCGCCCGCCTGACCGGCTACAACATCGACATCCGCCCCGAGAGCGGCTACTACGGCGAGGACGAGGAGCCCAAGGCTGCCGAGGCTGAGAAGACCGAAGACACCGCCGCAGAATAAGCGCGGAACACCTGCCGAAGGAGGGAAAACCGGATGGCACAAAAGAAGATCCCTGCCCGCCAGTGCATCGGCTGCCTGACCAGCCGCCCCAAGAAGGAACTGGTGCGTGTGGTGCGCGCACCCAGCGGAGAGATCAGCATCGACCCCGTGGGCAAGAAGCCCGGCCGCGGTGCTTACCTCTGCCCGGATGCCGCCTGCCTTGCAAAGGCAAAAAAGAAGAAGGCGCTGGAGCGCTGCTTTGAGCAGCCGGTCCCCGCCGAGGTATACGATGCACTGGCCCAGCAGCTGGCCAGTGTGGAAGCAGAAAAGGAGGCCGACCGCGATGGCAAAGAAGCATAACGCCCCCGCAAAACCGGCCCTTGAGCCGAATGAGGCCCTGTTCCAGGCCGTGAGCCTCTGCCGCAAGGCGGGCGCTCTGACCATGGGCTTTGACGCGGTGGAAGACGCCGTCGTCAAGGGCAAGGCATGGCTCGTGATGACTGCGTCCGACGCCAGCCCCAAGACCGTGCAGCGGCTCAACTACGCTGTGGGCGATATGGTGGACGTCATCCCCATGCCGCTGACACAGGATAAGCTGGCTGACATCAGCCGCAAACCGGTGGCCATTTATGCCGTCACCGACCGCAACCTCGCCAAGCTCTGCTTTGACCGGCTGACGGCGTGCGGAGCGATTCAAACTGAGGAGGATATGAGCGAATGACCGTAAAATATAAAGTGAGCGATTTTGCAAAGGACCTGAGCATCTCTGCCAAGAAGGTCCTCGACGAGCTGAACGCCATGGGCAGCACCGGCAAGAAGAACAGCTCCACTCTGGAGGAGAACGAGCTGAACTACCTGCTGGAGAAGTTCAGCAAGGACAACAGCGTCAAGAGCCTGGACGAGTTCCTGAACAGCGCCAAGGCCCCCAAGGCTGAACCGAAGCCCGCCGAGAAGAAGGCAGAGCCCAAGGCCGAAAAGAAGCCCGAGGCTCCCAAGGCTCCCAAGGCTGAGCCCGCAATGGCCGAGGCAAAGCCCGCTGCCAAGCAAAACAACAAGAAGAACGAGCAGCACAGGAAGCGCGAGGAGAAGACCGTCTCCCTGAGCGAGCTGGCCCGTGAGACCGGCGCAAAGGCTACTGCTGCTACTGCTCAGTCCGTCTCTGTCCGCCGCGAGGACAATCAGGTCACCGTCGATACCCGCACCGTCGATATGAACGTGGACCGCTTCGACGCCCGTTACGACGATCTGGCTTCCACCAAGAACACCGAGAACCGCCGCAAGCCCACCCCGCAGGGCAACAAGCAGAAGTTCACCCAGCGCGGCCAGCGCCAGCGCCAGCAGTTCCAGAAGGGCAAGCGCGAGACCGAGTTCGAGCGTCTGCAGCGCATCCAGCTGGAAAAGGCCCGCAATGCGCAGCTGAAGGTCCTCATCCCCGATGAGATCACCGTCGGTGAGCTGGCTGCCCGCCTGAAGCAGCAGGCCGGCAAGGTCATCGCCAAGTTCATGCAGATGGGCGAGATGCACGCCATCAACGACGTGATCGATTTCG
>ERZ791852.1862-NODE-1862-length-11818-cov-14.779733_pt1 | contig 11818 bp, 10 predicted proteins | sample MGYA00510287_ERZ791852 | MGnify/ENA primary metagenome ERZ791852 (study PRJEB30046, sample SAMN00715257) | human gut metagenome | study: EMG produced TPA metagenomics assembly of the A metagenome-wide association study of gut microbiota in type 2... | reverse complement strand
CCCTCTCCAAGACCGAAAAGGAACTTGCCGCTGTGCAGAAAAAGGCCACGCTCACAAAAGAAGCCCTCATTCATGCGCGTGATCTGGATTATATCGGCAAGCGCACCTTTCTCGGCAACTACTCGCTGACCGAAGAAGAATTTTCCAAACTGAAAAAACAGGCTGACCACGGCTATATGATGGACGTGGAGAACCGCCGCCTAAAAGAAGAACTTTCCACCGCCAAGAAGGAGGCCGTTCGTTGGAGCAACAAGTACCACGACCTGTGGTACGACGTGAAACCCTATCTGGATGCTCTCCACCGTGCGCCCGAACTGGTGCGCGGCTTTCTGGAAAAGATTCTTGCCCCCAAGCAGGAGCTCACCATGAATGTGCCGCAGCGAAACCGCAGGCGTGGGCAGGATATGGAACTTTGATTTTCGGAGGATACCATTTGAACAAAAAGAAGAAGTCGAACAAATCCGGCTACCCGGATGAAGCAATCAAGACCCTTGCGCGTTGCTTTTATCCCTCCATAGTTGAGTTTTTCAACAGTGAGGAAGGCCAGCGTGAATACGAGGTGTGGCTGAAAGAACAGGAAGCTCTACAAGCATTGCCTGTTGCAGCATAAAAACAGCAGGACGCTCCCGGTAAAGGGAATGCCCTGCCTTATATAGATGTATCTCACCGAGGTGTGTCCAGTTGGGCACACCTCTTATTTTTTGCCCTTAATCTTCTAGCCCATGGCTCCCGGTTACGTTTTTCAAGTATTCTTCTGGATTGCCATTCAGAATCAAATCTGCATAACCAAGTGGGTCGTTGTAAATAAGGTAGTCCAGTTCTGTCTGCTGCGCCATGGTAATATCCAGCGCATCCTCGACCCCGGTGCAGTCGATAGAGATCTTGCACCCATCCCGGAGCAGCAGTTCCACACATCCGGTGTCCATGTTGAATTTGCAGGCTCTTTCATCGTACTTCATAATCATACCCTCCAAATCTTGTTATTGGCTTACGGTCTATGACAAGGTATCGGAGTTTTGCGCCGTCCACAGGAACCTTCGTTGTTGTACCCGAAGAAAACGAAAAATCCGAACCCTTCTCCAATCGGAAATAGGTTCGGATTTCTCTTGTTTGGTGGACGGTACAGGACTCGAACCTGTGACCTCCTGCACGTCAAGCAGATGCTCTACCAGCTGAGCTAACCGTCCATATTCTGTTGCGTCGTGACGACTCTGATATAATACCATGACTCGCCCGAAAAAGCAATACTTTTTTCGAAAAAATTCTGATTTTATTTCCTGCACCCCGAAAAAAGGGCACAAAAAAGCCCCGGCGGCGTCCAAAGAGCGGACAGCGCCGGGGAGAAAACAGGGAAAATTACAGCTTTGCTTCGGGGAAGCCCTCGAGCTTCGAAGTGCAGTGGGGGCAGCGGACAGCCTTGATAGCGATCTCGCTCTGGCAGTAGGGGCATTTCTTGGTGGTGGGCTCCTTCGGCTCTTCCACGGGCTTCTTGTGCAGCATATTGATGGCCTTGATGGTCAAAAACAGTACGAAGGCCACGATGAGGAAGTTGATGATGGCGTTGAGAAAAGCACCAACGCCGATGCCAACATCGCCGATCGGGATGACGACGTCCGAGAAATCGGCGTTGAAGAACAGGCCGATGATGGGGGAGATGATGTCGTTTACCAGAGAGTTGACGATCGCGGTGAAAGCCGAGCCGACGACCACACCGACTGCCATGTCGAGCACATTGCCGCGCATGGCGAAGGCTTTGAATTCTTCAAAGAAATTCTTGATGCCGCTGGCTTTCTTTTCTGGCATGATAAGTACCGCTCCTTTTGCCGCAGATGGCATGATATACCTATATAATACAAAATATATCCGGTGTTTTCAAGAGAAAAGCTGCTGCTCATCATAGCAGGGCCAGCGATTTTGTGCAATATAAAGCTTAAAGCAGTCAGAGTAGGCCGGCCCGATATGCCAATGGCTCTCCCCTTGGGAGAGCTGGCGCGAAGCGCTTGAGAGGGCGATCAGACCTGATGCTCTGCGATCCACTGGCTCATCTGCTGGGCGATGGCCTTGATGGAACCGTCATTGAACGGCACCTGCAGGCCGGCGGTCTCGCACAGCTCGGTGTAGCTGGCCGTGCCGGCACGGCGGACGAGGCGCAGATAGCGCGCCCATGCATCCTTCTGGTCATGGAGGCTCAGCAGGAAGAACTGCAGAGCGGCCATGGTGGACAGGCAGTAGTCGATATAGTAGAAGGGGCATTCGTAGATGTGGAGCTGACGCTGCCAGCCTGCACCGCGGCCATAGAAGGGCAGGTTGTCGAAATCGATCCAGGGGCGGTACTTGTGCTCCAGCTCCAGCCAGGTCTGGTTGCGCTGGTCAGGGGTCAGGTCGGGGTTCTGGTACATGATGTGCTGGAACTCATCCACCGCGCAGCCGTAGGCCAGGAAGAGGAAGCTGTCTTCGGCGTGGAGCAGGGCGTACTTGTCGGTGTCCTTGCCGAAGAGCAGGTGGTGCCACGGTGCGGTGAGGAACTCCATGGCCATGGAGTGGATCTCGGCGCTCTCCATGCCGGGGCATTCGAGGTCAGCGGGGATCTTCGGATCGCGCTCAGCCACATAGCCCTCGAAGGCGTGGCCGCACTCGTGGGTCAGAACATCCACGTCAGCGGAAGTATCGTTCCAGTTGGCGAAGATGAAGGGGGCTTTATAGGAAGGCAGGCTGGTCATGTAGCCGCCGGACATCTTGCCGGGGCGGCTCTCGACGTCGAACAGCTCGTTGTCCTGCATGAAGTCGATGAACTCTGCCGTCTCGGGGCTGAGCTCGTGGTACATGGTGCGGGCTGCGGACATCCGGGCGTCGTAGCCCTCGATGGGCTTGGGGTTGCCGTCCTTGAAGGCCACCGGCAGGTCGGCAAAAGTAGGGTGCTGGATGCCGGTGCGCTTGTTCTTGAGAGCGATGACCTTCTGCAGCTCCGGCACGACGTCGTGGGCCACCTGGTCGCGGAAGCGCTTGATGTCCTCGGGGCCGTAGCCGATGCGGTTCATCCGCACATAGGAAAGCTCGCTGTAGTCGTGATAGCCCATGACCTGAGCCTGCTGGTTCAGGTTCTTAACGATCTTGGTGTACAGCTCGTCCAGCTCGGCGCGGTGGGCATCGAAGTAACCGGCCTCGGCCTCATAAGCGGCCCGGCGGGTGGCGGCATCGGTGCTCTCCTTGTAGGGGCCAAGCTGGGGGATGGTGAGCTGCTTGCCGTCCAGCTCCACCAGCGCACCGCCGTAGATCTGCTGGTAGGTGCTGACGAGGGCGTTGTACTCCTGCTGAAGGGCCACGGTGCGCTCGTCCATGCCCAGCACGGCGTTCTTCATGCCGGCCACGCAGGTGGAGCCGAAGGCCTCGGTCAGGGCGTCCACATGAGGGTTGGCGAGGAAGGCGCGGCTGATCTCAACGCTGGCGTTGGACACTGCCGGGCCGTTGGCGTCGAAGAAGTCCTGCTCAGCTTTCCAGTAGGCGTCGCGGGTGTCGCAGGTGTAGTGGATGTTGGCGAGGTTGGCCGCCGTGTTGTAGTCGGCGAAGGCGCGGCTCTGCTCGTAGTAAACCTCCACAAGGGCCTCGCCGCTGTCAGCGGCAGCTGCCTTTGCGGTCAGCTCTTTGCAGCGGGCCAGCAGTGCGTCGATGTCAGGGCGGGTATAGGTCATCTCACTGAATTTCATCGTGAAAAATCCTTTCCGGGGCGGGAAAGCCCCTTTCAATATCATGCCCATCTTATCACGTTTGGGCCAAAAAAGAAAGACTTTGAGCATATGTGATAAATTCTGCGGCCTTGTCTTAGCAAACCTGTTGCATCCCGTGATTGAAACAGGGCGAAAAAAAGCATATAATAACAGTATCAACAGAGTAAGGCCATGCGCGTCAAGTGCCGCATCAACGGGGAGTTGTGCTGCGGACGAAGGGAGACCCGCGGTGCATGGCCTGCATCCCGCTGCTGCATGGACTTGGGTGCGGGCGAGGCCGTCTGCACGGCGTCGTCCGGAAGTGAAGTTTGTTGAACTCACGCCCTCCTTTGTGCGGTTTGTCACAGGGGAGGGCGTTTCTTTCTGCTCCCCCGCAGTTCCTGAAAAAACAGGAGGACAGTTGATATGAAAAACGAATCTAGGATCTCTGTGCGCACCCTGACGGCGATGGCTCTGCTCATCGCCATGAGCATCGTCTTTTCCCGGGTGCTGAGCATCTCCACCGGCTTTGTCCGGTTCAATCTGGGCAGTCTGCCGGTGCTGCTGGCGGGCATCCTCTTTGGACCGTGGGCGGGTTTCGTCGTGGGCATGGTGGCCGACATCATCGGCGGCGTGCTGGCTGGCTATGCCATCAATCCGCTCATCACGCTGGGTGCGGCGTCCATCGGCCTGGTCGGCGGCCTGGGCTGGCGGAAGCTTTCCCATCTGCGCACCGGCAACCGGCTGTGGTGCAGTGTGCTGGCGGCACACTTCGTCGGCTCGATGGTCATCAACTCGCTGGCGCTCCACATCTTTTACGGCTATGCATGGGCAGTGCTCATCGCCCGCATCCCGAATGCGCTGGTGCTCACGGCGGTGAATACGGTGCTGCTGCGTATTCTGCTCGAGAATCGGGCGCTGATGGCAATGGCGAAACGATAAAGGCTTGCGCTCCGCGCGGGCCAGAGGCAGGGCTGGTTTTTTCTTTGAGCTGGTTCTCGCGCCTGTGCGCGGGGCAGAGCGCTTTTTCATTAAGGCTAATGTTCTCTTTTGATGTCAAAAGAGAACCAGAAAACCACCAGCGATTTCGACGCGCTGGACCCACGAGAAAGGGGCTGCTCGCCCCTTTCAGACCCCGAAGGGGAAGTCGAAGTGGAAAAATGCTAGCCGCTTCGCTAAACGCATTTTTCTCACTTCTCCGATTTGCTGCTTCGCAGCTGGTGTTACCTCTCTGCTGACGGTAAAGTTCTGCGAAAGCCTGAAATCTTCGGCGAAGCCGTAAAACGGCGGAGAGCGAAAATGCGGTTAAGAGATCTTCACGCCGAATGGCGTGAATCTCCAGCATTTTTGCTTGGAGCCCACTTCTTTGGAATTGTTAAGGGCGAGCAGCCCTTAACTCGTTGCGGGGAGAGTGGAGTCCAGAGGTAGGGAGGGGGGATTCGAAACACCCCTCCCTACCTCTGGCCCGCGCGGAGCGCAAAGCCATTTGACCGAAAAAGAAAACTCACCCCGCGCCACAGGCGCGAATACCCGCTTCCCTAAAAATGAAACAAATAAAACGAGGCGTTTTTTCATGAATTACGAATCCGCTTTGGAATACATCCACGCTGTCCAGTGGGCCGGCCACAAGCCGGGCCTCAGCCGCACCCGCACTCTGCTGGCGGCGCTGGGCGACCCCCACAAGAAGCTCCGCTTCGTCCATGTGGCGGGGACGAACGGCAAGGGCAGCACTGCCGCCATGCTGGCGTCCTGCCTGCAGGCGGCGGGGTATAGGGTGGGCCTGTACACTTCGCCTTTTATCAACCGCTTCAACGAGCGCATTCAGGTAAACGGCGAACAGATACCCGACGACGCGCTGGTGCGTCTGGTGGAGCGCGTCCGCCCGGCGGCAGACGCCATGGCCGACGTCCCTACCGAGTTCGAGATCATCACGGCCCTGGGGATGCTCTGGTTCGCGGAGGAAAAGTGCGACATCGTGGTGCTGGAAGTGGGCCTCGGCGGTACGCTGGACTCAACCAACGTCATCGACCCGCCCGAGTGCGCGGTCATCACGGCGCTGGGCATGGACCATGTAAAAGAACTCGGCCCCACCATCGCGGACATCGCCGCCGCCAAGGCCGGCATCATCAAGCCGGGCAGTCCGGTGGTGAGTTACGGCGGTGTGCCGGAAGCGGACGCTGTCATCGCCCGTGTGGCCAAGGAGCAGAACGCGCCTCTCACGGTGGTGGATCTCTCCCGCCTCAAAGTGGAGGGCGGCGACCTCGACGCCGTCACCTTCGATTTCGACGGGCTGGACGGTGTCCGTCTGCCCCTCATCGGCAGCTATCAGCCGAAAAACGCCGCCCTCGCCATCACGGCCCTCCGTGTGCTGCGGGGCAGGGGATGGAACATCCCCGACAGCGCCATCCGCACCGGCCTCGAGCAGGTGAGCTGGCCGGGCCGGTTCGAGCTGCTGCGGCATTCGCCCGCTTTCCTGTTGGACGGCAGTCACAACGCCCACGGGATGCGGGCCACCGTCCAGAGCCTTCGGGACCGCTTCCCGGGGCAGAAGTTCGTCTTCCTGCTCAGCATCATGGCCGACAAGGATGTGGACGAGATGCTGGCGCTGCTGCTGCCGCTGGCAAAGCGGTTCGTCACGGTCGCGGCCCACACGCCCCGCGCCATGCCCGCTGAGACGCTGGCAGAGCACATCCGCGCCCGGGGCGGAAAGGCTGAGGCAGCGGCGGACATCCCGGCGGGCGTTGCCCGCGCGGTGGAGCTGGGCGGCGACGGCCCGGTGTGTGCGCTGGGGACTCTCTACTTCTCCGGCGACGTCCGGCAGGCGTTTGCCCGGCTGACCGCAGAATAAACGACAAAAAGAAAAGCGATGGCCCAGTGCAGGTGGGCCATCGCTTTTTTGCCCTTTCAGGCAAGCAGGGTAAATGATAAGAAGGTAAATGAAGGAAATAGCAATAATAAGAAGGTAAAAACAAGAAGAAAAACAAGGGCGGCGGGACGCTATGTATCCAACGGCCTACCATTGTTGGATACAACAATAGCACGATTACAGAAAAATTACAAGCCCTTTTTTGAAAAAACTTCCAAAAAAGGGGCGGAATGCGGTACTTTTGGCACAACGCACAAATCCCGGAGAGATTCACCGGCAATTTGACGAAGCACGAAACGGCGGGGTGTTTCAAACAAGAACACTATAAATTTTCGTAAGCCGCTCTCCGGCTCTTGCACGGCGGGGAAGGCTGTGCTAAGATGATAGCGTAAAATGAGAAGTCTGCGCTGAAATGAAAAACAGATGTGATATTGCAAACGACAAAGGAGAATATAGATGGTAAAAAACGCGTCAGCTGGCGAAAAGGCCGGCTGGTTCAACGGGCGGACGCCGCTGTTTTCCCAGAAAGACCTGATGCGGCTGGTGGGGCCGCTGCTCATCGAGCAGTTTCTGGCCGTGACGGTGGGCATGGCCGACACCATGATGGTCTCCCGCTGCGGCGAGGCGGCCATCTCGGGCGTCAGCCTCGTGGATATGATAAACAACCTCATCATCGTGCTGTTCGCGGCGCTGGCCACCGGCGGCGCGGTGGTGGTGAGCCAGTATCTGGGCGCGAAGGAGCAGGAAAAGGCAAATGCCAGTGCGGGCCAGCTCATCCTGCTGAGCGCCATCCTGGGTACCGTGGTGGCTGCGGTCTGCATCCTCTTTGCCCGACCCATGATCAGCGCCTGCTACGGCTCCATCGACGCGGACGTTCTGGACGCCGGCGTCCTCTACCTTAAAATAACCGCCCTGAGCTATCCCTTCCTCGCGCTGTACAACGCGGGCGCGGCCCTCTTCCGCAGCATGGGCAACTCCAAGATCTCCATGCAGATCAGCGTCCTCATGAACATCATCAACATCGTGGGCAACGCGGTCTGCATCTTCGGCCTGAAAATGGGCGTCGATGGCGTTGCATGGCCCAGTGTCGTCTCCCGTGTCATCGCGGCGGTGCTCATTCTGGGCCGCTGCTACCAGAAGGGCCATGCCCTCACGGTGCCGAAGACCGTTAAGCTCGATACCGGTATGGCCAAGCGCATCCTCGGCATCGGCGTGCCGTCGGCCTTTGAGAACAGCCTGTTCGAGGCGGGCCGCATCGTTGTGGTGAGCATGATCTCCACCTTCGGCACGGTCCAGATCGCCGCCAACGCCGTCGCCAACAACCTCGATGGTGTGGGCTGCATCCCGGGCAAGGCCATCGGCCTTGCCATGATAACGGTCGTGGGCCGCTGCGTCGGCGCAGGGGATAACGAGCAGGCTATCTATTATACAAAGAAGCTGCTGGGCTGGGCCTATCTCGTCATGGGTGTGCTGAATGGATTGATCCTGATTTTTGTCCGGCCTCTGGTGGGCATTTACGAGCTTTCGGGCGAGACGATGGAGCTCTCCATCATCCTGGCCTGCATCCACGCGGGCTTTGCAATGCTGCTCTGGCCTCTCTCCTTCGTGCTGCCCAACGCTCTGCGCGCCGCCAACGACGTCAAGTTCACGATGATCGTCTCCATCGCCAGCATGGCCTGCTGGCGTGTGGGCTTCAGCTATATCATCGGTGTGCGGATGGGCATGGGCGCCATCGGCGTCTGGATCGCCATGGTGGTGGACTGGGTCTGCCGCGTGACCTGCTTCGTGACCCGCTTCCGCAGCGGTGTCTGGAAAGAAAAATATAAGGCCTGACAACAGAAAGGGACGTTACATGAAACTCATCAGCTGGAACGTGAACGGGCTCCGCGCCTGTCTGACCCACGATTTTGCCGCAAGCTTCGCCGCGCTGGACGCGGACGTGTTCTCGGTGCAGGAGACCAAGATGCAGCCCGGGCAGGCCGATTTCGCCCCCGAGGGCTACACGGAATATACATACTCGGCGGAGAAAAAGGGCTACTCCGGCACAGCCTGCTGGTGCAAGACCGCGCCGCTGAGCGTGGCCACCGGCATCGGCATTGAAGAGCACGACCACGAGGGCCGTGTGCTGACGCTGGAATACCCGGAGTTTTACCTCGTCAACTGCTACACCCCCAACAGCCAGGACGGCCTCAAGCGGCTGGACTACCGGATGACATGGGAGGACGCCTTCCGCGCCTACCTGCTGGAGCTGGATGCCAAAAAGCCGGTCATCCTCTGCGGCGATCTGAACGTGGCCCATCAGGAGATCGACATCAAAAACGCCAGGACCAACCGGATGAGCGCCGGTTTTACCGACCAGGAGCGGGCCAAGATGACCGAGCTGCTGGCGGCGGGCTTCACCGACAGCTTCCGCGCCATCCACCCGGACGAGGTGAAATACAGCTGGTGGAGCTACCGTTTTCACGCCCGGGAGAAGAACGCGGGCTGGCGCATCGACTACTTCATCGTCTCGAACCGCATTGCGGACAAGATAAAAGCCGCCGAGATACACAACGAGGTGTTTGGCTCTGACCACTGCCCGGTGGAGCTGGACATCGACTTATAAGGAGGGCTCTATGCTCAAAAGCTATCTCATCGTATTCTTTATCTCGATGCTGCCCCTCATCGAGCTGCGCGGTGCCATCCCGGTGGGCATCGGGATGGGCCTGCCCATCCTGCCGACCTATCTGGTCTGTGTGGTGGGCAATATGCTGCCGGTGCCGTTCATCTATCTGTTCGCCCGTAAAGTCCTCATCTGGGGCTACCACAAGCCCATCATCGGCCCCTTCTGCCGTTTCTGCATCGTCAAGGGCGAAAAAGGAGGTCGTGCGCTGGAAGCCAAGGCCGGGCGCGGCCTCGTGGCGGCGCTGCTGCTCTTCGTGGGCATCCCGCTGCCGGGTACCGGCGCATGGACCGGCACGCTGGCCGCGTCCATCCTCGACATGAAGTTCAAAGATGTGCTCATCGCCTGCATGGGCGGCGTGCTGCTGGCTGGGATCATCATGGGTCTGGCAAGCGCAGGTCTTTTGGGAGCGCTGAGCGGTCTGTTTGCGGTGTAAGGCTGGTTTTCCATCGCAAAGTGTGCTAGAATAACAACAGCGTGTCTTGAGTAAAGACGAAGAAAGGACGAACCAAAGATGCAAGAGGCTTTGAACCAGAAGATCGACGCATTTGTTGCGGCGAACAAAGAGCAGATCCTGAAAGACATTGCCACGCTGGTGTCCATCAACAGCGTGGAGGGTGCCCCGGAAGAGGGCGCACCCTACGGCGCAGGCCCCCGTGCCGCGCTGGACAAGACGCTGGAGCTGGCCGCAGGCATGGGCCTTGCGACCCGCAACTGCGAGAACCATATCGGCTACGCCGAGCTGGCCGGTGCCGATGCCGAGAAGTATCTGGCTACCATCTGCCATGTGGACGTGGTGCCGGAGGGCAACGGCTGGACGGAAGACCCCTTCAAGATGGAGATCCGCGACGGCTGGATGATCGGCCGCGGCGTCGCTGACGACAAAGGCCCCATGGTCGCCACCCTGTACGCCCTGAAGTTCCTCAAAGAGGAGGGCGTCTCCCTGCGCTATCCCATCCGCGCCCTCGTCGGCGACAACGAGGAGACTCACATGCACGATGTGGACTACTACCTCGCCAACTACCCGGCCCCTGTGTTCTGCTTCACCCCGGACGCAGAGTTCCCGGTCTGCAACGGTGAGAAGGGCCACTTCGACGGCAAGCTGGTCAGCCCCGTCTGCAACGGCATCATCAAGGACTTTGTGGGCGGCGTCGCCACCAACGCTGTGCCTGACCGCGCCAGCGCTCTCGTGGCCACCGACATCACCAAGCTGCGCAACGCCCCCAACATCACCCTCGAGCCGGAAGGTGACGGTGTCCGCATCCGCGGCTGGGGCAAGTCCGGCCACGCTGCCATGCCGGAAGGCACTGTCAACGCCATCGGTCTGGTGGTGAACTACCTGCTGGACAATGGCCTCTGCAACGACGCCGAACGCGCCTATCTGGAAGCCGTCAAGAAGCTGCACGACTCCACCGCAGGCGTGGGCCTCGGCATTGACTGCGCCGACGTCCCCTTCGGCCCGCTGACCATCATCGGCGGCAAGATGTCCATGGTGGATGGCCGGATGGTCCAGACCATGGACAGCCGTTACCCCACCTGCACCGACGGCGACACCATCGCAAAGCGGATCCGTGCCGCCATCGGCACCGGCGCAGAGTTGACGGATGTGGGCAGCGCAAAGCCTTTCTACATCGAGGCTGACACCCCCGCCATCAAGGCCTGCATCGACACCTACAACGAAGTCACCGGCGAGAACGCAACGCCCTTCACCATGGGCGGCGGCACTTACGCCCGCCACTTCCCCTATGCTGTCAGCTTTGGCCCGGAGCACAGTGATATGGTGCTGCCCGAGTTCGGCGGCCCGATGCACGGCGCGAACGAGGCCGCTCCCATCGACAAGCTGCTGGAAGCCCTGAAAATTTATATCATCGCTCTGCTGCGGCTGGAGGAGATCGACTTTTGAGCCGGGTGCGCGTCTTAGTCATTGACGGGCAGGGCGGCGGTCTTGGCCGTCAGCTGACGGCGGCGCTTGCCGCCGGATGCCCGGACATCGAACTGACCGCCGTAGGAACCAACAGCATCGCGGCTTCGGCCATGCTCAAGGCGGGCGCACACCGCGCCGCCACCGGCGAGAATGCCGTGGTAGTCAACTGCCGCCGGGCGGACATCATCGTCGGCCCCATCGGCATCGTCATCGCTGATTCGCTGCTGGGCGAGATCACCCCGGCTATGGCGGCGGCGGTCTGCCAGAGCAGTGCAGCGCGGGTGCTCATCCCCATCAATCACTGCGATAACATCGTGGTGGGTGTGCCGGACCAGCCCGTCGGCCAGCTGGTAGCAGCGGCGGTGGAGAAGGTCAAAGAGTTGATACGATAAAAGAAAAACGGAAGCTCTCCCGAGGGAAAGCTTCCGTTTTTTAATGCCGGCGCTGCCGTGCGGCCACCTGCTGGGCCGTGGGGGGAATATCGCCCTGCGCGGCCTTTTCCAGCTGACCGATGCGGCGGTCGAGGTCGATGAGACGCTGGGCCATGATGTCCGGCAGGTCCTGCTGGTCGAGGTCGTCGGCGGGATTGACGGTCTTGTTGTTGATGCGCACCACTTCGGCAGGGACGCCGACGGCGGTGCAGTTGGCGGGCAGGTTCTTGA
>ERZ791852.1858-NODE-1858-length-11849-cov-5.648465_pt1 | contig 11849 bp, 10 predicted proteins | sample MGYA00510287_ERZ791852 | MGnify/ENA primary metagenome ERZ791852 (study PRJEB30046, sample SAMN00715257) | human gut metagenome | study: EMG produced TPA metagenomics assembly of the A metagenome-wide association study of gut microbiota in type 2... | reverse complement strand
CCAGACGGGGCTCTGCCTGGTCGATAAGGCGCTTCTCGTAGAAGGTCTTCATCTCCGGGGTCATAGTGGTGGTGGAATTCAGGGGAGTTTCGGCAAACAGCTGAATGTTGAAGTTGTTCATAGTCATTATCCTTTCTTTCATTGATTTCAAGCTCCCCCTTCGGGGGAGCTCCGCAAGGCGCTGGCAAAGCCAGACCGAAGCGGTGAGAGGGTTTTCCCTCAAAAACTGATCTTTGCGCCATGGAGTGCCTGACGTTCCAGCGCTTCCCGCTGGCTGCGGGTCATCCGGTTCACATCCGCACCGGTCACGGCGGCGCTGCCGGGGTGGGTGCCGTTTTCAGCAGGGCGTGCCCCGCGCTGGCGGATGCGCTCCACCACGCCCTGCTCCACGGTGCGGGCAGTCTGGCGCATGGCATCCCCGTAGTGGGCCAGCCGGTAGGCATCCAGCATCCGCATCCCGGGCAGCTGCATCAGACGGCGCATCTCGGGGTCTGCCAGCTCCTTTTGCAGGGAAAACTCCGGCACTGCCCGGCGCATCATGGCCTCCTCGGCAGCCCAGCGCCGGTGCAGAGCATCCACAGCCTGGCTTCCCGGGAAACGTTTTGGCAGCGCAGGGCGGGGCGGTTCCTGTTCCTGCCCTTCTTCCGCCTTGACCGGTTCGGTCTCTTTCACCTCCTTCTCCCCCTCCGGGGCGGTCGTCTCCTGCTTTGCGTCCGCTTTCTCACCGGGCTTCAGGGTACCCGATGCCACAGCCTGCTGCTCCTGGGCCGCGCTCAGGGCAGGAGCAGCCGCTTCGCCGCCGTCAGCAAACAGCTGCAGGTCCATCATCTCCTGCTTGCCCCGGGCACTCCGGTCAGCAAAGCAGACATTGTCCGGGTAGCGCTCGGCCAGCAGGGCAAAGCCCGCCTTGGCCAGCTCAAAGGCTCCCTCGACCCATGCGGTACAGGGCCGGGCGGCAGTCACCGTCAGGCGGGGGCCATCGGGCTCGTCAAAAGCATCGCTGTGAGCGTTTTCCTCGCCCGCCAGCAGGCTGACCAGTGCCTGCATCAGGGTGCTGACACCGGCACACACGATATCCTGCCCTGCCGGGGCATAGCCTGCATGGCCCGCCGCCTCCAGACGCATGGCCGGGCCGTAAGGGCCGTCCAATTCCGTATAATTCACCTTGATCATTTCTGCCTCCTTCTCATGTAAAACCTCTCCGTCACCTGCGGTGACACCTCACCTCATAGGGGAGGCAAGCCAGCAGCAGCGTGAACTTGGCTCTCCTGTCAGGAGAGCTGGCGCAAAGCGCCGGAGAGGTTCTTCGCCAATGCTCGTGTGCTCAGATTTTCCTCCGCGCCGCTCAATTTTTCGCGGAATTGCGCGATCTGCATCTGGGCCGCTGTCAGCTTCTGTGCCAGCGTGCCGTTCTGCCGCACCCTCTGGCGCACTTTTTCGATGCCCTCAAAGTCCATCATCTCCAGTGCCGCCAGGGCCGCGTCGGCATTCTGGGGTGCAAAGAAACCCAGCTGGTAGCACTCCTTCGCCGTCTCATTCTGGGAAAGGCGGCTGAAGGTAGATTTCTTCTCGGCGCTCACCACGATATCGAACACCGGTTCCCGGCTTCCCAGCTCCACGCCACCCATCAGCCCCATGGGGCGGGCACGCAGCGCTGCCCCGGAAAAGGGCACGAACTCCCTGCCTCCGGCAGGCCCGATGACGCGGAACACCCGTTCTTCATCGTAAAACTGCCGCATCAGGTCAATGATGAGGTAGCACTCCCTTGCAAAGGCCCGGTAGGCACTTTTGAGCATATCGCGGGAGAGCTTGCTGCCCGCCTCCTGCAGGGCCGCAATGGCACTTGCCGCCGTCACGCCGCCTGCGGTGCCGCCCTGGGTCATATCCCGGTTTCCGCTGATCTCCTTCAGCTCCTCAATGCGGCTGTTGCGGTAGCTCAGGCTGTTCCCCTGCAAACCGGCGGTCTGCAATGGGCGGAAACTCTCGTCTCCCAGCCGCCCGGCCACATGGACGATGTCCCGGCTGAGATCCGCCAGTTCCTCCTCGTTCACGCCCGCCGTGTCGCTGAGCACATACCGCTGCTTGGATGCCAGCAGGACATTTTCATCCATGGCATGGTTCATCCTGTCGATGGCGGTCTGGCATTCCTTCATCACATCGATATAGCCAAAGCCCGCCGGGCTGTCCTCTTCCATAAACAGCGGGTCGAACACGAAGGGATATTTCCCGTGGTCGTAGAAGCCCCGCCCGGCAAGGGCCGGGTCGTTCTCGCTGGCGTAGAGCACCACGCCGTTGCAGAACTTGCAGTAGTGGAGCAGGGTGCGTCCGGCCTCGTCCGGCTTTTTGTAGTACCAGTCCACCACCACGCTTTTTTCGGTGGTGTCCAGCCCGCCGTCGTGGAGAAAACGGGGCACATCCAGCACACTGGCGCTGTGGCCCTTGAGCTGGGGCCAGCGGGTCTCCAGCTGTCTTGTGTTCTCCATCCGCAGCGAGAAGAAGTTCGGCGATGCCTGGATATCCTCCACGCCCGGCTCCCAGTAGAGCATGAGCAGATTCATGGGCCGGATGGCGATCTCGCCCAGGCCGCCGTGCGCTTCCGGGTCCCAGAAGACGCCCTTGACGCCGGTGCCCTGCTTGAGCTTGCGCCACCAGGTGTCGCTGTACACCTGCTCGTAATCGGCCTGTTCCAGCACCACCGGCAGGATGCTGGAAAGCACCCGCGCGGTCTGTTCGTCGTCTGCCGCGCGGGGCAGCACGTTCGGAGCCGGGTAGTTGTCCATCGCATCGGCGTGTTTGTTGGCGATGGAGTTGAACAGCCACCCGCTGGACGGCTGGGGCTTGCCCTCCATCATCGGGTTCTGGTAATTTTTCCAGTGCCCCATCCGGAACCACAGTTCGTTGTCCACCAGCCGTTTGTCGAGCGCCGCCTTGCCTGCCTTGTACTTTTGCAGAACAGCCGCCGCCTCTGCGACCTCCTCCGGCCCGATGGGCAGTTTTTCTTCCACGATATCCAAAATCTACTCCTTTCTAAATCCGATAAAACCTCGCCTGCCGGTGCAGTTCCAGCGGGTCGTCCCCCACCGGCGGGCGGGCCGTGTGCCGGGGCGGCGAGATGGGGTGTTCCATCAGAACGTACCGGCACTCGTCGTAAATGTGGTCTTCCTGCCGGGTGTCGATGTCCTCCACGTTGCTCTCGTCGTACACCAGATTCGGGATGGTGCGCAGGAAGTGCCTGCAAGTATCGAACACCTGAAACATAGGCCGCCCCTCTCCGTCAAACGCCAGCCGGTAGTGGAACTGCATCTTACCGGCCAGTCGGGTGTGGTCGCCGGGCATCCAGTGCAGGAAGTTCGGCCCCCGCTCCATCATGGCGGCGATGCTCTCGCCCCGGCTCTCGTCGAAGATGGCCGGGTCCGCAATGCCCTGAATGACCCGGCCGCGCAGCTGCGGGTCGTTTTGCTCCACCTCCCGGATGCGCCGGGCCTGCTCCACCGGGTCGATCCGCAGCCCCTCGTTCGGGCGGCCTGTGCAGCCGTACAGCTCTTTTATGCGGTAGAGCCGCCCTTCCTCATCCGCCGCGTACCACCCCACCGAGAACGGCTTCGAAAACCCGAAGTCGAACCCGCGGTAGATCTTCCAGTGCTTTGGGATGGGGAACGGTGCGATGACATGGGTCCAGCGCTGGTCCTGATAGTGGGCGGGGTCGTTTCGCCACTCGGTGAACACCTGACCGGAGAAGCTGTCCCAGCTGCCATAGAGCAGAGCCTGTTTTTCCGCTTCGGGCAGAGAGGCCAGACTTGCAAGGTAATCCGGGTCGTTTTCCAGCAGGGCCGGGTTGTCGAAGACGCTGGATGGGATAAACACCCGCGCCCGCTGCAGCACCTTTTCCGTCCCATCCGGCATCCGCACCGGGAACGCTTCCACGATGGGAGTGCCGGGCGGGGCCGGGGTGATGAACCGGGCCTTGACCCAGCCGTGGCCGACGCCGCCGGGGTTGGTGGTGGCCCGCAGGTACACCCGCGTGCCGGGCCCCGTGGGGCGGTTGCGGCTCATCATGTAGCTGTACTCCTCCCATTCGAAGTGGGTCAGCTCATCGAAGCCGATGAAATCAAAGGCCTTGCCCTGATAATTCGTGCGGTCCTTGGTGTACTGCATCGAGCCGAAGTAGATCTTTGCCCCGCTGGGGAAGACCCACACATGGCTCGTGGCGTTGTACTGCGCCTCCGGGAAGGCCCGGCGGTAGTAGACCAGACTCTTGTCCACGAGGTCGCTCAGCTGGGGAAAGGTCTTGCGCAGGATGAGCCCCCGGTAGTGCGGGATCTGCACCTGCCGCAGCGCCTCGATGATGAGCGCATCGCTCTTGCCGCCGCCTGCCGCGCCGCCGTAGAGAGCCTCCGGCTCCGGTCTGCGCATGAACTCCCTCTGCCGGGGCTGGGGCCGCCAGACGACCGGCGCATTCGTTCCTGTCTTCATACATCCTCCACCGGCGGCAGCAGCACCACGCCGCACTCCCGGCCCTCCGCATCCGCGCCCTGTTCGTTCAGCGCCTTGGCCACAGCGGCCAGGTCTTTGAGCACCGCAGTGGCTTCCTTCAGGCCCTTCATGGTCCCGGCCGCCTCTGCACCGTCGCGGCGGGCCGCTTTCTGGCGGGTGTTCAGCTCCTTCACCTCCTGCGCCAGCATCGTGCTCAGCGTGTCCGTGGCGCGGTGCAGGTTGTCCAGCCCCTTGCCCGCCGAAGGTCGTATCTTCTGCGCCATTCGGTTTATTTCACATCCTTTCGTTTTGGTTTGTCAACATAATACCACCAATTATCTTTTCGCAACAGTGCAACCTTTCGCAGGCCCGCTCTGTAGTTTTTTGCGAGCATTTTCCTTTATGTACAATTTTTCTGCATAAAAATCCCCCTGTCCGCGTTCTTTTTCCGCAAACAGGGGGATCTACCCTCAATTTTTTAAGGAAACGCATAAAAATGGGCTGGCGTATCGTTTTCAAATGGTTTATACTAGAACTAAACTTCGTCTCATTTCGACCTTCGGAGGTTTTTTATGGTACACCCCGATCAGCTGCCTGCGCAGCTTGCCCGCAGGTTCCGGCCTGAATGGCGGCTCGTGTTTTTCTCCGCCTTCGGGTTCGGCCTGCTCGCGCACTTTTATAAAATGGCCAACTGGCTCCCCAACTGGGATTCCCTCGTCTTCCGGTACGATGCCCAGCAGATGCTGCAATATGGCCGCTATTTTCTCTCGCTGGCCTGCGGGCTCAGCTCCTATTACGACCTGCCATGACTGAACCTGCTGCTGGGCTTGTTGTTCCTGGCTGGTTCGGCGGTCTGCGTGGCGGCGCTGCTGCACCTGAAAAAGCCGGTGGCGCTGGTGCTGGCCGGGGCTTTGATCGCGGTCTTCCCCACCGTCACCTCCACCTTTGCCTATGAATACGTCGCCGACGGCTACTGTCTGGCCATGCTGGCCGCCTGCCTCAGTGCGCTTCTGCTCACCCGGCCGGGCTGGCGTTCCTTCTTCGCGGGGGCAGCCTGCCTGTGGTTCTCCGTGGGCATCTATCAGGCTTATCTGACCGTCACCATCACCCTGCTTCTGGTCTGGCTGCTGGACGATCTGCTCTTTCACCGCCGCAGCGCTGCCGCGTCCCTCCGCAGTGCGGGGCGGTTTCTGGCAGGCGGTGTGCTGGCCGGAGCGGTCTATGCTGTGGCCCTGCAGCTGGTTCTGGCTTTTTCCGGCACCGCCCTGTCCGACTATCAGGGCATCGACACCGTCGGTTCGCTCCACCTCTGGTCGGCTCTGCACGGCTGCTTCACCCGCTTCTTCCGCTTCTTCTTTGACCTGCACAACGGCCTCACGGTCTGGTTTGTGCTCAACGTTCTGGTCTTTGCCCTGCTGGCCGTTTTCCTGCTGACCACCCTCGTACAGCAGACCCTTTGGCACGACCCGGCCCGCTTTTGGCTCCTGCTCGTCTATCTGGCCGCACTGCCGCTGGGGGCCGCGGCCCTCTATTTCCTCAACCCCTGCGTCGATTACCACAACCTGATGACCATGGGCTACGCCGCCTTTTATCTGAGCTTCGTGCTGTTCTACGAGCGGCTGGACGGTCTTTCCCCGCGCGCTTCCGCGCTCCGGAGCTGGGCCATCCTCCTCGTGGGCGAGGCCGTCGTCTTTTACTGCATCGTGCTGGCCAATGTCTGCTATCACCTGTCCCAGATGAGCTATGAGCGCTCCTACGGCACCCTTCTGCGCATTGCAGACCGCATCGAGCAGCTGGACGGCGCGGACGCCTGCACCCAAATCGCCGTCATCGGCCACCTGCCCGATTCCAGGGCTTACTCCGCCGACCTCTCCCCGGAAATGACCGGTTACACGGCCGGCCTCATCCTCCGCGCTGACAAGCAGTCTATGGGCCAGAGCGTCCTCACGGCTGCATTGAACGACTACTGCTCCACCGACTACACCTTTGCCACCCGCGCAGAAAAGCAGCAGCTCCTCGCGCTGGACGAAGTCCGTCAGATGCCCCTTTGGCCGCAGACCGGTTCGGTCGCAGTCGTGGGCGATACCATCGTCATCCGGGCGGGAGAGGGGATCGATGCAGATGACTGAACTTCCCATCCTCTATTTTCACGCCGATGACTATGGCATGACCGCCCACGGCGATGCTCTCATCCGGGACTGCCAGACCCACGGCTGCCTGAACAGCGTCAGCATCGTGCCCAACGGTTCGCTGGAAGAAGCCGTCGCCGCGCTGCGCCCTTCCGGGCTGAAGCTGGCCGTCCACCTCAATCTGGTGGAGGGCAAAGCCCTTTCTCCCGCTGCGGAGATCCCGCTGCTCGTCCGGCCGGACGGCAGCTTCTGCAACTCCTTCACCGGGCTGCTGCGGCTCTCGCTGACGCCCCGGCGCAGGGCCTTTGCCGCCCAGCTCTACCGGGAACTGGAGCGTCAGCTCCTCGCCTATGCCGCCCTCTTCCCCGCCGGGACGCCCCTGCGCATCGACAGCCACCAGCACACCCACATGATCCCGCTGGTCTTCCGGACGCTGCTGCAGATCCTTGCCGACCACCATCTCCCGGTCGAGCATCTGCGCATTCCGGCCGAGCCGCTGTCGCCCTTTGTCGGCTGTCCCCGGCTCTGGGGCAGCTATTCCGCCGTCAATGCCGTCAAGCAGGCCGTGCTGAACGGCTGCTGGCTGCTGGACCGCCCCGCATTCCGCCGCAGCGGCATCCCCACAGCCCTGTTCTGCGGCATCCTCTTCTCCGGCCACATGGACGCCGACCGCGTCCGGGCCGTGCTGCCGCAGTACCTCCGTCTGGCGCAGAAACGCGGCCAGCCGGTCGAGCTGCTCTTCCACCCCGGCGGCGTGGAGCCGGGCGGGCCATTCTTTGACCCGCAGAAGACTGATTTTCACCCCTTCTACCTGTCCGAGGGCCGGGCGGTCGAGGCCCATGCCCTGCACACCCTCAGCCGAAAGGAGGTCGAACACCTTGGCCGCTGAACCGCTTCTCTCCGTCATCCTTCCCGCCCACAACGAGGCGGAGAACATCCCCAAAATGGCCCGGCGGCTGGCCGAGGTCCTCCCCGCCGCCCACATCCGCTACGAGGTGCTCTTCGTCAACGATGGTTCCACCGACAACAGCTGGGACGTCATCCGCCAGACGGCGCAGGCGTACCCGCAGGTGCGCGGCATCCGGTTTTCCCGCGCTTTCGGCAAGGAGGCCGCCCTGTACGCCGGGCTGCAGGCCGCCCGCGGCGACTGCTGCGTCACGCTGGACTGCGACCTGCAGCACCCCGTGGAAACGATCCCCGAAATGTACCGGCTCTGGGCTCAGGGCATCGAGGTCGTGGAGGGCGTCAAGCGCGAGCGCGGCACCGAAAGCGCCGCCCACCGCACCGCCGCCCGCTGGTTCTATGGGCTCATCAGCAAGGCGGCCAAGACCGACCTGCGCAGCAGCTCCGACTTCAAGCTGCTGGACCGCAAGGCCGTGCTCGTCCTGCTGAATCTGCCGGAGCGGGACACCTTCTACCGCGCCCTCTCGGCGTGGGTGGGCTTCCGCACGGCGCGGGTGGAGTTCGACGTCCAGCCCCGCACTGCCGGGCAGAGCAGCTGGTCTACCTTCAGTCTCATCCGCTACGCCATTTCCAGCCTGGCGTCCTTCACGTCGGCCCCGCTCTACCTCGTCATCCTGATGGGCTTTCTGATGTTGATTGCCACCCTTCTGGTGGGCGGTGAGGCGTTATTCCGCTATCTTGCAGGCGAAGCGCTCGAAGGCTTCACCACGGTCATTCTGCTGCAGCTCTTCACCGGCACACTGCTCATGTTCAGCCTCGGCATCATCGGCTACTACCTCGCCAAGATCTACGACGAAGTCAAGCGCCGCCCCCGCTATGTCATCGCCGAAACGCTGGACGACGCTCCGTAAAAAAGCAAAAGATCCCCCGGTCAGCCGGGCCGCTCTCCGTTCAGAGCGTTCCAGCCGCCGGGGGATCTCTTCTTTTATCTTGTGTTACAGCGTCTCGATGCGGTCGAACAGACCCTTTGCGCCTTCCACAGCCTCCTTGCTGCCAAAGGCCACGCGGGTGCCGTGCTGCATCGCGGTGCCCAGCTCTGCGGCCATGGCCTTCAGCGCGGCAGCGTCTACGCTGCACAGGGCCTTGCGGTCTGCGGCCAGCATCGCGTCGGTGATGCCGCAGAAGTACCGGCGGTCAAGGTCCCGCGCCCCTACGCTGGGCTTCATGGGCTTGTCCATCTCGGAGACGGTGCCCACGATGGAATCCGTCAGGTCCTTTTCGGTGTACGCGCGGGCGGCCAGTTCCGCCGGGCCCTTTGCAAAGGTCTCGTAGCTCTCGGCCAGATGCGGGTCACGGTAGGTATACAGATACTCTGTCTCGGCGCGGGTCACCATGCCGGTGCCGTACGCGCCGCCCACCTCGCGGATGTGGTGCCACAGATACTCGTAGCTCATCACGCGGGCCAGCACCCGGCGCTCCGGCTTCCGCTCCTGCGGCCAGGTCAGGATGTCGTAGTTCACCCCGCCGTCGATGATGAAGGCTTCGTTCACCGGAGCCGTCAGCGCCTGGGTGTAGGGCCGGGCGGGCGAACGCATTCCCTCGGCAAAGGCACTGCCGGGCAGCAGGGCTTCCAGCTGCTTCCGGGCATCCTCGCTGCCGTGCAGGCTGATGGTCAGGGCTGCGTGGTGCAGCACCTTTTCCCGCACAGCTTCCAGCTTCCGGCCCAGGTCGGCCCAGTCGGCCTGTTCCAGCAGCGCGCACAGGAAGTGATACCCTGTCACGCCGCTGCATGCCTCGCTCAGCGCATACTCCACCGAATAGTGGCTCCCGGCGCGCACGGCGGCGTACTGGTTGCCCATCTGGAGGAACTGCTGCTCCATGTTCAGCTTCTGCTGGCTCAGCACACGGGCGAAGGCCGCTTCGGCCTTTGCGCCGGTCAGCCGGGTCTCATACAGCCACTCGCCGCCGAGTTCCACAGCCTTTTCCAGACTGCGCTCCAGCAGGCTCATGTTCAGGGTGAGCTTTGCGTGGCAGGGGTTCCCCGCCTGCCGCCCGGTCCAGAAGCTGATGCAGGCCTGGCTGTCGCCCAGCCAGGTGCTGCGCAGGGTGTTCAGCTCGCGGGCCGTGTGGCGCGGAGTGTCCAGCTCGTCCAGCACATCGGTCAGCAGGTCGAGATACTGCACTTCTTCGGTGGTCAGCCCGCCGAGGTCATAGTAAATGTTCAGATACAAACTGCCTTTGGAGGGATGGTGCAGCAGCTCCGCACCGGCCACGCTGCCCACAGCGCCCTCGGCGCTGGGGCTGCCCTCGCCCAGGTCTGCCACCGTCAGCGGATGGTCCAGTGCCAGCTTGCCGTCGGTACGGGCCGGGGCTGCATCGGGTTCTTCCGCCTTGGGCAGGGTCGGCACCTGAATGACCTGCACCGGCGCAGCCGCGAACAGCTCCCGCAGCAAGTCGTTGAACCAGCCGGAGGCCATCTTCTCCCGCAGGGCGGCGAAGAGCTGGTCCGTGTGGAGCAGCAGGGTCGGGTCCCCGGCGTGGAGCCAGCCGGTCGCTGCATGGATGGCGTCCAGCACACCGTCGGGCAGGCTGCCCGGCCGCTCCAGCGAGGCGAACTCTGCCGCGTTCAGGCTGGCCAGCAGCAGGTCTTCCGGGATGCCCTCGGCCAGGATGTCGTCCACGGCGCTCCGGACCCCGGCCGCAAACCGGCCTGCGGTCTCCTCGGTGGCACCGCGCAGCACCAGTTCCAGCGTGGGCTGCAACGTGCTGTCATCAAAGCCGATGTCGATGTCAGCCCCCAGCTGCTGTTCCAGAAGCGCAGCCTTCAGCGGCGACTGGTTCGACCCCAGCAGCGCATCCAGCAGGATCTCCACGCCCAGCTGGCGTTCCCGGTCGGCAAATGCGCCGGTGTACCAGGCCAGCGCACACTGCACCTGGTCGGCCTCCGGCTTTTCGGTGTAGTACGGAATGTTCACGCAGACGCCCGGCTGCTCGTCCTGCAGCGTCAGTCTGGGCTGGCTGGTGCCCTTGGGCATCCTGCTCAGGTAGTGCTCATCCAGAAACGCCAGCTTCTCGGCCATGTCCATCTTGCCATACAGGGTGATGCAGCAGTTGTCGGCGCTGTAATGGCGGCGGTACACCCGCTGGTATTTTTCATAGGTCAGGGCCGGGATGGAGGCCGGGTCGCCGCCGGACACAAAGCCGTAGGCCGTATCCGGGAACATCGCCCGTTCCAGCGCATCCTGCAATTGTGCATCCGGGGAGGCCAGCGCGCCCTGCATCTCGTTGTAGACGACGCCGCTCACGGTGCCGTCGGCATCGCGGTGCCAGCCTTCCTGCTCGAACACAGCCCGGTCCACCATGGCCAGCGGGCAGAACACCGCGTTCAGGTAGACGTCCATCAGGTTCCGGAAGTCGGTCTCGTTGGGGGTGGCAAAGGGGTAGACCGTCTTGTCCGGGAAGGTCATTGCATTGAGGAAGGAGGCCATGCTGCTTTTGAGCAGCTGCACAAAGGGGGAGCTGACCGGGTATTTTTCACTGCCGGCCAGCACGGAGTGCTCCAGAATGTGGAACACGCCGGTGTCATCGGAAGGGAAGGTGCCGAAGCCGATGCCAAAGGCCTTGTTGACGTCCTCGTTCTCCACCAGCAGCACGGCTGCGCCGCTGACGTCATGGGTGAGCAGGGTCAAAGTACCGTGCTGCTCGGGACAGTCCTCGGTGCGCAGGACGGTATAACCGGGATAGTGTGCCATTTTTATTCTCCTTTACGGGATGTTTTTCACAGAGGATGCGCCTGCGGCTCAGCCGCCGAACAGGCCGAAAAAGCTGGTGTGGGTCACGCCCAGCACAAGAAAAAGAGCAATCAGGGCGAACAGCACGCCGATGATGATGTCCATCTGGTGCACCGTGAGCGGGAATTTATCGTAAAGTTTTTCCTTGGGGTTTACAAAGTCCTTGTTGCCGTTGTCCAGCAGGCGCTTTTTGCCCTGCTCAAAATCGGCCTTCTGCGCCTGCAATTCAGCCTGCTGGCGGGCAAGTTCTGCCTCACGGGCGGCCAGTGCGGCCTCGCGGCGTTCAAGCTCGGTCTGGGTATCCGGGGTGGGCTGTGCCATGGAAAGTCCCTCCTGTAAGCATAAGATGTTTTCCTTATGATACCACAAAAATGTGGACAAAAAAAGCACCCGCAGTACAAAGACTGCGGGTGCAAAGGGGGATGATGAGGAGATTACTTCTTAGCCAGATACTTGCGGATATCAATGGCGACAGCCACGATAATGACAAGGCCCTGAACGATGTAGGTGTAGGAGGAGTTGACGTTCATGAACTGCAGAGCGACCTTCATCA
>ERZ791852.1846-NODE-1846-length-11898-cov-5.195981_pt1 | contig 11898 bp, 8 predicted proteins | sample MGYA00510287_ERZ791852 | MGnify/ENA primary metagenome ERZ791852 (study PRJEB30046, sample SAMN00715257) | human gut metagenome | study: EMG produced TPA metagenomics assembly of the A metagenome-wide association study of gut microbiota in type 2... | reverse complement strand
CTTCGCCGCCTGTTCATACAGCGGCGTGACATAAAAGCCACGCCCGAAGTCTACATCGGAGCGGGAATGAACCAAATCCGGCTTTGTAATTTCTAAGAAAGAACCATGATATAGAATCATACTTCCACACCCCTTTCTTTCATCACGTCAAGAAGGTCATCAACGATATATTCCCGACTCTGGGTATGCAGCACTTCATATTCCGGCACAATGTAACCGTTCAGAATATCGCTTTGTTCGGTAAAGGCCTGATAAACACGCTCTGCATCCACGCCCAGCTTTACCGCTACATTTTCAATGCAAAATACAGCAAACTCCAGTTCACTGGAATTTTTGATTTTTTCATCCGTCATCATATGTCAACCTTTCCTATATTTTTAATAATTCATAGACTTTTTTTGAAAAATTCAACTTTTGTTGTATTTCCTTATCTGCACAATAAAACGAATCGCATTCGTTGTTTTTATATTCATTATACAATCCAGAAATTATAAAAATCATTTTGTCAACAAAATCATTTTCCTTACATACAAATTTGTAGTTTACTTTTTTAGGATATTGTCTAATATGTTTTGCATAATCCCTTATCGAATCAAAATAATCTTTTCCAATTCTAGTTTCGACATCTGGATAACCTGATGTATCAACTATCCACTTCATACTAACTGTTGACATTTTTTCTTTTATACATAAAACAAGCACCTCAAACGCTAATATAGCACTATCCATTTTTTCTTGCTCTGCCATCAGTCTATGTATACTTTCTGCATTTTCAAAAATTTTTTCCTGTGCGCGAATTTCTATTCCAAAAGTAATTTTCTTTAAAAATTTTTCCAACTCATCCCTTTCTTGATCTTGGATGATAAACATATTCATAAAACTCTCATATTTCTTAATAAAATTATTAGCCGATCCATTATCCAGTTTAAAACTTAATGAGATTATTTTTTTCAAATATCGATCAACATCCATTTCATCCCCATAAATTTGATGCAATGAATTCGACATTTGTTTTTTCTCCATTGCAATTATAACCACTACATTTTCCAACTCATTAAATACATGATGAATACGTTCCAACACTTTAATAGCATACGAGGGCAAGCATCTATCTAATTCATCAACCATGATAACTACTGTTTGTTCTTCTGATATCTTCTTAATTTGCTCTTGTACTTCTTTAAATATATTCTGGAAGCCCAAATATTTATCATATATTTTTCCATCATCTTCAGATGTTCCAACAACACCATCCAAATCTACTCCCGTCTTTGATTTGATTGCTTCGACAGCAATCTTTGTTATTGTATTTTTAACAATGGCTAACATTTCTTTCTTAGTCTCATTTGATAATAAACTCACATACTGTTCAATCTTATCTTTTAATACAGAAATAATAGCAACTATAGGTTCTTCATAGTAATCGTACCGCCAACAATCATATCGAACAACAAAAAAACGATCCGTGTTTGTTGTTTCTGATTGTTCCACTTGAAGACATTCTTGAATCTTTTCCAGTACAAAACTCTTACCACTTCCCCATTCTCCTTCAATAGCAAAACAACAATTTTTACGTTTTTCTGAAAGGATCTTAGTCAAATCAACTATCTGTTTGACAAATGATTCTCTATTTAAAACATCCTCTTTTGACTGCACTTTCTCATCCTCTTTCCTACTTTATTTTAGCCAAAACATCCTGAAAAATTGCATAATTCTTCTTCACTCCATCGTCCAGATCAATCGAAATCATCTGGTCAGCAAAGTGATGAATTTTTTCTTCGTAGGTTCTGATTTCGGTATCCTGTGCCTGTAAGGTAGCCAGCTTTTTGTTCAGCTTCACACGCTCACCAGTGGAAGCATTGGCAATACGCTGTTCCAGATCAGCAATGGCAGTGCGATAACGAGCCTGTTGTTCATGCACATAATCGGTACGAATACGGGCAATGGTGTCCGGCTGATAGCGGTGCATATAGATCAGAGCTTTAAAGCCGTTCTTTTTGCCGCTGTCAAACAGCCAGTAAATCGGGCGTTTCTGATATGTCTTGCAGTGGTCAGAGTAGAAGTCGCTCAGGAAGTAATTGCGAATCACATCCTTCGGCTGACCCTTGCCGCCAAGAGCATCGGCAATAAATTTCAGATTTTCGTCCAGTGTATCTTCACCGTAAACCGTTTTTACGAACTCCACAAACAGACCAACAATATCATCCTCGAAGTATTCATCGTCGCAAATTGGGATAATGTTATCCTTATCCGCAGCGAAAGAATCGTACTTTCTGTTGTCCCATTCGCCGCCTGCATAGGCAAGACCCTCCACATCCAGAGAGTAGCGACCAAACATACAGCCAACCGCATAGGAAATAAAAGAGCGAATATCTCTGCCAAGGTCGGCCTTGCGGACAGTGACATCCTTATCCTCAACCTCCGGTGTCAGCTCATCCTGCAAACCGTAAATATCAATGAAAATACGGTTCAGTTCTTCCTCGTTGGCTTTCAGCTGATTGAAACGCTCATCACATTCACTCTGCCACTGGTCAAAGGCTTCCGCAATGGTAGGAACTTTGCGAAGCAATGGATGGTGTTGAAAGTCCCATGAGGTTTCAAAGGAATCCCAATCTATTTTTGAAATAGAAATATTACTGTTTGCAATAGTACAGCATTCACACTCTCTGTTTTTATCTATAACCACAGGCACTTTATTTACATATCCTGACTCAAATCCTAATGTAGGTGAAATCATTGCTAAAACCATTTCCGAAATTCGACTATTAAGGACTGCTGTTAGATAATCAAGTAATACCGAATTATCTGAAATAACGGACTGCCCACTGTTACTAAAAATATGTCCTTGATAATATCTACGGAAACAAACTTTAGACGTAACTACCGTCCAAGAAATGCCTTCTTTAAAATAATATTTTTCATTGCTTATTTTCCAACCAAGATTATCTCCAAGCTGTGGATATACTCTGCGAGTATTCTCTTTAATCTCATATCCATCATTCTCCCAATTTACAACATAATCATGATTACCATACCACTTTCTAAATTCACCGCCTTTATTATAAGGAATCCATTTCATTCCATCTCTTTCAGCAGATGCAGCTGAAGGATAATTATAGCCTATTTTTTTATTTTCCACTTCATACCAAAGTCTTAAAAAACGGTCATTATTCCCAGTACGCATTCCAATACATGCAGTAGCTACGTCTCGAACACATTCCTTTTCAAACAAATTTGCAAACTTATCACTAACCCAATAAGCCAATGGATTTCCAGGTATTTTTAGAAATTTTATCTGTTGTGCAATGTATCTATTCCTTTTAGAAAGGAACCGATCTTCTTTTGCCTGTTGCGTAGTAGATTCTACCAAACGACAATAAACACCATTATGGTTATTTAAAACAGCTTTTCTAAACACAAACGATGTTGTCTGGACTACTTCACCACCTATTTCTTCAAAAGCCCTTGCTCCCAAATGAGCCATATTCACAACACATATATTTCGTAATTTTGCTCTTAGTTTTTCAAAGCTTGATAAAAACATCCATGTATGCTGTGTAATCATTGCTTGAAAACCATTTTTTCTCGTCATTTGTTCACAATGATCAATAAAAATTGCAAACAAATCACTTTTACTATCTGGATATTGTTTCTTGGCATAATTTGTAAGATTGCTTCCCATGCTTGATGCACCCATATACGGTGGATTTGTCACAACCACATCATACTTCTGTGCCAATGCTTCTGCCACCTGTACCAATGGCAGTAATTCTCTCAGTGCCGTCTCACGAGACATATTTATATCTTCCGTAATCTCAGCAAAACGGTCATACAGAGCAGACCAATCCTGCGGTGTCACAGTCAGAATAGAACCGTATTCCTTTGCATCATGCAGCTCTTTGATGATGGTGTCCATAGAAGCTGTGAGCTTCATATCGCCATTACAGAAATAATCTACCGCAAATTCATCTACATGATTGCTCTCCACAATAGCATATACATGGGGCTGAATGCCACGGCTGAAGAAGCGGCGGTCATACTGACGGGCTTTCATCATTACCGCAAAATAAGCCAGCTGTGCCGCACGGTCATCAATATCCAGACCGTAAAGATTATTCTCCACAATACTTGCTACTGCTTCACGGGTAGTATAGCCGTAGGATTCATAAATCTTCATCAACACATCAAACATATACGCAAGGATATGACCGGAACCGGAGCATGGGTCAATGACTTTCAGCTGATCTGGTGTCAGTGCGGCGTATTCCTTGCGAATCTCGGCAAGCTGTGCCTGCACTTCCGGCTCCTGCTCAGCTTCTTCCAGATAGTAGTACCATTTGGTATCTTCCGGGTCACGGTTTCCAGCAGCATAAGCAGACTGTTCTTCCTCTGTCGGCAAAAGTTGCTCTTTCACATCCGGATGTCCCTCCAGCCATAAACGACCAAGGCTGTTCTCTACCATGTAGCGAACAATCCAGTCTGGTGTGAAAAGCTGAGTTGCTGCAGGGATGTTTTCTTTTGTGATTTTCACATTCTTTTTCAGTGCTGCAAAAACATCGTCCTTTTTCTCGCTGTTATAATACTGATACAACCAACCGATAATCTGAACAGCATCCTTCCAATCATCCTCCGGTATCAGCTCAATCATCTGCTGAATGACACTGCCTTCACGGAGCAGATTGTCTGGCAGAAGAAGCTCAGTGTAATCCGCAATCTTCTGGAACATTCCTGGCAAAATCTTATTCAAAGCGTTGCACTGCACAATCAGCAGATATTTATACAGTTCTTCGATCTTTTCTGCATCTTTCAACTCATAGACCTTTTCCATATTGAGTCCATCTAAATCCAGATGAATGGCTTCGGTTATAATCTGCGGCTTAAAGTTGTTTTCCTCGTCCGTGAACACACGCACATGAGAAGGAAGATAGCCATTGACTTCCATGAATCGCAGAGCAGAGAAACGGTTGAACCAAGTATATGTAACCTCCTCCATGACCTGCTTATATCCTTTATCGTCAATCTCGGCAATCAGAGCCTGACGCTGCTTCTTTTCATCGGCAGTGAGGACTTTGCCTCCAACACTGTCCGCATTGGCATCCTCAATGTTATCCTCTGTGATACCGTATTCCACACCTTTTAGGGAAACACGGGCGATCAGCTCTGTTCTTGCCCAGACGGCAAATTTTTTTATCGCATTTTTATCCATTTATTCTCTACTTATTTTCCTTTATTAAAATTTTTGTACTAGTTTCTAATTCCCAATTCTTCTGATTTAACATATTGACATATAACTGGTGCTGTTTCAAATGCATTATTATATCGGTATTCTTTAAAATTTCCTTCTCTCATTTTTTTCTCAATTTCAATATATTTCTTCTTAAATGCTTCTGTATCTGAAAATCCCATTATTTTAGCTGTTTCTCGTAAATGCTCCTTTGATTTCAAACGAATCGCGAATTGCCTGAAAAAACTGTTCCCATATTCCGATCTATCATATATGTATGTTATCGGAAACCAAAACCACTCATTTGTGTAATTTTCAACAAATATAGATGCATTATGACAAAAGATATCAGCAAAAACAAATTCATTTTTGTTGCATACTTCTACATTAATGTTATTAATCCAATAGCTCGCTGTTCCAGAATAATATTTTTTACCGTCTTTTTGTGATACAGCTCTATCAAAATTCTCATTATTATCATAGAAAACATTAAAACTCTGATCTTCATTATATCCATATCTACCTACAAAATATGTTTTTGACAAAATATACGATACTGCATCAGAATTTTTACTTTTCAAATAAAATGCCACTACATAAATGAATATCTCATGTAGCAAAGTTCTCATAACTTCGCCTTCATATCCACTTTTACCTTTTATTTCCACGCATATTTCTTCCATAACAGATGCTATAATTTTATATGCTTCCGGAACATAAAGTGAATACTTTAATAGATGTAAAAATTCATCCCGATATAATTTTGTATCAGTATATAGTTCTATATATTCATCCGCTGATATATGATCTCCAAGCTCGTCTTTATTAAAATTCACTATTTTCTTTTTTATAATAAACAAAAAATTCCTGAATTCATTTTTTTTTATATTATCTGATTTCTGTTTCTTTAAGCATTCATACCTTGTACGTGTTTTTGTTGAAATAATAGGTTTTTCTTCTAGCCATGAAGGTTTCTTTCCTAATTCTGGTTTCTCTACTATTTCTATTCCATATAACCGTTTTACTAACCTCTGATATTCTGAATCATATTTTTCTTCCTGAGACAAGTCAAAATGTAACATTGTTTTTAAGTACTGAGGTTTTGGGATTTCGCCGTTTTCTCCCCGTTCAAAAATTACAGGTAAGAATTTTTCTTGTTTAACTTTGTTGTAAATTTCCGGTGAAATAATTTGCGTTTCTGTTCCTACTCCACCATTTCTTCCATTCGCTTTTTTCTCATAAATCGGATCTAGTAGTATTAATACATTGGTTATTGTTTGATCTGTTACACTCTGCTCCATAAATGCAAATGTATCATTTCCCTCTTTCAAAGACCATTGATCTAGCAAAACATCTATACCATTCTCCATTAAGTCTGTTGCAAAGGAACGTACTTTCAATCTATAGTCTTCAGATCCCCACGCATAAGAGATAAATACTTTTGGATGTTCTATCGTACTTTTCATAAGTCCTCCTTAATTCAGCTTGATCTCGTCGCAATTCTTCAGCAACTGTTTCAGCTGAGAACGAATCTTCTCTACATAATCATCAATATCCGCATCCGTCTGTAAGGTCTTTGCCTGGAATACAACCTGTCGGTTATAAGCACGGACAACCTTTTTCTTTGCCGGAGCAGTTTCTTTTCCTTGTTGTGTCGGCTGTACCTGTGGCTTCGGTGCAGGCGGTTCCAAAACAGATTCAATATTGCTGACTGTATCATCCTTGTACTGGCACATTGGCAGGAACATAGCATCCAAAAGGGCAAGGCTCTTTAATTCTGCGATTTTTTCCTTGCACTGGCTGAAATATCGGTCTGATTTTTCAATCAGATGGGATGCCTTGGAATCGCCGTTTGCGACAGTGTGGGTTGCTTCCATACACTGACGAACCGTTTCCAGAACCTCGGCACGTTTTTCTTCCAGCATCTTATCATGAGCGGTACGAACCGTATCTATTAGCGGATTCAAATCACGAATCCGGGTATAGTTGAACTTACTTCCAGTCTGAACCATCGTAATCAGACGAATGGTATTCAGCGCCTTGTGTGCTTCCTCATTTTCCGCAATTCGGTCAAGGTCATCATGCAGAGAGTTTTCAAACTGTACTGCCTGGTCGAATACTGTTACCTGGGTCTTGAAGAAATTTTCAATGCCGTTGCTCATGGCTTCTTTGTTATCAAAGAGAGCATCCTCTTTTTTCAGCACACGCTCAATTAGAGCAATATTGTCTTTCTTCTGGGAAAGTACATCATCCATCAGATGAATGGCTTCCTGAACTAATGCACGGTCTGGGTATTTATGTCCGTCATAACGGACATCCAGAGAAACATAGTAATCACGCTGCTCGGTAAACTTCTCCGTCACAAAGCGAATCAGACCATCTTCATCGTCCGGTACATCCATGATGTCGAAATACTCACGTAGCATTTCTTTAACATCACGTAGCATCGTAGCAGAAATATTTTTACGTTTGCTGATAGACGTCTTACCGATCTCACTCTTTTTGCGGAGCATATCTGGCAATTTCGGGTCATCTGGCTGAATGGTATTGCCTGCATACTTGATGGTTACTTTCTGGGAATAAATCAGCTGTGCCGCAACCGCAGCAATGTCGATTTCTTTCCAGCCATACGGAATCGCACTGTATTTGCTTTGCACATCTGCCATAGAAGTCGGCAGCTTTTTCGCATCCTGCATTTCCAGATATTCTTCCATAGCAGAAGCAGCATCACGGTTCGGTTCCATGCCCGGAAGTGCTGTTACCGCACCTGTCAGAATCGCAATAATATCTGCGTCACTGCCTGCATTATCTGTAATCAGGTCGAGCTTGCTATATACATGGGCAACCAGATATTCAAGCGACTGGTCAATCTTGCTCTTAGCATTTCCAGATTTGATTTCCAGATGCTCACCATCTACATAGAACTGCGCCATTTCAATAGCATTTTGCAATTCGCTCATGGCACTCAGCTCATATTTTCCGGCTTCGTCCTGCTGATCACTGATAATTTTCTGCACAGTTTTTGGAAGCTGGCTTACATTTCTCTGCTTTACATACTTGCGAATCTTCATAGCAGATTCCAGAGATTCATAGTAAGGCGTATCAGCCAGAACTACGATTGCTTCGTTGCCTTTTGATTCTGCCATCAGACGATAATCCGTTTTTTCAATAGCATCGATAGCAACGGTCAGGAAACGCAGACGCATACCGCCTGTTGCCACACCAACGGTAATGCCGTCAACCATCTGATCGAAAGCAAAGTCATATTTCCCATAACGGAACTTCTTGGTTGTGAAAATATCGCCATAAATCATCTGGGCGATACGCTCCACGATAGAAGCGGTATCCACATTGGTGTCTCGGATTTCACGTTGAATGTCCTGTTCTTCGTCAGTCAGGAAGTTATAAGTGTCACCGGTTCTGCCGATATAGTTCTGACTAATCAGACGATCAAGGCATCCTCGGACAGCTTCACGCATGATAATCTTATCTACACGAATATCGTCTGCCATAAGGATCACGATATTGTCCAGATTGGAAGGAATATCATCAATATATCGAATCAAGTACAGAAGTTTCAGTACATCCACATCCTGTTGTTCGATACCATCACCATTGTCAGCAGCTTTCTGGCAACGCTCAATCACTCGGCGGATAGAGCCGTCCAGAAAAGTATGTACGGTATCATAAAAACGGAAGAACGGAACAAGTGCATACTCATCCTTCTCCTGAATTTTCTGTGCAGCTTCCTGAAAACCGGAGAGCATGGAACGCTCACCGCCGGACAGGTGCTTACCAGAATTTCCGTGTTTCCGGATTTCAGCAAATACTTTCTGCATGATAATAAACTGATACGGCACGAATGGGAAGTTCTCTGTAAATTCTCTCGGACCGGAGTAACCTTTAATGTCCAGAATAGAGCCACTGAAGCTGAATAGGTTACGAAGGACAGAATCATTCTGCTCATAAACATTTTCCAAATCCGTTGTTGCTTCCGATTTCTTTTTCAAGATACGCTTCTGGATAACTTCGTCCACGGAGGAAGAAGATAAGCTCAATCTTGTTTTGAAACGAGCCTGAATACGGGAGAACTCATCGGCACGAACTTTGATGATTTCATCAATGGCTTCCTGTCCGGTACAGATCACCCAGATCTTACCTTCGCACTCACTTCCGATTTTTTCAGTCAGAGACTGAAGGTTCAAAAGCATATCCGTATCTGTTCCCACATACTGACCAACCTCGTCAATCATAAACAGCAGACGGAAGTTTGCAGGTTTAGTATCTACATAGGCTTTCATATCTTCCACAAGCTGTGCGATAGAAATTTCTGTTGCGGTTTTATCATTGAACCACGCCTTGGCATCGTCCTCACTCATATCAAGAACTTCCATCAGTGTCGGGATGATGAACTTTCCATTGAAAGCAAAGGCACGGCGCATTTCAAGCCAAGGCTTGCCTTTCTTTTCTTCAAAAACTCTGCGGAACTCCTCTGTCTTACCCTGCTGGTCAATATAACGCTCCATCATGGCAACTTTCAGATTTTCACCGTAAAATCCCAGATGGTTGTAGAACATCTTTGCAAAAACACGAAGTACAGCAGTCTTGTCCTTATTGCTGAAGCCTTCAATATCAATGTTGAAAAGAATGGTTTCCGTCTGTCCCTTTGTGGCACGATCAATCAGCATAAAGGTTGCTGGGTCATCCTCAAACTTTTTACGGAAACGCTCCACACTGCGAATGCCTTTTACCTCTTTATTTTCCAAAAGGTAGGAAAGCATTTTCAAGAAGTGAGATTTACCACTTCCAAAGAAACCAGAAATCCAAACACCCATATCGGCGGTCGGCTGGTCGAAAGCATCACCGTAATAGTTGAAGAACGTAATGAAGTGTTTCTTCAATTCTCTGGTAATGACATATTCATTTAACTCCTGCTCGATTACATCATCAGCAGCCTGATCTACTTTAATTACACCATTGATTTTGCGGTTGATGTCATCCTCAAACATATCTCGAATCATCATGGCTTTATCCCCCTTAATCTATGACATTGAATGCCCGGTAATAATCATTTGGTGTCAATCGATTGAACAGTTTTACATGACGACCATCAAACTCCCCCGGATACATAACCAAAATCGGAACATCTGAAAAATACGGTTGCAAAGCTTCCAGTAACGTATGGATTCTCATAAACGGGAACACCTCGCCCACACCTGCCAGCATCAGCACATCACCCGGTTCGTGTGGCTCATACTGGATTTTATCAATAAACTCTCCATTGCCGATTGCGGAGTTAAGCTGCTCCAGAAGATAAGCACTTCCGTCAGCTTCTTCCATATCCGGAATCGCATCTGTGATGTCCATATCATCGCAGATAGAAAGATATATTTTATATAAATTACAAACAATCAAATGGCAATCTAAGGACTGATCAGTTTCCAGCTGATTCACAAAATGGCGGACAACCATTTCGTTCTCCGGTTCATAACAGAAGATTCTGATATTCACCTCATTGCTGAGTCCCTTTCCTTCCAGAAACTCCGGTTCCTGAATCAATGCCCGAACTTTATCCAGGCGTTCTTTTATGTCACTCATTGGCTACCTCCTACACAAAGCAATTAAACGCCGGCAGTACCGCCGTGTCGCCATTGCTTCTGATGGCATTCTCCAAAACAGGATGCAGCCATACTGGATTCAAATGATCTGCCTTGAGATTGTCGAGATATTCTGTTTCAACAAGCACTCTGGCAATAATCTGTTTTAACTTTGTTATTGTAGTATCGCTCCAGGAAGCTACGGTATCATTCTGCTCCTGCAAGCGCATAAAAAATGTATTCAAATCTATCTTACCAAAAGACGTGTCCCTTAATCTGTACTTCTCGCCAATGACGGTCAACATAAATTCCCCGACCAGTCGACTCTGCTTCATCAATGCATACAGACAAATCTGTTTTGCCACATCCGTCGGCTGTGACGCAATCGCAGAAACCAGAGAATCATCTTCCAGTGCATGAAGCCGTTTGATGCAGGCTTTCGCCATGCGTGTGATAGATTTTTCCGTTGGATACTGAAAAAGATTCTGCTCTACAATTTCTTTGACAATCGCATCATCAGAAAATCCTTCTGACATAAGCTTTGCAGTGGAACGCATTTCGTAAAAAAGAAACGGCTCTCTAGTCAAAGAAGCAATATAAGGATAAGAATGATCCATGTTCCCACACCTCCTTACTGCTCCTCTTTTTTATCCGGAACAAATTCCATGATATCTCCCACGTCACAATTCAAAGCAGAACATATCTTTGACAGAATCTCTGTACTTACATTTTCATCTTTTGATAATCGAGACATCGTTGTTGTACTAACTCCTGTCATTGCACGCAAATCTTTCTTCATCATTTCTTTATCAATTAACAATTTCCACAATTTCTTGTAACTAACTGCCATTTTTTCACCTCAATCTTATTTGCTTGAAATATCTGTTCACATGGTATTTATCACCTGTTATTTATCATCATATCATAAAAATGCGTTTCAAACAATCTAATCTATCAAAAATCGTAATTCAATTCCGAAATATCGCATTTCAAATCACAGTAAATAGTAACCCGAGGTGAAGTGTAGAGCGAGAGTCCCGTTTGTAACCCAAGAGTCTCTCTTTGTAAATGAAAATC
>ERZ791852.1843-NODE-1843-length-11904-cov-3.563423_pt1 | contig 11904 bp, 10 predicted proteins | sample MGYA00510287_ERZ791852 | MGnify/ENA primary metagenome ERZ791852 (study PRJEB30046, sample SAMN00715257) | human gut metagenome | study: EMG produced TPA metagenomics assembly of the A metagenome-wide association study of gut microbiota in type 2... | reverse complement strand
TTAATTTTGTACAACAAAAATTGCTATACTTAAATTTAGTTATTAAAAGTTTAATAAAATTGTATGTAGAAAATATTTACCAGAATGGCTAATTGAAAAAATCAATAGATTTGATACAAAATATAAGATAAAACTTTTATGAAATAACTTTTTTTATTATATCTAAACTACGCATAAAGTCAAGAAAAATCATCTGTCAAATTTCGACATATGTGTATTTCAATTTTCAGCGAAACCTTAAAAATGTGAAACATTTCTAGCTTTTTTTGCTAATTTTGTTTCACATTTTATTTTACATTTTTATTTTCGTAATATATATCATTAGTAAGCTTATTATTAGAGCAATAAAACCAACTATTTTCAATACTTTCGTTGTTTCGTTTGTCTCATTTGAGCTAAATGTTTTTGTTGCTATCTTTCTAGCATCATATATCATTATTACAGAAATTCCAAGAACAATTAATTCAATAATTATAAATATAATTTTGGCCATTTTGATAAAATCCCTTTCTTATAGTTCTTCTCAGCTATTTTTCAACTACTAGTTAAAGAATTCAACAGTATATTTACATTCAAACTCTTTTCTTGGTGCTAATGTTAACATGTCTGTCTTTTGCGTAAATACACCAGTCGATTTTATTGCATCTGCTGTTGTATACCATGGTTCTAAGCAAATAAATGGTGCACCTGGTTTTGACCATACAGCTAAATATGGAAATCCTTCAAAGTCCATTGTTAACAATGTTTTGTTTCCAGTCTTCTTTTTTAGGCTAACTCTATGGGAAGTCAAACCTTTCATTATTATAGCATCATTCTTGAAAGAATCTTGATTTATTGGTATTCTTCTTAAATCTTGCATTATATTTCTGGCATATTCTGTTCCAATCAAACCATCAACTAGATATAAGAAATGTATTTTATTCTCATCTTCTTCGAATTCCAAATAGTATTCATCACTGTATAAATCTCGTTGATCTATTTTGAAAGCCGGATGTCCGCCTATTCCAAATGTCATATTGTTATCGCCTTCATTTACAACTTTATACATTGTTGTAAGTTTGTTTTCATCGGTTCTATATGTTACATATAAAGAAAAATCGAATGGATATTTTACAAAAGTGCTAGGATTACTTTTTAAAACATATGAGTGAAAATTATCCAATTTTGTAACAGGTTCAAACTCCATGTCTCTAGCAAATCCATGTTGTCCCATTTCATATGTCCTGCCATTTATAATTGTCTTGTTTTGTTTTAACTTTCCCACTATTGGAAATAGTACTGGAAAATGACGTTTCCAGTAGACTCTCCCATTCTCATCTATGCAATCTTGTCCTTGGTGTATTTTTTCTATGCCATCTAGCTTGTAGCTTATTAATTCTGCTCCAAGCCTAGATGTAAGCATTTGACTATGCATATACATTACTCCTTTAATACTTGATTTATTTGTGCGTTTTAGAACCCGTACTTTTTTCTTAAGTAGATTATTACCTCTTTAATATGTTTTTCTTACATATTACTTATTCTTCTGTATGAAGTTCCAAGAATCTTCACACATTTCTTTTATTCCTTTTTTTGCTTCCCAACCAAGTTCTTCTTTTGCCTTTTTAGTGTCTGAATAGCATGTTGCAATATCCCCTGGTCTTCTTTGTGTTATTTTATATGGAACTTTCTTTCCAGTAATTTCTTCGAAAGATTTCACCATATCTAAAACACTGTATCCAGTTCCTGTTCCAAGATTATAAATATATAAGCCTTTTCCTTCTTTATCTAGTTTATTTAGTGCTGCTAAATGTCCTTTTGCTAAATCTACAACATGAATATAGTCTCTAACACCTGTTCCATCTGGAGTATCGTAATCATTTCCAAATACAGATAATTCTTTTAATTCTCCTGATGCAACTCTTACTACATATGGCATTAAATTGTTTGGTATTCCCTGTGGTTCTTCTCCAATTAATCCGCTTTCATGAGCTCCTACTGGATTGAAATATCTTAATATACAAATATCCCATGAATTATCTGATGCATATAAATCCTTAAGTATTTGTTCTATGAATAATTTTGATGTTCCATATGGATTTGTTGTTCCACCAGTTTTACAATCTTCTGTTAGTGGAATTCTTTCTGGCTCTCCATATACTGTTGCAGATGAGCTAAATACAAATTTCTTTACTCCATATTTTTTCATTGTTTCTAATAATACAAGACATCCAGAAATGTTGTTATCATAATATTCTAATGGCTTTCTAACAGACTCTCCAACAGATTTATAACCTGCAAAGTTTAGAACTGCCTCAATATCATTTTCTTCGAATACCTTTTCTAACTTTTCTCTATCCAAATAATTTATTTCATAAAATTTAAAATCTTTTCCAGTAATTTTCTTAATAGCTTCTAAAGCCTTTGGCTTACTGTTAGAAAAATTATCTACTATAACAATATCCTTTCCTGAATTTAATAACTCAACTGCTGTGTGGCTTCCAATAAAGCCAGCACCTCCTGTAACTAATATAGCCATAAATATCATCTTCCCTTCTTTAATAATTTATATTTCTTGATATTTTCCATAAATGATTCCAATGTTTAATTGTCCAAAGTCGTCTGTTGAAGCACTTCCACCATTATTGCTTGTACAAGATGCACAGTTAGTGTTTATATCTTCATTTGGTACAATTTCTTTTCCAGAACCACTTATAGCTCCATTATTTTCACAAAGTTCTACTATACTATTATTATACAAAATTCCGCAAATTCCTCCTAGATTAACCAAAGTATCTGTTTCGGAATTTACATTTCCATGATTTTTTGAATTTGATAATCTAGCTGCTTCACCATTTTTTCCGACTAATCCACCTAAATTTACAGTTTTACATATAACTCCTGCAACTTTAGATACTTGTCCATCATTTCGGCATTGTGTAATTGTTCCTTTACTTTCTCCTGCTATTCCTCCAATATTAGTGCTTCCAATTACATTTCCAGTATTTTTAGAATTTTCTATTGTAGCTGTTTCTAGTATTGCAACAATTCCGCCTGCAAATTCTTCATCATTTGAATTTTCTTTTAAGTTACTTATTTCTGCAGTATTCTGACAAGCAACTATGTATCCCGTTGATTTTCCTACTATTCCACCAACAATTTTTCCGTCAATCTTTCCGTTATTGGTGCAACTTGTAATGTTTCCATTTTGGTTATCTGCAACTATACCAGCTGTATAATATTTTGATCCTGTTTGTTCTTCAATCTTACCTTCATTTGTACAGTTTGTAATTTCACCACTATTTTCTGTATTATTTTCAACATAATTTAAAGCAACTATTCCAGCTTTTAATTGATTTGATATAATTGCAATGCTATTTGCTGTATCAATTATTTTTCCGCTATTTTCTGCGCAAATTCCAGCAACTTCTATGTTTGAACTCTCTGCGTTAATACTTGCTGTTATTGTTCCCTCCGTTTTGCAAGTCTGAATTATCCCAGAATTTTTTGCTGATATAGTTCCAATTAATACTTTTGTATTTTCAATGTTTTCGTCCACAGAAATTGTTACTGTCACTTTTAAATTTATTATTCTACCTTTATTATTACCAAATATTCCAACTAATACATTATTTTCTGCACCTTGAGCTATATTTACAGAATAATTTCTTATTGTTTTATCATTTCCATTAAATATTCCCTCAAAGGCATGTTCTGAGTCTCCAATCGGCAAAAAACCGTTTGCAGTAATCAACTCTGTTTTTATATCTTCAACTTTGCCATCTTTATTTACGTCATCATACTTAGCTTTTGGATTTTTATATGACTCATCACTTTGAAAATCTAGCTTATTTGTAAGTTCAAAATACTGGTTGCTATATGTAATTCCGCTATTTACATTTTCTGATAATTTTAATAAGTCCTCTATGTTCTCTATTTTATATGGATCATCACTCGTTCCACTACCATTAAAGTCACTGGCCTTTCCAGTCGCAATTCTATTTGTTTTTGGTACATGTTTATTAACAATCGAAACAGTTACTATTATTGCAATTATTACCATCAATGCTATGAAAATTTGGTACACGCTTATTGTTATTTGCTTTTTCTTCATCTTTTGTTATGCTCCTTCATAAATAGTCTGGTACATTCTATAATTATTAATAATCTTCCTAACATACATATTTGTTTCTTTATATGGAATATTCTCTATGTCACTTCCATCAGCTTTTATTATTCCATCTCTAATCCATTGATTTACGTTTCCCATTCCAGCATTATATGCCGTGATTGCAAGTAACATATTTCCGTCAAAATTTTTTAATAATTCCGAATAGTATTTTGTGCCAATCATTATATTTTTTTCTGGCTCTAATAAGCTTTCTTCTTCAACCAGAGGTTCATCTATTTTATCAGCAATTTCGTTTGCCGTGGCCTCCATTAACTGCATTAAGCCCTTTGCTCCACTCGATGATTTAGCCTTTTCTTTAAAATTGCTTTCGGCTTTTATCATGGAAAAAATTAGTAATGGATCCACGTTAAATTCTTGTGCATATTTTTCTACATATTCTGAGTACTTTTTAGGATATATTTTTTGTAATATAATTTGCTTTATGTTAAATACTTTTATAATAGTTATAAGTAGTATAATACCAATTAGAACACCCACTATAACCTTATATTGTTTTTTCAAATTACATCTACTCTCCTTTGTTTATTTTACTTCATACCAGTCCTCACCCTCAGAGATTTCTACTTCAAGTGGAACCGATAATTTCATTGCGTTTTCCATGCATTGTTTTAGAATTTCTTTTGCCTGTTGTTTATCTTCTTTGCTAACTTCTAATAACAATTCATCATGTATTTGTAGTACAATTTTACCATTAATATGATTTTCTTTCAATGCTTTATTTACATTTATCATAGCAATTTTCATAATATCTGCTGCTGTTCCCTGTATTGGAGTATTCATAGCAACACGGCTTCCAAATTGTCTTACCATATAATTTGAAGATTTTATTTCTGGAATGTATCTTCTTCTTCCAAAAAGAGTTTCTACATATCCCTTTGCCTTTGCACTTTCTACTATATCATCCATGAAGTTTTTTATTCCTTGATATTTTTCAAGGTACTGATTAATGTATTCTTTAGCTTGTTTGTTGCTCACTCCTAACTGATTTGCAAGTCCAAAATCACTTATTCCATATACTATTCCAAAGTTTACGGCCTTTGCAGATGACCTTTGCTCCTTTGTAACTTCTTCAATTGGAATTCCTAAAACCTTTGATGCAGCCTGTTTATGAATATCTTCTCCGTGATTAAATGCGTGTATCATATTTTCATCTTGTGAAATATGTGCAAGCACTCTTAATTCTACTTGAGAATAATCTGCATCTATATAAATATTTCCTTCTGCAGGTTTAAAAGCTTTTCTTATTTGCTTTCCTAGTTCTGCTCTAGTAGGAATGTTTTGTAAATTTGGCTCTGTACTGCTTATTCTTCCTGTTGCAGTAATTATTTGATGGAAGCTCGAGTGTATTCTCTTAGTTTTAGGGTTTATATAAGGAATTAACCCCTCAACGTAAGTAGAATTTAATTTAGCAAGTGTTCTGTATTCCAATATTTTTTCTATAATAGGATGTTGGCCTTTTAACTTTTCTAACACTTCAACATCAGTTGTGTAGCCATTTTTAGTCTTTTTATAAACTGGTAATTGTAATTTTTCAAATAATATTTTTCCTAATTGTTGATGAGAATTTACATTAAATTCTTCTCCTGCTAAATCACATATTTCATGTGATAAGGTTTCTACTTGGGCTTTTAATGTATCTCCAAAATCTTTTAATTCACTTTCATCTACCATCATTCCATTAAATTGCATTTGTGCCAATACTGGTACTAACGGCATTTCGATATTATTAAATAAGCTTAATGAACCAACTTCTTCTAGTTTTTTTGTTGTAACTTTTTCTAGCTTTGCTATCGCATAACAGATTAAAGCACTCTGATATTTGCTTCTTTCGTCGGCTTTATCATCTTTTTGTTCCAAATTATCAAATAAATTCATCTGGTCACTCTTCTTCTCATCTGTGCCATTAAATTCATTCTCTAAATATTCATCCATGTCTAATTCTAAATACTTTTTAGACATTTCTTCAATATTGTTTTTATCTGTTGGGTTTAAATTATATCCGGCAATCTCAGCATCATATTTTATGTTATTATATTCACAGTCATGCTCTTTAAAAATAATATAGTCTGGTTTAGTTCTATAACTAATTTTGTCTATTTTCTCGTCTGCAAAGATATTAATAATTTCAGGAGTTATCTCAAAATCTTTTACATAAAATACCTTCTTATCTTTATAAAAATATAATGATTTAAAAGTTTCTTTTATAATTGCACTTTCATCTTCAATCTTTTCTTTTTCGATATAATAAATAAATTTATCATTAATCTTTGAAAGCTCGTCTTTTAAAGTATTTTTGTCTAACTCTACTAATGTAAATAAATCTTCAATCTTAGCTTCTTTCTTGGGTGTACCAAGTCCATTCAAATCAAATCTTTCTATAAATCGATTAAATTGAAGCTCTTTAAATTTATTTGTTACTGCTTCTTTATCCCACTCCTTAGTCCTTAAATCTTCTATATTAACTCCGAGTGGCGCATCCCTTAGAATAGTTCCAAGAGTCCTAGATAGCATTGCTAAATCTTTGTTATTTTCAAGTTTAGTTTTTAATGCTCCTTTGATATCATCTGCTTGTCCTGCCTCCAATTTTTCATACAAATTATCTATATTTTCATATTCCTTAATTAATTTTAGAGCAGTCTTTTCTCCTACTCCCGGAACTCCTGGAATATTATCAGATGTATCTCCCATCAAGCCTTTTACTTGAATTAGCTGAACTGGTTTAACTCCATATTCTTCGATTATCTTAGAATCATCATAATCCTCTGTCTCGGTCTTGCCCATTTTAGTACGAGGAATACGAATTGTAACTTTATCACTTGCAAGTTGAAAGTTATCTCTATCTCCAGAAAGAATAGTAACATAATGTCCGGCATCAGATGCTTGCTTAGAAATAGTTCCTATAACGTCATCTGCCTCATAGCCCTCTTTTTCGATTATTGCTATATTCATTGCTTTTAAAACTTCTTTAATAACAGGCATTTGCTCAGCAAGTTCTTGTGGCATCGCATGGCGAGTACCTTTGTATTCTTTATACATCTTGTGTCTGTGAGTTGGAGCCTTCAAATCAAAGGCAACTGCAATATAATCTGGTTTTAAATCTTCTAAATCTTTAAATAGAATTGATAAAAATCCATATATAGCATTCGTATATTTACCATCAGCAGACATCAAAGATTTAGAGCTCATTATTCCATAAAAAGCCCTATTCATAATGCTGTTTCCATCTATTATTAATAATCTATTACTATCCAAAAATTATACCTCCAAAACTATTCGTATATTCCTATACTTCTCATATAATTTATATATCCTTTATCTATATTGTTCCACTTATCAATTTTATCATTTAAAATCTCCATGTTGACTGGTGCTTTTGAGTATGACTCATAACTCTTTACAATGCCATTTTTAAATCTTTCTGGGCATCTTCCAATTATTCTAGAAATATCATCATATTTATCTCCAAAACCACCAAATCCGAAATCTATAATAGCAGCAACATTATTATTATCATCTAACAATACATTGCTTGGGTTCAAATCGCCATGAACCAAGTTATTGCAACTATCATCTATTTTACTCTCTTTCCAGAATTTTATATCATCTTCACTCAAATGCAAACTTAAAAGTTCGTCTAGGAAATCTGGTAGTTTCAAGCCAATATTTCTTGTATTAAATACTTCATCTTTATTGAAATCTAAGTTATGCAATTCATACATAAATTTTGCAATTTCATTTCCAACATTTTCAACTTCTTTATCACTAAGTGAATCCATCTTCTTAGCAAGTGGAGTGCCTTTTATTTTTTTATGTACACTAAATGGTTTACCATTATAATATTTTAGTTCTAGCTTACTAGTATTAAAATCTGTTTTATTATATATGTAACCTGCAAATTCACAGTCCTTTACAATAGTTCTAGACCAGAATTCATCACGTGGAAATCTAAAGAAATAGTTTCCATCATCAGTTTCAACCTCATATACTATGTTGGTCCAGCCAGTTGTAATTTGATTTGCTTTTACTATCTTTTTCCCTTTTAGGGTGTCTACAATTATTTTGTCAAAATTTTCATTACTTTTAAAAAATATATCCATATTAATCCTTTCATTTTTAGTATTTATCTGATTTCATTTTGCTTGCAATCAATTTAATAAGTTCATCTTCTGATTTTTCATCATAATTATTATATATTATGTAATCAAACATATCTTGTAATTTCTTATCACTCATAAAATTTTTATATTGTTCTTCTGTCTCTTTAATTCTCTCGTTTTCTTTCTCTGGTGTTAAATTTCTTTTCTTTACTTGTTCTAATGCCACATTTATATCATTTGGCAATATATAAATAGTGACAATATCTGGTCTTATTCTTTTCCAGTCTTGAATAGTAGTATAATACATTTCAAACACATAATTTTCATTAGATAAAATTTCATCTTTTTTATATGCATATGTACCACCAAACACATCAAAATCGTAAGCAATTTTCCCATCATCTTTGAGTTTTTGCAACTCTTCATGAGTCATAAAAAGTCCAGTTTTTCCGTTTTGTTCACCTATTCTCATAGTTCTTGTTCTTATAGTATGTACCTTTTTGAAATCAAGCTTTTTTGCAATTTCTTCTGCATAAAAACTTTTTCCCACTCCAGTAATACCAGAAAGTGCTAATAACATTATGTTCTCCTTTTGTTTCTTATATTTTGTTGTTATTTCTCATTGCAAACTATATCATATTTTAGGCGATTTAGCAATGAAAAAGGTTAAAAAATTGATAATCCCCATTTAAAATTTTATGTATTAATTATTAATCAACTTCTATTCAAAAGAAATTCATTCGTAAAAAAATAGACAGTATTGCACCGCCTATTTTTCGATTAAAATATTCTAACCAAACGTAAATAATATCTAGTACTACTTGTACGACCCGGTTCGCTCATACGATTGTCTACAATATCAACTTTAACTGGATTTTGCGCTGAATCCACTGCCATATAGACATTTTTCAAACCAAAACTACTATAATTATTTCTTGTTATGCCAAAGCTGTTTCCGAATGCTACCCATTCATTTTGCAGTGGTACATGCCATGCACCATTCTCAACATATTTAAAATCCTCATATTTTCCAGTAGTTGAATTATTATAATCATTTAAACTCATCACGTAAAATCTTTCACTCCCAGATCCAGTTGCAGATAAAACATTTTTTGTTCCGAATTTTCCATTATAATTTGACTCACTTACATAATAATTCTTGGTGCTTGATATTGTAGAAACACTATATGTTTCACCACACCACAATCCACTTCCACCTTTTTTGAAGTCTTCAAATATTATTCCATCTGGGATGCCATCTCCATTTGTATCAGCATAACACCCAACACCAGAATCTCCTGTAAATATTGGATTTTTAATGGTTGCTAAATAGGTTACAGTTTTTTCATTATAATTTATATTTGATGAGCTTTTTATAGTTATAATTGTTGTACCAATTGTTTTTCCTGTTGGTTTTACAGTCATAGTATTTCCATTTATGCTTACTGTTGCAATATTTGTATCAGAAGATGTTGCACTTAAATCACCAGTGTTCTCACTTACAGCAAATACCAAGTCATTTCCATTAGTTGATGTTCCGCTATATGAAGAAAGTGTTAATTTTCCTTCTGCTCTATTTACCTTTATTGTTTCTGTTGTAGATACTGTTTTGTAGCCTTCTTTGCTTGCTACTACTGTTACTGTAAATTCTGATGTATCTTTAATCTTTGGCATTTCCGTAACATAGTTTTCTCCATCTAAAGAATACTCCAACTTTGCATCTCTTGGTTCTACACTTATATTAGATAAAGCATTGTGTTCTTGTCCATCATATGTTCCAACATATGGTGTTACTTTCAACGAAATTGTTCCATTTTGCACTGTTGCTAAGTGGATTACTTTGTTTTCTGCATAATCTCCATTTGCTGCACTTTTTACAACTATATTAGTCTTTCCAGCTGTTATACCGTGGTTTTACCGTTACAGTATTTCCAGATAAACTTACTGTGGCAATGTTTGGTGCATCTGAGTTTACCGTTAGCTCTCCTCCAGAAGCATTATTTGTTATCTCAAAACTGCCACTGTTTGGATATGTATATGTTCCATCATATGAAGATAATGTTAAATCTCCAGAAACTGCCACTCCTTCATAAGTTATTTCTACATCTCCGTTTTCCTTGTCTTTTAGCAAAAATTTATATTGGTCATTAATTGTAATGTATGCATTCTTGTTATCTATCTTCTCTGTTGAACTCAAATCATAATTTTTCTTTCCAGTACTTATTTGCTCCAAATAATTTTCTAAATTTACAGTCTTCCTTTCAACTTGAATATCTACCTTTTCAAGTTCCAATGCTTCTTTTATTCCTGTTATTGTTTGCACCTTTTGCGTACTTTTTGCTTTATCAAATAAATTGTTATTTCCAATTATTAAACTTATACTTACACTCGCTAGTATTAATAATATAACAATTGTTATAACTAATGATATTAATGTAATTCCCTTTACTTCTTTTGTTTTCATATTCTTTTCGGCCTCCTAACTCATTATTAAGTTATATACTTAATGATAAGAGCTAAGTTGTTTTTTCTTTATATCAAGCTTATTTCAGCATATTCTCAATTAAAAATTTCTTAAATATTTTTATTATAAAAAAATAAAGGATTACTCTTGATTTTATTTGTTCTTTTGGTATAATAAATGCAAAAAAGGATTCATTAAGTATATAAATTAAGCATAAAATTTTATTTATTCCTATATACTTACCTTAATAATGTTTCATATATTTTTCTTCAAATTCTTCTACTTTGATTGGTCTTTCAAAATAATATCCTTGTATCATGTCACATTTTATATTTTTTAAATACTCAACCTGCTCTTTTGTTTCTATTCCTTCTGCCACCACCTTTATACCCAATTTATGTGCCATCTCTATTACAGCTTCTATTATTATTTTGCCTCTTCTACTTTCTAGTACATCATCAAAGAAACTTTTATCCATTTTTAGCACATCTATGTTAATATTTTTTAACATACTAAAAGATGAATACCCTGTTCCAAAGTCATCCATCGAAACTATAAAGCCTAATTTATGCACATTTTTTTCTGCTTCTTTTGCAAGCTCGACATTATGAACCACAGTCGTTTCAGTCATTTCAAGCTCTATTGTATTAGGCTGAACATTATATTTATTTACTAAATCTATTAGTTCATTTATATGATTTTCGTTATATAAGTGAAGTCTAGATTCATTCACAGATATTGGTACAATGTTGTATCCCTGTTTTCTCCACTGTTGTTGTAATCTGCAGATATTTTCTAAAACATAAGTATCTAGCACAGTTACAAGTTCGTATTTTTCAAACAGCGGAATAAAAATATTGGGCATCACTAACTTTCCGTCTCTATTCCAACGAATTAGCGCTTCTGCTCCTGCAAGTTTACCAGTATTTGTATAAAATTTAGGTTGCAAATAAATTACAAACTCGTTATTTTTTATACCTTTCTTTAATCTTTCTTCTAAAATTTTTCTATAATCAATATTCATAAAATCACCTAAAATTATTATTAATCTTTTATAGAAAAAAATTCATACTATTCTTTAATATTTTTCAATAATAAAAAGAATACTTCGAAATGCTGAAATGCACCCCATTTAGTAGACATAGAAAAAAGAATCTATGTTAAAATACTAA
>ERZ791852.1839-NODE-1839-length-11934-cov-3.142100_pt1 | contig 11934 bp, 8 predicted proteins | sample MGYA00510287_ERZ791852 | MGnify/ENA primary metagenome ERZ791852 (study PRJEB30046, sample SAMN00715257) | human gut metagenome | study: EMG produced TPA metagenomics assembly of the A metagenome-wide association study of gut microbiota in type 2... | reverse complement strand
CATGGTTGGTTTTGCCATTACGGATGATGAGGCCGCCAAAGAAGCTTCTAAACAAGAAATCATCCGTCGCTACTATCAAACTGTACTTGATTTCAAAAATGAACGTGTTCCTGAGACCGCTGTCAAGAAGATTGAGTTGCTCATGAACGATCTTGGCATTACTCCTGAAGATCGCCAAGTGGTCGTTGCAGCACGCGCTAAGGCTGAAGAAACAGGTGGTTCTGCCCTTGCGCTTGAATTGCCAAATGGCCAAATTGTCACTGGTAAAAATTCAGAACTCTTTGGTCCAACTGCGGCTGCTTTGATCAACGCTATCAAGACTTCTGCAGGTATTGATAAGGAAACTAAACTTATCGAGCCTGAAGTGGTTAAACCTATCCAAGGTCTGAAAATTGACCATTTAGGTAGCCGTAACCCTCGCCTCCACTCAAACGAAATCCTCATTGCCTTGGCCATCACAGCTGCTAACAATGCGGATGCAGCGCGTGCCATGGAGGAACTTGGTAACCTCAAGGGTTCTGAAGCCCACTCAACCATCATCCTTACTGATGAAGATAAAAATGTTCTCCGTAAGCTTGGTATCAATGTAACCTTCGACCCTTACTATCAATACGACAAATTGTATCGTAAATAATGCATGACTATAAACAACAAAGACCTCAGTTGCTAAAACTGAGGTCTTTTAGAATTGCATTTAGTTGGAGAAAGAAAAAAGGGAAACTCTATCGAGTTCCCTTTTTGATAACCCACTCTTTCGTCTCGACCCGTTCCCAATGAAAAGGGAGTGGCCTAGCATTATTATGAAAAAGTGAGTTAAAGGTATCAAACAGAGGGCTAAGCCACTCCCGATTCTAATCAGCCTACGATTTCTAACTTGAGAAAAGGTAAGCTAAAAAGCAAAATTATAGTAGATAGGACTGCCACAAGTGGGAGGTAACGACCTCCAACAAGATAGAGTAACAATGGCGCTATCGCTATGAAACGATTTAGAAAATTGCTAGTAACACGAACGGTTTGTCCGTCCTCGACAGTAATGGTGTTAGACTTGTAACCCAACTTTCCGACACTCAAACGAGCTTTCGACGATGGTAGGGAAACGCTCACGTCTTCCACTCCAGAAACTGTCCCCACAAGACTACTGTCTACGCGAATAGGACTCTTTCTAGCTACCTTGCTCGCTTCAATTGTAATACTAGCCACTAGTCATCTCCTTTTCCTATCTTTCTACTTATAGTATACACTTTTTGAAACGCTTACACAAGTGAAATGACTGTTAAATCAGGATTTCTTGAAAATGGTTTATGTTTTCAAAAGTTCTTAAACTGCTTTGAGGAACTTTGAAATTATTGGATTTTAAATAGTAAAAAGGGCTTAGTCCTATCTAATACAGAACTGAACCCTTTCCTATAAGAATTTGTCTATCCTGTTTGGATAAGTGCCAGAGGGGGATAATATTCCTATACGGGAATAGTGGCACTTCCCCTACAAAAGACCAAATTCACTTAGGCTAATCCATGAACATAAGCATCTACAGCAACGATGGCTTGCGCAATATCAGAAGCTTTCACCTCAAATGGCATTTGATGAATAGTTTCTCCTTCGATTGTTGCTTGTTGACCAACCTTGAGAAGATCTTCGTAACTTGCATTTTCAAGATGCATTTCTTTAAGAGTGGTTGGCATGCCAATTTGTTGATAGAAACGAATGTATTTATCCAAAACTTCTTTTGGACGATTTTCTAGGAACAATTGTACAAGAGTTCCGTAAGCTACTTTTTCACCATGAGTCAAATGGTGAATATCGCCAGTGAGGGCTGTGAAACCATTATGGATGGCGTGAGCCGCAGCCAAGCCACCACTTTCAAATCCGATACCACTGAGAAGGGTATTGGCTTCAATGATGTTTTCAAGGGCTGGCGTTACCACTTTTGCTTCACAGGCAGCCATGGCTTGTAGACCATCTGCAAAAAGGATTTCTTCACAGCGTTCAGCAATGGCAACACCAGCAAGTGTTTGGTGTTTGCCTAGCATGGTTTTACCATTTGCTTGCATAACTGCTCGAGCTTCTACCCAAGTTGCTAAGCCATCTGCGATACCAGAAGCGAGCAAGCGTTTTGGCGCTTGAGAGATAACCTTACTATCAACCAAAACCAATTCTGGGTTCTTAGAATAGAAGATGTAGCGTTCAAAGGCACCTTCGTCCGTATAGATAACAGACAAGGCTGAAACCGGAGCATCTGTAGATGCAATGGTAGGAGCAATCACTACTGGTGATTTAAGAAGATCTGCGATGGCTTTAGCACTATCAATAGTCTTACCACCACCTAAACCAATGACTAAATTACAGCCCTTTTCTTTGGCCAAACTTACCACACGATTAATTTCATTATCTGAAGCTTCACCATTAAAGAAGACTGGAACAACTTTAAGTCCATTTTGAACGAGGTATTCTTCGAAACGTTGACCCACAATGTCATAAACTACTGAATCACACAATAGTACAGGATGACTTCCTAGTTCCAAAATGGTTTTTGCATTTTCAAATAAGGCATTTTCACCTTGAATGTAACGTGACGGACTTGCAAAATTTCTCATAGTCTTTCTCCTTTGACATAAATGTATTTATATAGAATCAATTAAACGACCTTACTTCTATGGAATATAGAGCTAAAAACTCACTTTAATTGACAGCATATCTATTTGGAGTCAGTACATAAGTCTAATTTTTTACTCTGTTTTCAAAACTCCTACTCTTCTTCTGGGTAGGTCAAACCCCAGTCTTTACGGAGTTGTGTCATGAGATCCATGACATCTCGGCTGTAATTGAGGTAGGTATGATCATCCTCGCCTGCAACAGCTGCTTCCATATCGAGGACCTCATACTGGAGGGCTTTAGCGGTTTCTCCTGCTTCGATGACTTCTTGTGAGCCATCTTCCGTATAGGTGATGACCGCTTTTTGCCCACGTGGGTACTCATAGAGTTCGATATAGCCCTTATCATAGGCGATAGTACCACGTTTAGGCTGTTTGGCGTTAAGACTTAGCGTCACCGTTGCCATTTCCCCTTCTGCATTGGTAAGGAGAATACCCGCTTGTTCATCAACACCAGTTGGAGCTAATTTAACCTGTGAAACCATCTCTGTCGGTTGCGACGTCATGAACCAACGTACAAAGGAAAGGGCATAGACACCGATATCAAGCAAAGCACCACCTGCCAGATTACGATTGAAAAAGCGGTTGGTCATGTCATATTCTTTATAAGAACCGAAGTTCATCTGGATAACCTTAAGAGGTCCTAGCTTACCACTTTCCACGATTTCAGAGAGTTTTCGATAGATAGGCATATGGAAAATGGTCATGGCTTCTGCCAGTTTGACATGATTTTCTTCGGCCAGTTGAATAGCTTCTGTCAATTCCTCACTGTTTAGAGTGATAGATTTTTCACAGAGGACATGCTTGCCAGCTGCTAAGGCCTTGCGAAGGTAATTAATATGCGTATTGTGAGGCGTTGAGATGTAGATAATATCTACTTCAGGGTCTTCAAAAACTTGGTCAATCTCTTCATAAACCTTTTCGATTCCATATTTCTCAGCAAAGGCTACACCCTTGTCATAGGTACGATTGGCAACAGAATAGAGTTTCCCGCCAAGAGCTTCCAAGGCTTGTGCCAATTCGTTGGCGATAACGCCAGTTCCAAGACTAGCCCAGTTGTACTTAATTTGATTTGTCATAATTTTCCTTTATTCTATTTTTGAATAGTCAATTCATTAATCTGAGATAAGATTTCAACCTCACTCGCTCCTGCCTGAAGCAAGGCTGCAGCCGCATAAGCCCCCTCAATGAGAGGTACCTGTTGAATAAGGATTTCCTTGTCTGAAAATTCCTCAAGCATTTCCAAGTTCATACGAGAACTGCCTAGGTCGTAAAAGGCCAGAAGGCGATTGGCTGGCTGACTGTCCACAGCCACTTGCACATGGTCAAAACTAGATCCCAAGCCACCATCTTCCAGACCACCTGTAGCTGTCAAAGGGATATCTGGGGCGACCTCACGAATCAGACTCACCAGACCTTTAGCAATGTCAGCAGAGTGGGATGCAATCACAATTCCAAGTTCTGGCATGTCCTAGCCCTCCACTTCTAGCAAGGCTTTGAAGAGCAGCCCAGACGAATAAGAGCCTGGATCAATGTGACCAATAGAACGCTCACCTACATAAGAAGCACGCCCCTTGGTAGCTACAACTTCCTTGGTTGAAAGAACAGCTTGATCAATGACATCATTGGTGAGTTGGCCTTGTTTGACAGCTTCAACAACCGGATGCCAAACATCCACCATGGTCTTTTCACCAACTTGTGCATGACCACGTTTTTTAATCATCTCGAGACCTGCCTCAAGCACTCCTGCCAAATCTTGACCAGCTTGTTCAGCCTTCATCATGCCCATAAAGGCAGACCCATAAAGCGGACCCGAAGCACCACCAACCTTACTAATCAAGGCCATAGAGACCGCCTTGAACACTTCTGCTGCACTTTGTGGTTCAGTGCTGTTAATAGCCTCAATGGCTGCTGCCATACCACGCGCCAAGTTAGCACCATGATCACCATCTCCAATAGGACCGTCTAATTCAGACAAGTGGTCTTTTTCTGCTTCAACCCTTTGATCAAAGCATTGCATCCATTTTACTGCAACTGTTTTATCCATAATATACCTAATTTCTAGTTTTCATGTCAGACTACCAAGCGATGGTCTTAACAGGACTCTCCAGAGCCTCAAGCCAAGCGTCATTTTCAATCTTCATGAGCGTCAATGAAAGACCTGCCATATCAATCGATGTCATGTAGTTACCTAATTTTTTATAGGCCACTTCTAGTCCAACTTCTCCAAGAATGCTTGCTACATCGTTAGCAAAGACATACTGCTCCATGAGAGGTGTCGCACCCATACCATTGATGAGAAGGGCATAGCGTTCACCTGTCTTAGCCTCAAAGGCTTCAAGGAGTTTACCAGTCAATTCTTCAGCTAACTGGCGAGATGGCTGCATAGACTCCTTACGATAACCTGGTTCACCATGGATACCAATACCGTACTCAATTTCATCCTCAGCTAGGACAAAACCAGGCTTACCAACTTCAGGAACCGTCGCACCGCTAAGGGCCAAACCAATGGTGTGAATATTAGGAACAATCTTGTCAGCCAAGTCTTTGATTTCAGCCAGAGACTTACCTTCACGAGCCGCATGACCTAGGATTTTGTGAACGAAAATAGTACCTGCAACCCCACGACGACCTTGTGTATAGAGGCTATTTTCCACAGCAATATCATCGTCTACAACAACACTAGCAACCTCGATGCCTTCCATTTCAGCCAATTCTTGAGCCATCTCAAAATTCATGATGTCGCCAGAATAATTTTTAACAACCATGAAGACACCAGCCCCTTGGTCCGCTTCCTTGATAGCTTCCAAAATCTGATCTGGCGTTGGTGACGTGAAGACAGCACCTGCAATGGCTGCAGAAAGCATACCATCACCTACAAAACCTGCGTGAGCTGGCTCGTGACCACTTCCACCACCAGAAATGAGACCAACCTGACCAGCAGCCTGCTCATTTCTTGCGATGATGTCAAACCCCTCAACACGATGTACCAAATCACTGTGAACATAAGCCAAGCCATCTAGCATCTCTGTCACTACATTTTCAGGTTTATTGATAATTTTTTTCATGGGATTGCCTCCTTTTCAAAGGTATCAACTATTTGCACTTACATTGGCTTCCTTCTGTGATTGTTAATTCCCTTTAAATAAAGGACTTCAAGGCTTTTTGAGAAAGACAGCGTAATAATATGTAAACGCATACATTTTATAATTTAATTGTAGCATTTGCCTCTATCAATAGCAAGGCAAAAGGCAAGACCTCCATTTTCCTGACTTCTATCATTAAGTAGAAGAAAAATCTCATAGAAAGTCCTATTTTAGTCGCCAAAGCTATTGAAAAACCACCATTCAAACCTTATAATGGAATGACGAATTAAGCGATAAGGAGGTTCAAATGACCATCGATTTCCAAAGAGAGACAGAAACAGAAACTAAAAACGAAATGGATGCCGTCCTTCAGGCTGGCCGTGTCCTTATGGAGAGCGGTGCTGAGATTTACCGTATTGAAGACACCATGGGTCATATGGCCAAGTCTCTTGGCATCAGAGACTTTTCCACTTACGTGGTCAATCGAGGGGTTATGATCTCCGGACTCAACCGCTCAGGTCTTAAGGAGTCCCGTGTCCTAGCTACCTCAGCTCCTTCTATCCATCTGGGCAACCTCGAGGAAGTGAACCGCCTGTCTCGTGAACTGGCAGAGCAGCCCAATCAACCTGTCTCTAGCATTTTCCAAAAGCTGAAAACTATTGAGCAGAAGACTTTCTATCGTCCTTTAGAGGATATTATAGCCTGTGTCATTGGTGCTGGGAGCTTCTCGCTAGCCCTTGGAAGTAGCTGGATTGATGGAACTGCTGCGGCTATATCGGGGGTTTTTGTAGGGATTGGCATGCAACTCTTTTCCCGTTTTATTCATACCAGTTTCTTGCAGATTATCCTCTCTAGTGCCATCGCTGCTTTATCAGCCAATGTTCTCTACTATCTAGGAATCGGCCAACATCGTAGTGTGATTATTCTGGGAACCTTGATGATTTTGATTCCTGGGGCCTACTTTGTTAATGCCATCCGAGAATTCACCCAAAACAACTACTATAGTGGTCTGGCCCTGATGCTGTCTGGGGTCTCCACTTGTCTGTCTATCTCTGTCGGTGTTCTTGCCATGATTTCACTTCTCCCCTTTGCGGAACAATTATCAGGCATGTTCTCAACACCATCTACCTCATGGCAGGAGGTCTTGATTCAGACTTTCATGGCAGGACTAGGGACAGCAGCCTTCTCCGTGCTTTACCGAGTACCAAAGAAATACTTCTTAGACCTCGGAACCCTAGGTGCAGGCTCATGGCTCCTCTACCTCTTGATTTGGAACAATACCCATCACGAAGTCTTAGCCATCCTCTTCCCTGCCCTTCTGGTCACATTCACCTCACGCTTTTTGGCCCACTACCGTAGATGTCCAGCTACAGTCTTCCTAGCCTCAAGCATGTTCCCACTCATCCCAGGGATGAGCTTCTACCGTGCGGTCTACTTCCTCTTGATTGGAAATTCAGACCTAGGACTCAGCTTCCTACGGGCTTGTTTTCTGGCTTCATTTACCATCGCCATCGCCGTCAGTTTGACACAACAAATCCCTAGCCGTTATTTTGTACTAGGGAAGAAGAAATAAATTGTTAAAAGCCATTGGTATTGTATGCCAGTGGCTTTTTTTCGTCTTCTAAACTCAGTGAATAGAATATTGAAAACATCAAAGATAATCCACTCAAAGCGACGTTCACTACTAACTTAATGCAAATACATCACTAACACTCTTTAAGAAGAAACACAATGAAAAATTATCATTCCATAACCTATCCCTTTTGTTTAGAAAAGAGTTGGAAAGAGATTTCTATAAAAGACGAAAACGTTTACATAATCCTTTGATTTTATTAGAATGTGGTGATAAACTTAATACGTAAACAAGAATTCTGTAATACTAATTTAACTTCACTCATAAGTTAACTTTATCCTTACTACTATTGTTTAGTTTAATGAAAGGAGCATTATCATGGAAAAGAAAGTATATTTTATACTTCACAAAGTAAAAAAACAATGGGTAACCATTGCAGTAACCGGTCTAGCTCTAGGACTTAGTTTTGCAAGCTTGGGTTATGTGAACGCAGCTGAACAGACTCCCCCCATCTCAGAACTAACTGTTGAAAGCAACATCCAAGAAAGCGCAATTGATGTCATAAGCTCGTCAACTAATGAAGTCATTACTAAACCAGAAGAAAACAAATCTTTCGACGCCCCCAATACAAGAGAAAACATCACTGAAACTACTTCTACTGAATCTGATCTAAGTACCACTGAAGCAACTGTTACAGAAACAAGTACTTCTGAAATTAACTCTCAACAAGCTCTTCGTTCGGAAGTCTCTACTGTTACTGGCAGTGAAGTCGTAAGCTCTGGAACATCAGATTCTGAAACAAATACTGCTCATAAAGTAGAAGAAAGTCCCGTGATATCTGGAGGTCATTACACTAGTGATAGTCAGGGCAATTGGTACTACATTAAGGACGAGAAAGCACTTACTGGTATGCAAAATATCGATAATGTTACGGTCTACTTCGATGCCGATGGTAAGCAAGTCAAAGGAGACACCCGTCAAGTTAACGGAGCAACATATCACTTTGAGAAAGATAGCGGACAACTTACTCGTAATGCTTTTGCATCTGATAAGAATGGAAATTGGTACTACCTAGGCCAAGATGGGAAAGCACTTATAGGTAAACAAGTTATTGACAATATACCACTCTACTTTTACCCTAATGGTGTCCAAGCTAAAGATGCCTTTGTCGTCCTAGATGGAAATTCCTATTATTTTCAAAAAGATAGTGGCCAAATGGTTCGTGACCGTTTTTGGTCAGATGACGATGGAAACTGGTACTATAGCGATAAAGAAGGAAAACTTGTCACAGGCGAACAGACTATAGATGGCTTCGATATGTATTTCTACCCAGACGGTGTTCAGGCTAAGGGTGAAATCGTTACAATAGGTATCGAACCCTATTACTTCGATAAGGATAATGGTCATAAGGTCATAAATACCGACATTACTATCAATGGAAAAACTTACCACGCAGAAGCTAATGGACTTTTGATTGAAACTGAACAGAAACTTCCTCAACGTCCACTTGTTTCTGGTGGCCATTTCCAAGAAGATTCCTCAGGCAACTGGTACTATTACACCGCAACAGGAGAGAAACTAAAAGGATGGCAAAATGTAGATGGAGTAACTCTTTACTTTGACAAAGAAGGTCGTCAAGCGAAAGATGGGGAAAGAACCATTGACGGCTCCGATTACTATTTTAGTCACTATTCAGGTGCTGTAAAAACCAACTATTGGCATACTTGGTCTATTGAAATCAGAAGACAGGAACCATTTGCTAAAACGTATAACGTCTATTATGGTTCTGATGGTCGACGTTACTATGGATGGCATCGAGTTGGCGATCAACTTTATTATTTTGATTATAAGGGTCGAGTTGAAAATGATCTTACTATCTTCAAAGGACAAAACTACCTCTTTGATAATCATGGAAAATTGGTAAAAGATGCCTTTTATATTCAGTCATTACGTGTCTTTGTTGGAACTTTAAATACTAGCTATCGCTCCAATAAATTTGGCCAAGTACTAACCGGAGAACATCATATTAATGGTGATGACTACTATTTTTCAAATTCTGGTTCACCAGTCACTGGTATAGTCAATAAAGGAGGCAAGGACTATTACTATTTTGAAGGCAAACTTCTAAAAAACTATCTCGGACCTTTACTCGGACGTCAGGAACTGGATTATGATGCATACTACTCTGGCATCGTAGGTACAGATAAGGATGGAGTTCTACTTACTGGTGTTAGCACTGCAAATAATGGTAAACTCTATTATTTTGAAAATAATAGATATTTTGATAATAGCAATATCCCCAAAATGTTTACAGTTACAACACCTACTTGGAAAACGATTGATGATAAGCTATACCACTTAGAACCTAGCATAAACAGAACTTACAAGAATGGTGGAAGAAGTTATACCCATACCGTCAGGGAAGAAGTAGACATTATTGACCACGGAGTACGAACAAAGACCGATAAGATTAAACGTATTATTCGTGATAATTATAGTAATCTATACTATCTTGATGAAAACAATGATTTCTACATCGGACATCTACTTCCAGAAAACACAGATTTAACTAAGATTGAAGAAACTGTAATTCAAAGTGATAATAAATTCTATGCTTTCAATAGAACAAGTTCGCTTTCCGAAACTTCCCCTCTCACAGTTTCCAAAACCTTAGTTTACAATAAAAAAGCCTACCTCATTGATGATAAAGGAGTAGCGACCGAAACTAAACTAACAAATCGTTTCGAACACGATGATGCATGGAATTGGTACTACTTTGATAACGAGGGAAAAGCTGTCACAGGACTCCATTCAATAGATAATGTCACTCTATACTTTGATAAAGAGGGCAAACAAGCTAAGGGAAGACTTGTCGAAATTGACGGTCAAACACATTATTTCGATAGAGACAGCGGAGCTATGTGGACTAACCGAACACTTGAACTTAATGGTATTCGTTATGTCATTGACCAAAATGGTTATGTAACTATGAATAAACCTGGACAATTTATTCAAGATAGAGATGGTGATTGGGCTTATATTAAAGAAAATGGACAGTTAGCCACTGGACTTCAAATTATTAATCATCAAAAATACTACTTTGATCCAACTGGAAAACAAGCCAAAGGAAAACGACTTCTGCTTGATGGAAAGTACTATTTCTTCGATAAAGATACTGGTGCTATGTTCGTAAATAAATTCCATGAAACAGGCGATTACTTTTCTAAAAAATATACTTATTTTGGCGAGGATGGAAGCCAGATATTTGGTTGGGCAACTATTGACGGTAAACGTGTTTATTTTAAAGAAGATGGCTACCAAGTTCGAAATGATACATACAAGATAGGAGATTTCGATTATTTCTTCAAAAAAGACGGTAGTATGCTTTCTGATGATATTGACGGCAACTACAAATACTATTATGCTGATAAGGACGGTCATCTACAGTTCGGATGGGTTACTCATAATAATGAAACCTACTATATTAGCCCACCATGGGGAGCTGAAAACCGAACATATCTACAAAATATCAATGAAAAGACCTATCTTTTGGGTCCTAAAGGACGACTTCTAAGGAATACAGCTACAGACACCTCGACCTCTTGGAATGGTTTCTGTATCTCTGATGAAAATGGAGTTGTAAAAACAGGTGTCATTCGGTTAGAAGATAATAGACTTTATTATTTCAACCCTGAAATTTATATGACTACTCCTTTTAGTGGCGAATGGGCAGAGTTTGATGGTAAACTTTATCATTTTGAAAAGCCGATATCAGTTAGTCCAGAGTCAAAAGGTTCTCCAATTACCACTAACACTACGCTTGAAAAAGATGGAAAAACCTATATTATTGACGAAAATGGCGTAGCTACAGAGAAAAAGGATTAATATCAAACTAACAACTGTAAGCATTTAAAAATACCTCATTTTTGCCAAAATGTATTCAAAAACACCAGAAATCATTTTTTCTGGTGTTTTCTTTTTGTTTTCTAAAACCTAGTAAGGCTACCGGCAAAATCTCTATCATCAATCTACTTCAAGTCAAAATATTCCTTAACATCTTTAGCATAGCCATACTGCTGGTTTAAACGCTCGATTAAGTCTTTGTTATGCCCTGGATAATTGTCATTTCTTCGTAATTCTTGATAAAGCTCAATATAAGGCAACTGTTTGTCTTTGGCTAACTGCAACTCTGCTTCATAATCATAGGCAATCTTTCGAAATTGGAGATTAGTAACACCATCTTCTTCGACATCGACTATGGCATACTGAGCCCTATGATTTTGCAGGGGTGACCAATCAAAATAGGGCATCCCAATCGTACCAGGATTAAGAATCTGTTGCCCCTTACTACCATAGCGAAGCAATTGCTTATGCACATGACCGTAAATTGCCATATCTGTTTGATTATCTAACAACTGATCAAAATGACTGGTATCGTTAACTGGACGTAACTCGCCTCCGTAATTCTTCTCCGGTAAGTGATGCGTCAAAGAAAAACGAATCCCATTGATTTCCTTTTTCACAACCAGAGGAAGAGAACGTATCCAATCAACATATTTAGAATCTATCTCTTCCATCAAGTACTGAGTATGTCGCAAGAGCTGAATTTCTTGAGGGTCCTCCA
>ERZ791852.1837-NODE-1837-length-11947-cov-2.845863_pt1 | contig 11947 bp, 11 predicted proteins | sample MGYA00510287_ERZ791852 | MGnify/ENA primary metagenome ERZ791852 (study PRJEB30046, sample SAMN00715257) | human gut metagenome | study: EMG produced TPA metagenomics assembly of the A metagenome-wide association study of gut microbiota in type 2... | reverse complement strand
AAAAGGGCAGCCAGCCAGTCATTACCAAATTCAGGTGGAATAACTATGTATCAAGGGGAGGGAAGATGGATTCTGATGTCCCGGATGTATTACTGGGCACAGGCATTTAAGGAGAGATATCCCAATGATATGAAGGTATATTATGAATCAGAAGATTTTGTGTGTTATGTAATGCCACAAAATATGTATCATCAGTATAATTTTGCAATAGATTACGGTTATAATCAGTTCCGGACACAGGAGGATAAAAATTAATATAATGGTTTCCAAAAGAAATTTTTTCAGTATTACAATCATGATGTTTGTTCTTTTGTTTTTGTTTCAGTTTTCTATGGTTATCAGAGACAGACAGAACACATATGATGTAAATTCAAATTTCACGACAAGGCAGAAAGATGGTAAAAATGTCTGGAAAAATAAACAGATAGATCCTGTGGCTGTCAGAACAACAGACAGAAGCTATGCCCTTTTTGTAGGAGACAGTTCATCGGATATGGCTACAGCCGTAAGCAGATGGTGCATTTATGCAAAGTGGGATATGGCACAGTGCAGAAATCTGGAGGATTACCAGGAGAATGATAAGGCATTGCCGGGGATGCTGATACTGGAATCAGAGAAATATGCACTTGGTGATAATCTGGAAAAATTAAAGAAACTGGAACAAAAAGGTGTGATCATTGTTTTTGGATGTCTGGAAAATCCAAAGAATATTGAAAAAAATCAGGAACTGATGGATTTTCTGGGGATTTATAAGGTTGTGTCTGAGAAAACAAAACTGACAGGTGTGAAACTTTTTGAAGGTCTTCTGCTGGGCGGAGAAGTAGTCTATGAAACTCCGAAGGAAAAAGAAGAGAAAGAACGTCAGGATCTGCAGCTGGAGATACCATGGTATCAGGTAGGAAGCGGTACGAAAACATATATGGTCGGACTTTTGGATCATAGTAAACAAAAAACTCAGGTGGAGAATGAAGATCTTCCTACGATTTTGTGGAGAAATGGAATCAAGGGTGGAAGTGTTTTTTGTATAGTGGGAGACTATATGAAGGACAGCACAGCACTGGGACTGTTGAATGGTATGATAACAGAGGCTTCTGAGTATTATATTTATCCGGTAGTAAATGCCCAGAATCTCTCAATGATCAATTTTCCGGCATTTGCAGATGAGAATGATGAAGAAATGATGAAACTGTACAGTCAGTCTGTGACAGGTATGACCAGAGATATTATGTGGCCATCACTGATATCCATTGTAGAAAAAGGAAAGCTGAAAATGACCTGCTTTATGCAGCCACAGGCAGATTATGAAGATGGTATAGAGCCGGATACAAAAGATATGATATTTTACCTGAAGCAGATGAAAGAGCAGGAAGCGGAAGTAGGACTTTCTCTTGAGTATAAAAATGCAGGTTCTTTGCGGGAAAAACTGGATCAGGATGCAGACTTTTTTCAGAAATCGGACAGCAGTTATAAATATGGAGCTGCTTTTGCGGAAGAAAGGGATTTGGATACGATAACAGGATTGATGAATACTGAATTGTTGAAAAATGTTAGTACACTGGTATGCGAATATACAGAGAAAGAGCCGGTGGTTTCTTATTGTACGGATTCTGTAACTTTACAGTCTGTGACAAGTGATGGGATGAATTACAGTTATAGTGATGATATTCGGATGAGAAGTATCCAGAGTTCGCTGGCATATACGAATGTTATGTTAAATATGCATGATATTTTCTGGCCGCAGCAGAAAACTGACAGATGGCAGATTATGCAGAAGCATTTTTCCAGTAATATCCTTACCTATTGGAAAAACTTTACAGGTTTTGACAGTATGACTCTTTCAGAAAGCAACACTAGAATCAGAACTTTTCTGAATCTGGATTTCTCAGAGTCCAGAACAGAGAATGAGATTACGTTGGAAACTTCTGAGAAAGGAAGCTGGTTTCTTCTCAGGACGCATGGAGAAGAAATCGCAGAAATAGAAGGCGGTACAGAAAAGGAAATAGAAGATGGAACTTATCTGATCCAGGCGCAGGATACTACTGTGAAGATTCAGATAAAAACATCAGGACTTCATTATGACAGATAGCTGTTATGACAGAGAGGAAATGAGCAGAAAAGTATGAAAGTTTGTATTGTGGCAGAGGGCTGTTACCCATATGTGGTCGGAGGTGTTTCCGGCTGGATCAACAGTCTGATCAGATCTTTTCCGAATGTAGAATTTATATTGCTGGCAATTGTGGCGAACAGATCCTTCAGGGGAAAATTTGTCTATGAGCTGCCGGAAAACCTTACACAGGTTTATGAAGTATATCTGGATGACTGTGAATGGGAAAGCGGAAACAGAAAAAGAAAATCTTTAAGGCAAGTCCATCTCTCTCATAAAGAATATGACGAAATGCTGAATATGGTGCTGAACCGGAGGACAGACTGGGGTGTGATTTTTGACCTGTTTCACAGAAAGCATCTTTCTGTAGATGATTTTCTTATGGGGGAGGATTTCTTCAGGATTGCCAGGGAGTGCTATGACCGTAATTATTCAAATATTAATTTCTCGGATTTCCTCTGGACGCTGCGCTCCATTTATCTGCCGATGTTTTGGACACTGAGAATGGATGTACCGAAGGCGGATTTGTATCATTGTGTGGCCACCGGTTATTCTGGAATTCTTGGAAGTATGGCAAAACATTTTCATGGAAGTTCATTACTGATCTCCGAGCATGGGATTTATACCAGAGAAAGGGAGGAAGAACTGATCAAAGCTTCCTGGGTAAGGGGAGTATATAAGAATATCTGGATTGAACAGTTTAAGAAGATGTCACTTCTTGCATATGAAAAGGCAGATATGGTAACCTGTCTGTATGACCATGCAAAGGACCTGCAGATAGAATTGGGATGTCCGCCTGAGAAGATCAGGGTGACACCAAATGGGATCAATACACAGACGCTTGCAGATCTTCCAGGCAAGACAGAAGAAGAGAAGCAGTTTATCAATGCCGGGGCTGTACTTCGTGTAACTCCTATCAAAGATGTTAAAACCATGATACAGGCATTTGCTTTTGCCAAAAAAAAAGTAAAAAATATGAAGCTCTGGATTATGGGACCGGCAGATGAAGATAAAAAATATGCAAAAGAATGTTATGATCTGGTAGAATCCCTTGGGGTTCAGGATGTGGAATTCACAGGAAGGGTTAATGTAAAGGATTATCTGGGCAAGATGGATTTCACACTGCTTACCAGTATCAGTGAAGGACAGCCTTTGACAATCCTTGAGAGTTATGCGGCTCACAAACCTGTAATTGCCACAGATGTGGGAAATTGCAGGGAACTGATCTATGGAAATAATGACGGATTTGGGGAAGCGGGAATCCTCACACACATTATGAATATAGAAGAGATCGCCCATGCAATGGTTACCATGTCTGTAAATGAGAAAGACAGAAGGCGTATGGGAGAAGCAGGATACAGACGTGTAAATGCACTTTACAGGATTGATCAGATGAAGGAAGTATACAGAGAAATATACAAAGGATTTTCAGATAGACAGAATCTTTCGTGGACAGAGGAACCCTTTCAGATCAGTGTGTATGAAAAGATGATGTAAATGAAAGCATAATGTGACTGAGATCGGGATAACAAACATAAGATAAGCAATTACGGGATGGAGGGGACATATGGCAGGAATAGGTGTAAAACTTACAAATATCTATAAAAAGAATACGCTGACTACTGATATCATAGGTGCGGGATACAGTATGGTCGTTACAATCGCCCCCATGCTGCTGGTGATCGGTGCGCTTATGATCATGGAGTATTTTCTGGATTTCTCTTCAGTAGGTTATGTTACAAGAGAACTGTTTTCCTGTACGGTTCTGTATATATTTATTTTTTCCCTGCTTACGGCGTCTCCATTTAACTCTGTATTATCCAAATATATGTCAGATGTGATCTATGAAGAGACATATGAAGATATTTTGCCGTGCTATTATGTGGGCATGCTTTTGAATATTTCACTGAGTGCTCTTGTGGGAATTCCATTCTGTATCCGGGAGTATCTGGTTGGAAAAGTGGGCATTATTTATGTTTTTACAGGTTATTGCGGATACATTGCCCTGGTTCTTGTGTTCTATTCTATGTTGTACCTGTCTATCTGTAAGGATTACAAAAAAATATCATTCTTCTTTGCCGTTGGTATGACAGTGACAGTGTTTTTATCTTTTCTGCTTGTAAAAGTATTTCATTGGGGTATTACATATGGAATGCTGTTTTCGCTGACAATTGGATTTTGGCTGATCGCCTGTCTGGAAATGTCGGTAGTCCGGAGTTATTTTAAGGAAAACAGTGGAAAATACAGACAGGTTCTGGTCTATTTTAAGGAATATTGGCCGTTGGTGGTTACAAATTTTCTTTACACTTTAGGACTTTATGTACACAATTTTGTTTTCTGGACAACAGATCTTCACATGATAGTAGTAAAATCTTTTGTATGTGTGACAACATATGATATGGCAACCTGTCTTGCAATGTTTACAAATATCTCTGCAAGTGTTATCTTTATCAGTAGAGTTGAGATGTATTTTCATGGCAGATATAAAGCATACTCAGAAGCCGTTATCGGTGGAAGAGGAGCTGATATTGATATTACAAAGAAGGGGATGTTCCGTGCTCTTTCCGAAGAGCTTATGAGTCTTGCCAGAGTGCAGTTTATTATTACGCTGGTGATCTTTCTGATCTGTATGATTTTTCTTCCGCAGCTTGGTTTTGGAGGAATGACAATGAGGATATATCCCTGTCTGGCGTCAGGATATTTTATCTTGTTTCTGATGTATGCGGAGATTATTTTCATGTATTATTTTAATGACATGAAGGGTTGCGTATTGACGGGACTGGTGTTTTGCCTTATCACACTGGTGGGAAGTATAATATCTTCTCATTTTACAGAGATATGGTATGGGGCGGGGCTTGTTGTCGGGAGCTTTGCCGGATGGACAGTGGCTTATGGAAGACTTCAGTGGATGGAGAAACATCTGGATGTCCATATATTTTGTAACGGTCATCTGCTGAAGAAGAAAAAAGGTGATTGTCCGTCACCAAAAGTATTTGACAGATATGAATAGTAAGAAAGGAACGAAAGAAAAAAATGGAAGTGGGAGATATACTGAGGTTATTTGTGATCGTATCAGGAGTGTTTATGGTTGTGAGGGCAATTCTGTCACTTGCAAAGAGAAAGATGTCAGAACCATTTTGTCTTGCATGGGTGTTTTTGTTTGCATTAATGATTCTTTCAGGTGCACTTTTAAATCCATCTCAGATGAAGCGTTATGTCAGTACACGCGGACTGATTCTGACTATAATAATTGTGTCAGGTGTTCTGTGGGGATTATGGTTTATCAGTACGCAGGTTTCTATCCTGAAAAGAAAAAATCAGGAGCTTGCCATGCAGGTTTCTTTATTAAACAATGATTACGAGAAAATCATCAAAGAACTGGAAAAATTAGAGAAAGAGAAATAAAAATATGAAAAGAGTACTGTTTGTAATTAATACTCTTGGAGGTGCAGGTGCAGAGAAGGCATTACTGGAACTGCTCAAAAGATTTACCCCGGACCGGTATGAGGTGGATCTGTACGTGCTTCTGGAACAGGGAGAACTGATCAGTCAGGTGCCGGGTTATGTAAATATTCTGAACAGGGACTATACGGCAGAATCAGTTCTTTCAGCAGAGGGAAAGAAAGAATTGAACAGAAAGGTTCTCAGACGATTATTTATACACAGGGCATTATTGAAAAATATACCATATCTTATAAAAAATACGTTTTCCATGCTTGGCAGAAAAAAATATATCCGGACAAGTTTTTATGGCGTATCATGTCAGACAGTGGTATGAAACTGAATAAAAGCTATGATATGGCAGTTGCTTATCTGGAAGGTGGGGCTACATATTTTGTCCATGATCATGTTAAGGCCAGGAAGAAGTTCACATTCCTGCATGTTGATTATAAATATGCCGGCTACAGCAGAGGACTGGACAGGGACTGTTACCTGGACTTTGACAGGATCTTTACAGTATCAGGGGAAGTAAAGAGTGTATTTGACAGTGTATATCCGGAATGCCGGAATAAAACCTTTATTTTCCATAATCTGATCGACAGAGAGGAAATATACAGAAAATCAGAACTTCCCGGTGGATTCAGTGATACATACACCGGAAAGCGTATACTGACAGTGGGAAGGCTGACTGCACAGAAAGCGTATGAAGTAGCTGTTGATGCGATGAAGCTCCTGAAGGATCAGGGGATAAAAGCGCGCTGGTATGTTCTGGGCGAGGGAGAATTACGAAATAAGCTTCAGCAGAAAATAGACAGTCTTGGACTGAAGGAAGATTTTCTGTTGCTGGGTGCGAAGGAGAATCCTTATCCATATTATAAGCAATGTGATCTGTATGTGCATGCGACCCGGTTTGAGGGGAAAAGTATTGCAATACAGGAAGCTCAGGTTCTGGGCTGTACGATTCTGGTATCTGATTGCAGCGGAAACCGGGAACAGGTGGAGAATGGGACGGATGGTATACTGTGTCAGCTTTCACCGGAGGATATCAGCAGGAAGATAGCTGAACTGCTGGGAAATGAAGAGAAATGCAGAGAATATGGAAAAAAAGCTACAGTCCGGATATCCGATGAACAGGGAGATATCCTGAAACTGTTTGAGATAGTATAAGAAGAGAGAGAGGCATCTATGGATAACAGAGAGAACGTCAGAAAAGAATCAAAAAAAGCAGTTTTAATTATTATTCCGGCATATAATGAGGAAAAAAACATTGTACCGCTTCTGGAAAAACTGGAACAGCCGGAGATTACACAGTTTGCAGATGTACTGGTCGTGAATGATGCGTCTCAGGATGAGACAAATCATGTGACTAAAAAGAGAAACCATACGGTGATTACCAATGTATTTAATCTGGGTTATGGGAGTGGTCTGCAGCTTGGTTATAAATATGCGGTGCGTAAAGGATACAGCTATGTTATACAAATGGATGCAGACGGTCAGCATGACGTATGTAACCTTCTGGAAATCTATAAGGAATTGCAGAAAGAGGATGAGAATGGGAAATTGCCGGATATTGTCCTTGGTTCAAGATTTATGGAAGGAAGTTCTGAATATACGGTCTCATGGGCAAAGAAAATTGCATTTGTATGGTTTCGTGCAATTCTGAAACTTGGAACAGGAAAAAAAATAACAGATCCGACTACAGGTCTTCAGGGACTGAACTGGAAAACTTTTCTTTTTTATTCAAAATATAATAATTTTGATGACAAATATCCAGATGCAAATATGCTTATGCAGATGTTGCTGCTTGGATTCAGAGTCAGAGAGATTCCGGCAGTGATGCATGTCAGAACTGCCGGTGTCAGTATGCATTCCGGCCTTAAACCGATCGTCTATATGTTCAGGATGACTGTTTCTATTCTGACTGTGTGGATCAGGGAAAAGATTCTTAAGATGGATGAGGATAAAATACGTGAGCTGGAAAAATATAATGAATAAAAACAACTGGGTATTCCAACAGGTGGAACTCATCGAGAGTAATGTCTGTCTGGAAAATCCAGGCAGAGGATGGTATGGAATCTATACGTTTGTTGTTCAGGATTCCATCAATCCAGAAGAACTGAGATGGAGTACTTCTTGCACTGGTATTACTGGATATCAGTATATATCGCAGTATGCAACTGGATGAGAATGCCCTGAATAATATCAGAAGCATTCTCAGTTTTTTTATGTATTACAAAAAAGATGTGATTCTGCGGCCGGTTTATGATCGGGAAGGAAAAGGGCGTGAATGTGAGCCGGATAGTTTTGAACAGGTGCTGGAGCATTTACAGCAGATTGGTGGTTTGCTCCGGGATATGCAACATTCGGTATTCATCTTCCAGGGGATGCTTGTCGGAAGCTGGGGAGAAATGCATGATTCCAGATATCTGTCACCAGAGTGTATCAATCGAATGTGGAACTGTATGCGGCAGTATTTGGGAGATGAGATATATCTTGCTGTACGTACTCCGGCTCAGTGGAGAACTTTGAGAAGTGAAAAAGAATTCAGACAAAAGAAATATGCGCATCTGGCATTATTTGATGATGGGATTCTGGGTTCCATGACTCATCTGGGAACCTTTGGAACTGAACTCAGGGAGGCGGCAGGCTGGGCACAGGCGTGGACAAGAAAAGAGGAAATGGAATTTGTTAATTGTCTTACGGAAGATATGCCATGTGGTGGAGAAGTAGTAGCCTGTACTGAGAACGACAGAATGTATGAGGCAAAGTTCATAGTCAACGAGTTAAAAAAGATGCATATTACTTATTTGGACAGTACCCATGATATGAAAGCACTGGATTTATGGAAAAGCATATCGTGGGATGGATTTGATAATTTGAAAATATGGAAGGGATACAGCCTCTATGAGTATATAGGAGAACACCTGGGATATCGGCTTGTAGTGCGAACTGTGGAGTTGAAACCGATTCGAAGAGGAAGAGCAGAATTTATGTTTGAAATTGAGAATACCGGGTTTGGAAGGGTATTTCAGGAAACAGAATTGTTTCTGATAATGAAAAACAGGAATGAGACCAGAGAAGTTCCGATATCCATGGATATGAGAAAAATCCAGGCAGGAACCAGAATATGTGGAAAAACAGTGATTAAATTAATGGAGGGCAGAGTATCCTTGAAACTTCAGAGAAAAAAAGATGGACGGATCATTCATTTTGCAAATAAAAACAGTACAGACACCCTTTACCTGGGAAGTCTGCACTGTGGAAAAATTTATCTTAGTGAAGAATAAGAGTACCTACAGGAACTGTCTTGCTGTTTTCTGCCCCCTGATTGGCAAAGTGGATAGAATTTTCTGTGTATGGATCTTCCATACGCAGTGAAATGGAGTAAGTTCCTTTTCTCAGGGAACGGATATCCAGATCTGTTTTAAATGTGGAGCAGTCATTGCCTGCTATGGTACGGTTGTCAATATTTGTTTCTATTTTCTTTGATTTTCCGGTACTTTCATCAGTGAGGAACAGAACAGTATCGAATCTGGTATATGCGGAAGAAAATCCTGTGTTTGCAATTGTTATATAAAGAGAGGCTGTGTCACTCAGGTCGGAGTGAAAATCAACAGAGGATTCTTTCATAACATACCGATAACCAAGGTGTGTACTTATATAATCGTACCCTGTACATCCGGAAAAAACGTCTGTCCGTGATCCTGTATAAGTGGAATTCTTCCATTTATCCAGAACTGCGGTATCGTGTTCGGAATTCAGGTAAGATATATGCATCTGTGAAAGGTCGGCAATCGCATTGTTCAGATCGTTATATTCATTATCAACTGTAACCTCACCCCCATTAGGAACATATTGGCAGAGTTTGTACTGGAAAAGAAGTTCCTCACTTCGTGTGCCTTGCTCATCCAGATTACTGTCCGGCTGTAAAGGGGTATCATCGTAAGTACCCAGATCATAAACAGAACCAAGCATGCCGTCATTAAAAAGACTGAGTCTTGCCTGCAGGCTGCCATTGCCGGCATCTGTACTGGACAGGGGCGTTCTGGTGCGGAGTATGCCACGCAGCTGACCAGGAGTGCGGACTGCCAGAAAAATATCAGAGGAAATATTCTGATCAAGTGCTTCTATAATCTGTCTTATCTGATTAATATCTCCGTAATTGGAATGATTCATTTCTCCAGTATTTCCTGTTAGAGTACCCTGAAGAATATAAACACAGTCTGCATATTTGTTGACAGTAGAAGAAATCTGGGAAATATGATTCTTTATCTGAGGCAGGTCAGATGGTTCCGTGGACAGAGCTTGTCCATCCCAGTCATACAGAAAACGGAGGATGACTTGTTTTTTTGCCCGAACACATTCTTCCAGTATTTTATCCAACTGATTTTGGGCATTTGTGCTTATGCTGGTATTGGAGTAATTTTTCAGATTAATCTCCAGAAGCATTAGAGGATATGGATTGGAAGCGCAACTTTTTCTGCACCAGGCAGCAGATTTCTCCGGCTTCTGATTATCTGAAAGAATGTATCCGCTCAACTGATAGAAACCACGATATGGGTTGTCCAGTTCACGGGAGGATTCTTCTGTCATTGCAGGAGTGTATTTTACATTTAGCCGTCTGATGGAGATTATGTGGTAGAGACATAATACAGCCAGCACCGAGCAGATAACAAAAAAAAGACTGTGCAGGATGATTGATGATTTTTTTTTCATGAATATTTGCTCCTTATACTTAAAAATATCTATACATATAACTATGAATTGACTATAATGTATTATAACCAAAAAGAAAGGATAAGTGAAGAGTGAAACAGAAATCAAGGACAGAATATTCTGTTATGAATACGACAGTAGCTTTTTTGGCACAGACATTGGCAATTTTTATGGGTTTTTTTACAAGAGTTGTTTTTACCAGGACTCTCAGTGAAGGTTATGTAGGAATTAATGGTTTGTTTACAGATATATTAAATATATTGTCTTTGTCAGAACTTGGGGTCGGAACAGCAATCACATATGCTCTTTACGCTCCTATAGCCAGAAGAGATATAAAAAAACAACAGATCCTGATGCGGATGTTTCGGAATTTCTACAGGATAACAGCGGGCTTTGTTGTGCTTGCCGGCTTATGCCTGATACCATTTTTGGATATTTTGATGAAGGATCGTCCAGATGTGAATCATCTGATTATAATTTATCTTCTGTATCTGCTTAATTCCGTTGTTTCGTATTTATTGATTTATAAAAAAACACTGGTAGATGCCCATCAGATGAATTATATTACGGTGATGTATCATAATGGTTTTCTTGTACTACAAGATATCCTTCAGATTATAGTATTGTTTTTGACACGAAACTTTATCCTGTTTCTTGTTATTGCGGTTGTATGTACAATAATCGGAAATATCTGTATGTCCCGAAAGGCAGACAGGCTGTTCCCATATCTGAAAGAACCGTGTAAGGAGCAGCTTCCACAGGAAGAACGTCATGATATTTTAAGGAATGTAAAGGCAATGCTGATGCATAAAATTGGTAATGTAGTAGTAAATAATACAGATAATCTGCTGATCTCAAGTTTTGTGGGAATTATCAGTGCAGGGATTTATTCCAATTATTATCTGATCATAGGATCAGTCAGTCAGGTTCTGGAGCAGGCAATGCTGGGAGTTGCGGCAAGTGTGGGAAATCTTGGTGTGACGGAAGAGAACGAAAAGATAGGACGGATTTTTGACAGTCTGTTTTTTATAGGGTACTGGCTGTTTGGCTTTGCAGGTGTCTGTTTGCTGGAACTGCTGAATCCTTTTGTGAAGTTGGCATTTGGTAAAAAATATTTATTTCCAAAGGAAATTGTTTTGATACTGTGTATTAATTTTTTTATTAATGGGATGAGACGTGCAGTGCTGATTTTTAAGGAATCTATGGGACTGTTCTGGAATGATCGGTACAAAGCGATAGCTGAAGCAGTGTTAAATCTGGTAATTTCCATTCTGTTGGTTATACATTTTGGTGTGGCAGGAGTATTTGCAGGTACATTCTGCAGTACAGTACTTACTTCTGTATGGGTAGAACCCTATGTGATTTATAAATACAGACTGAAAAAGCCTGTTACCGGTTTCTTTGTAAAATATGCAGGATATCTGGGGGTGATGGCTGCAGTATGGGGAATAACGGAATATTTTTGCAGATTTATTTCCGGACAGGCATTTATGATTCTGGTATGCAGACTGGGAATTTGCCTGATTGTGCCGAATATTTTATTGTGGTTTGCCTACAGGAGAACTGCAGAGTGGAAAGTATTATGGAATTTACTGAAAAAAATTGTAGAAAAAGTTTTTATAGGAGATAAAAGATGACAGCTTTGGAAAAACAGCAAAAAAAAATTTCCGTGATCATACCTGTGTA
>ERZ791852.1831-NODE-1831-length-11971-cov-4.544814_pt1 | contig 11971 bp, 9 predicted proteins | sample MGYA00510287_ERZ791852 | MGnify/ENA primary metagenome ERZ791852 (study PRJEB30046, sample SAMN00715257) | human gut metagenome | study: EMG produced TPA metagenomics assembly of the A metagenome-wide association study of gut microbiota in type 2... | reverse complement strand
AGTCCGGCTCCGGCAAGACCACCATTGGCCGTGCCATCTGCCGCATCAACCCGACTTCCGGCGGCGACATCTTCTTCAAGGGCCAGAAGATCAACGGCAAGATCTCCAAGGAACTGGACAAAGAGGTCATCCGTAAGATCCAGATGATCTTCCAGGACCCCATGGCTTCGCTGAACGAGCGCGCCAAGGTCGAGTATATCATTGCCGAGGGCCTGCTGAACCATCATCTCTACAAGGATCAGGATGACCTGCATGAAAAGGTGATGAACGCCCTGCATGAGGTCGGCCTGCTGCCGGAGTTTGCTTCCCGCTTCCCCCATGAGTTCTCGGGCGGCCAGCGCCAGCGCATCGGCATTGCCCGTGCTCTGGTCATGGAGCCGGAGTTCATCGTGGCCGATGAGCCCATCTCTGCACTGGATGTCTCCATCCGTGCACAGGTACTGAACCTGCTGAACGAGATGAAGAAGAGCCGCGGCCTGACCTACCTGTTCATTGCACATGACCTGTCGGTGGTCCGGTTCATCTCGGATCGTATCGCCGTTATCAGCAAGGGCCGCATCGTGGAGCTGGCTGAGGCGGAGGAGCTGTTCCTCCATCCGCTGCATCCCTACACCAAAGCCCTGCTGAGCGCGGTCCCCATCCCTGACCCCAGCCTTGAAAAGCACAAGAAGCTGCTGGTCTATGACCCCTCGATCCACGATTACAGCGTGGATAAGCCGGTCTGGGAAGAGATCGCAAACGGTCACTTCGTGTATGGCAACCAGCGTGAGCTGGAAGGCTACCGCAAGGAGTATGAAAGCCAGCTGTAAGCTGAACCGCTTTCCTGTATTTTAACACAATGACCCCGCCGCGCTGGGAGTTTTCCCGCGCGGCGGGGTTTTGTGCTGTCAGGGAGCAAAAAACAGAACCGGACGCTTCAAAAACGTCCGGTTCTGCTTTTGCGATTGGTTATTGGTTCACTCGATCAGGCCTGAGCGGCTGCGTCAAATGCAGCGGCAAACTCATCGTACTGTTCGGTGGTGTAGGCCTCCTCGCTGGTCTCCCAGTTCACAGCCTTGTAGTTGCAGGGACCATACATTGCGTTGATCTTGCTGTACTCGTTGACGTGAGTCAGGCACCAGGTGATATCGTAGACGGTGGGGAAAATCAGGTTCTCGTCCAGGAAGTAAGCCTCGGCCTTGGCAAATGCAGCGTAGCGTGCATCAGTGTCGTCAACGATGGCACGGCCCTCGTTCACCAGATCGGTGAACTTCTCATAGGCAGCCACCAGCTCGGTCTGGTAGCTGGCGGGACCATTGTTCACAATGCCTGCGATGTTGGTCATGTTGCAGCTGTAGTAAGCATTGTCATCGTGAATGATGATCTGGGTCAGGAAGTTGACGGGATCGCCGAAGTCAGCGCCCCAGCCCATGTGGGTGAAGCTCTGCAGCTTGGGAGCCACGACTTCCTTCATGGTGGAGGACACGAAGGTGTTGACATCCAGCACGATGAAGTCATCGCCGAAGCTGTCGGTGAAGCACTGCTTCAGGACGGTGGCGTGGTCCAGAGCGGAGGTGGAGCCGGCCAGAATGTAGTAGGAGCAGTGGACAGGGAAGGTGACACCAATGGCGCTCAGCTCTTCCATGGCCTGCTTCTTCAGCTCGGTGATGTCGCCGTTGTTGGCGCGCAGACGTTTCATGGTTTTGCCATCGTAAGCCTCGCCGTCCAGACCCATCTCCTTGGCCACCAGGTTGGTGTAGTCGGTGCCATCAGAGGTGTAGCACAGGCCCTTCATGGTGAAGAAATCGTTCTCGCACTTCAGGGGATTGATGGGGTTGTAACGGGCGAAGAACTTGTTCAGCACCATGCCCTTGGAGAAGCACTGACGGAAGGCCTTGTTGGCAATGGCCTTGTTCCAGTTCTCATCGGGGGTGCCATCGGTGTTCTTCTTGTCGTAGTTGAAGATGAAGCAGTAGCTGAACTTCTTGGCACGCTTTTCGCACAGCTGCTGATTGTACTCGTTGGAAGGATCGGACTGAATGGTGGTGATGCTGCTCTCGCCCAGGTCCACCTCGTCCAGCTCGCGGTTCTGATACAGCTGCAGGCTGATGGCACCGTCGCTGATCATGGTGACAGTGAAACGCTCAAAGCGGCTGACGTTGGCAGCATCGTAGTAGTTGGGGTTGGGGATGTAGCTCTTGGTGTTGCCCTGGATGTACTCCTCCACCATATAGGGTCCGTTGTACCACATGGTGGTGTTGTCGCAGCCACGGAAGCCATCGATACCCAGCTCCTCGATCAGAGCGGGAGCCACGGGGTAGAAGCTGGTGTAGGCAGCAACGGTATCAAAGTAGGGGCAGGCGTTGGGGCAGGTAAACACCAGAGTGTAATCATCCGGAGCTTCGATGCCCACACCGGCAGCCAGCATGTCCTCATAGGTCATATCAGCGGCAGCGTCACCGGCTTCCTTGGTCAGCTGGTAGTACTCGTAAGCACCCACAATGGTGTCGTTGGGCATGGAGGTGTTGTTGGCCTCGTTCTTGATGGCGTTCATCACCCATTCAAAGCCAACCAGAAAGTCCTTGCTGGTCAGGTGAGCCTTCACCTCACCGTTGCAATCCACCCAGTCCACGTCGTCCCGCAGGTGGAAGGTCCAGACGGTGGCATCCTCATTGTGCTCCCAGCTGGAAGCGATAGCGGGCACCACCTTGCCGTAGCAGTCAAAGCTCAGCAGGCCGTCCCACAGGTTGGTGACCACGTTGGCATCCTCAGCCCTCTGGCTGTACAGCATGTTCCAGCTTTCCAGCTCACGGTTGCCGCTCTCAAAGGAGATGAACTCCTTCAGGGGGGTAGCGCCGGTGGAGTTGGGGGCAGCAGCACCGCTGGCGGCAGCGCCATTGCCGGTGTTGTTGGACTTTTCGCCGCAGGCTGCCAGCAGGCTGGCGGCACCCACAGCACCTGCACCCTTCAGGAAGGTGCGGCGATCAAAATTGAAGCTCATTGGATGATCCTCCCAGATCTTGCGCGGACAGAGCCGCGCGTTTTTCCTTTTCCTAAATGCAGTGAGGCTGTCTGCCTTTCCAAAAAGTGCACAGGAAAGACAAAAGTCACACCGCTGTATATTTTAGCACTTTACTGGAAAGAAGTCAATCCGCCGCAGCACTGAATTGGAAACAAAACGGTGACAAACACTTTCATGGGAAAAGAATGTGGAAAAAATTACTATAAAATGGAAAGAACTGTATATCTATGAAGAACAGGCAAAAGAGAGAAACTGTTCACGCCGTGCGCACAAAACAGCTATCTTTTTTCACAAAAACATGATACAATAAAGTGTATCTGTATCAATAAGGAGCGCACCATGAAGAAACTGACCTCGATGTACAAACGCTACATGTTCCACCCCATTTTATATAAGACCGTGACCCGCACCTCCATCGTGGCCGTGCTGATGCTGCTGTGGCGGCGCTATGTCAGCGATGGCACGTTTACCATCTGGGAGGCCCCGGGCTTTCTGTGCGGCGTGGTGCTGCTCATCTGGGCCTGGGTGGACTACCTGCGGCTGGATGGCGTGACCATCCACCATCTGCTGGAGGAATTCAAGGGGATGGGCAAGCGGCAGAAAAAGATCCACTCCACCCGCTCCATCATCGACTATGCCGATGAGAAGATCGTCTCCTTTGAGGAGCTGGAACCCGAGGAGCGCACCTATTGCAGCCTGCTCTCCAATCTGGTGCTGGGCCTGCCGCTGGTCGCTGCTGCGCTGATCGCCAGCGTGCTGTAAGGGGGCCGCGGCATGGAACAAGAGCACAAGCAGCTGGTCATCGGCATTCTGGCCCATGTGGACAGCGGCAAGACCACCCTTTCCGAGGCCCTGCTCTACGGCACCGGCACCATCCGCAAGCTGGGCCGGGTGGACCATAAGGATGCCTTTCTGGACACCGACGCGCTGGAAAAGGCGCGCGGCATTACCATTTTCTCCAAGCAGGCCCTCTTCACGGCGGGCAATACCGATTTTACCCTGCTGGACACCCCGGGCCATGTGGATTTTTCCACGGAGACCGAGCGGACACTGCAGGTGCTGGATTATGCGGTGCTGGTTATCAGCGGCACCGACGGCGTGCAGAGCCATACCGAGACGCTCTGGCGGCTGCTGCGGCGGTACCGCATCCCCACCTTTGTGTTCGTGAACAAGATGGACCTGCCCGGCCCGGGCAGGGAAGCGCTTCTGACCCAGCTGAACCGTCGGCTGGGAGATGGCTTTGTGGATTTTGGGGCAGAGCAGGCCGACCGGGACGAGGCGCTGGCTCTCTGCGATGAGCGGCTGATGGAGACAATGCTGGACCGGGGAATCCTGACCGATACCGACCTCATCCCCGCCATTGCCCGGCGGCATGTGTTTCCCTGCTGGTTTGGCTCAGCCCTGAAGCTGCAGGGTGTGGATGCGCTGGTGGAGGGCCTGGACCGCTATACCCGCCCGGCCCCCGCGCTGGAGGCCTTCGGGGCCAAGGTGTTCAAGGTGAGCCAGGATGAGCAGGGAAACCGCCTGACCTGGCTGCGGGTGACCGGCGGCGCGCTCAAAGTGAAAGCCCCGCTCACCGGAGAGGTCGACGGGGAGCCGTGGGCCGAAAAGGCCAACCAGCTGCGGCTCTACTCCGGCGCAAAGTTCACGCTGGCAGAGTGCATCGGCCCCGGCCAGGTGTGCGCCGTTACCGGCCTGACCAAAGCCCGCCCGGGCGAGGGTCTGGGGGCGGAACGGGACAGCGACCTGCCGGTGCTGGAGCCGGTGCTGAGCTATCAGGTGCTGCTGCCCGAGGGCGCGGATGTGCACGCCGCGCTGGGAAAGCTCCATCGGCTGGAAGAAGAAGAACCCCAGCTCCATGTGGTCTGGAACGAGACCCTGGGCGAGATCCATGTCCAGCTGATGGGTGAGATCCAGCTGGAGGTGCTGAAAAGCCTGCTGGCCGAGCGGTACGGGCTGGAGGTCAGCTTCGGCCCCGGCGGCATCCTGTATAAGGAGACCATCACCGAAGCCATGGAGGGCGTGGGCCACTACGAGCCCCTGCGCCATTATGCGGAAGTCCACCTCAAGCTGGAGCCGCTGCCCCGGGGCAGCGGAATGCAGTTTGCCGCCGACTGCCGGGAAGAGGTGCTGGACAAGAACTGGCAGCGGCTGGTGCTGACGCATCTTGAGGAAAAGCAGCATCTGGGTGTGCTCATCGGGGCACCTCTGACCGATGTGAAGATCACCCTCATTGCGGGCCGCGCTCACCTCAAGCACACCGAGGGCGGCGATTTCCGGCAGGCGACCTACCGCGCCGTCCGGCAGGGCCTGATGATGGCAGACCAGATCCACAAGACCCAGCTGCTGGAGCCGTGGTATGCCTTCCGGCTGGAGCTGCCCTCTGACAACGTGGGCCGCGCCATGAACGATATCCAGAACATGGGCGGCAGCTTTGAACCGCCCGAGACCGGAGCCGACGGGGATACCACCCTGCTCACCGGCACCGCACCGGCCTCCACCATGCGCAGCTACCCCATGGAGGTGGTGGGCTACACCCGGGGCAGGGGACACCTGACCCTGACGCTGGACGGCTACCGTCCCTGCCACAATGCAGCAGAGGTCATCGAGGACGCGGGCTATGAGCCGGAACACGACCTCGACAACCCGGCAGATTCGGTGTTCTGCGCCCACGGGGCCGGATTTGTGGTGCCCTGGGAGCAGGTGCGCAGCCACATGCATGTGGACAGCGGCTGGGGCAAGACTGCAAAGACCGAGGAAGCGGTGCAGGCCCGCCCCCGCCGGATGGCCGCCTACCGCGCCACCCTGGAAGAGGATGCCGAGCTGCTGAAGATCTTTGAACAGACCTATGGGCCCATCAAGCGGGACCCGCTGGCGGCGTTCCGCCCCACCCAGAAGCGGGAACGCCCTGATTTCAACGCCGAGCAGTGGGAGATCCAGCCCGAATACCTGCTGGTGGACGGCTACAACATCATCTTTGCATGGGACGAGCTGAACGCACTCTCCAAAGAGAGCCTGGAAGCGGCCCGCCACAGGCTGATGGACATCCTCTGCAACTATCAGGGCTTCAAAAAGTGCGTGCTCATCCTTGTGTTTGATGCCTACCGTGTGCCGGGCAGCCCCGGCAGCATAGAGCAGTACCACAATATCCATGTGGTCTACACCCGGGAAGCCGAGACCGCCGATATGTTCATTGAGCGTGTCACCCATGAGATCGGCAAGGGCCGCCGCGTCCGCGTGGCCACCTCCGATGGCATGGAGCAGGTCATCATCCTGGGCCATGGTGCCCTCCGTGTCTCTGCCCGCATGTTCCATGAAGAGGTGCAGGAGGCGGAGAAGGAGATCCGGAGGTATTTGCAGGGAACGGATTAAACCTCTCCGTCATTGCTTGGCAAAGAGGGCGAGCTTTACGAAATGCCAAGGGCCCCCCTATTAGCGGGGGCTGTCGCCGCAGGCGACTGGGGGGTTGAGCCGCAAGCCCGACTGAGAGGTTGTATGAAAGGGAGCGTGATAAAATGACAATAACTTCCGATTTTGTCTGGCAGGCCATCCAGCCCCGTCCCCGGGACGCGCATAAGGGGACCTTTGGCTCCGTGCTGGCGGTGGCGGGCAGTGCGTCCTACCGGGGCGCGGCGGCGCTGGCCGTGGAAGGTGCCCTGCGCACCGGAGCCGGTATCGTTACGCTGGCAAGTGTGGAGCCGGTGCTGGCGGCTGTGGCCGCCCGCCTGCCCGAGTGCTGTCTCTGCCCCTGCGAAGCGGGGGCAGGGGGCGGCATCTCGCCCCAGAATATCGACCGCATCCGGCGGCAGAAGGCCTCTGTCCTGCTGGTTGGCCCCGGGCTGGGCTATACGGCCCAGAGCGCGGCCCGTGCCGCCGAGACCCGGGCGCTGGTAAAAACGCTCCTGCCCGGCTTTTCCGGCAGTGCAGTGCTGGATGCGGACGGACTGAACGCGGCCGCTGACCTGCTCCAAACGGAAAAAATGCTTCACCCTCAAGGGGAACTGATTTTAACGCCCCACCCCGGCGAGATGGCCCGGCTGACCGGACACTCTGCGGCAGAGATCAATGCGGACCGGGAAGGCATGGCGCTGCGCTATGCGAAAGCATGGAATGCGGTGGTGGTGCTGAAGGGGGCACATACCGTCATTGCAGGGCCGGATGGCCGCTGCGCGGTCAATCCCACCGGCAACCCGGGGCTTTCCCGGGGCGGCAGCGGGGATGTGCTGGCGGGCATGACCAGCGCCCTGCTGGCCTGCGGCCTGCCTGCCTTTGAGGCCGCTGCCTGTGCCGTTTATCTCCATGGTGCAGCTGCCGACCGTGCCGCTGCCCTGCACGGGGAAACCGGGATGCTCCCGCATGATCTGCTGGATGCGCTGGGGACCCTGTTTGCCGAAAACGGGCGCTGAACAAGGGAGAAGCCCATCAAAAAAGAAACGCTTCCCTTCCGCTGGATTTGTGTTATACTGGAGCTATCCAAAACACAACGATCTGCCGGAAAGGAAGCGTTTCTTTTATGGTTCCTGCACTGGAAAAAATCATTGCCGAGAGCGACCGCATCGTCTTTTTTGGCGGCGCGGGGGTCTCCACCGAAAGCGGCATCCCTGATTTCCGCAGCGTGGACGGCCTGTACCACCAGAAGTACGATTACCCGCCCGAGACCATCCTGAGCCACACCTTCTGGGAGGAGAACCCCGAGGAGTTCTACCGGTTCTACCGGGATAAGCTCATTGTGAAGGGGGCAAAGCCCAACGCTGCCCACCTGCGGCTGGCAAAGCTGGAGCGGGAGGGCAGGCTGAAAGCCATCGTCACCCAGAACATCGACGGCCTGCATCAGGCTGCGGGGTCCAAGACCGTTTACGAGCTCCACGGCAGCACCCTGCGCAACTACTGCGTGAAGTGCGGCACGTTCTACGATGTGAACTTCATTGCCAACAGCACCGGCGTGCCCCGCTGCCCCAAGTGCGGCGGCATCGTCAAGCCGGATGTTGTCCTGTACGAGGAGGGGCTGGACGAGGAAGTGCTCTCCGGGGCCGTGTCTGCCATCCGCAAGGCGGATACCCTCATCATCGGCGGCACCAGTCTGGTGGTCTACCCGGCGGCGGGGCTCATCCGGTACTTCCGGGGCCGCCATCTGGTGGTCATCAACATGCAGCCCACCGGGGCCGATGCGCAGGCAGACCTGTGCATTGCCAAGCCCATCGGTCAGGTGCTGAGCGAGGACGTATTGTTGGAGGACTGAGATGAAAGCTGTCATTCTGGAAAGCTATGTCATGGAGGAAGGCGACCTCGACTGGTCGGGGGTAAAGGCGCTGGTGCCGGATACCACCAGCTATGTCCGCACGGCCTACGAGGAGATCGCCCCCCGCATTGGAGATGCGGACATCGTTCTGCTGAACAAGTGCCGCATGGATGAGGAGATCTTACAGCAGTGCCCGAACCTGAAATGGGTGGGAATCATTGCCACGGGCACCGACAACCTGGATCTGGAAGCCTGCCGCCGCCACGGCGTTGCAGTGGCCAATGTGCCGGGCTATTCTACTTACAGCGTGGCCCAGATGACCTTCAGTCTGCTGCTGGCCATCTGCCAGTGCGCGGAGCGCTACAACCGTGCCGTCAAGCAGGGATGCTGGCAGCTGGATATCCCGGAGAGCATCGGCCTGCTGCCCCAGATGGAGCTCTGTGGCAAGACCTTTGGCGTTTACGGCTATGGCAGCATCGGGCGGCAGTCAGCCCGCATTGCCAGAGCCTTTGGCATGGAGGTGCTGGTCTGCACCCGCACCGTCCGGCCCGAATACGCCGCCGACGGTGTGGAGTTCGTGGATTATGATACCCTGCTGAGGCGGTGCGATATCCTCAGCCTGCACTGCCCGGCCACGCCCCAGACCCGGGGCCTTGTCAACGCGGAGGCGCTGGCGAAGATGAAGCCCGGGGCCATTCTGCTCAACACGGCCCGGGGCGCGCTGGTGGATGAGGAGGCCGTGGCAGCGGCCCTCCACAGCGGTCAGCTGGGCTTTTACGGGGCCGATGCCTTTGTCACCGAGCCTCTGCCTCAGGAAAGCCCCCTGCGGGCAGAACCCCACGCTATCCTCACACCGCACATTGCGTGGACGACCCGGGAGGCTTTGCAGAACCTGATGGACATTACCACCCGGAACCTGCGCACCTGGCTGGAAGGAAACGGCGAGCACATCGTCAACAGATAAAAAGGAGAGATGAATCATGCAGGCAACCATTCACAACGAATTTCTGACCCTGACCGTGGATACCCATGGTGCCGAAGCAGTCAGCCTGAAAAATGCCGCCGGGCAGGAGATGCTCTGGCAGGCCGACCCGGCTGTCTGGAAGCGCCATGCCCCCATCCTTTTCCCCTGGACGGGCAAGCTGACCGGCGGGGCCTTTACCCACAAGGGCAAGACCTACCCCGGCGGTCAGCACGGCTTTGCCCGGGACGTGGAGCACACCCTGCTCTGCGCCGAGGGCGACACCATCCGGCTGGAGCTGCGCTCGGATGAAAAGAGCAAGGCAGAGCGCTTCCCGTTTGATTTTGTTCTGACCAGCACCTTCCGGCTGGAGGGCAGGACGGTGCACCACACCCTGACCGTCACCAACCCCACCGATGCCGCCGAGGAGCTGCAGTTCGGCATCGGCTACCACCCGGCGTTCCGCATCCCCTTTGATGACAAGCACACCACCACCGATTACGAGTTCCGCTTCGACCAGCCGGAGAGCCCGATGATCCTGGACGCTTACCCCAACGGTCTGCTGACCGGAAAGTGCGGTTACCGGTGGAAGAACGAGCAGAGCATCCCCCTGACAGACGATCTGTTTGAGAACGACAGCTTCTGCATGGCCGGTCTGCGCAGCCGCACGCTGGGCATCTACGAAAAGGACACCGGCAAGGGGATCGTCTGCAATGTGGAGGGCTACCCCTACACCCTCATCTGGTCGGCTCCGGCAAAGCCTGTGCGCTTTGTCTGCATTGAGCCGTGGCACTCCCTGCCCGGTGCCCAGACCGATACCCAGGAGTGGAGCCAGCGCGCCGCTGCCGCCTGCCTTGCCCCCGGCCAGACCTGGGAGACCACCCTCAGCACAACGTTTGAGCGCTGAAGCAAAGTTTGGCAAAGAAATGCAGGAACCCCTTGACAGAGGGGACTGCATTCTGATTTAATTAGAATCGATAAAAGGGAGTAAAGGGCATTCCGCAGGGCCTGCGGGGTGCTGCATGGCAGCGTCATCACGGCAGAAATGCCCGATGTCATGTGTTCGCTTGAGACTTTTGTCACAGACAGGGTGCTGTGGCAGGAGTCTCTTTTTTCTTGCCTTTGGCACCGGAACACGAGGAGGTAAAACTATGAACTTTCTGAACACGTTCGCCGGGCTCTTTTCCAATTTTGGGAATCTGACCTGGCAGATGGTGGTGATGTGGGGCATCGGTGCGCTGCTCATCTACCTTGCAATCGCAAAGAAGATGGAACCGAGCCTGCTTCTGCCCATGGGCTTTGGCGCAGTGCTGGTGACCCTGCCGCTTTCCGGTGCAATCACACAGGGCGATACGGAAGGCCCCATCTCGGCTCTGTTTGAAGCGGGAATGTCCAACGAGCTGTTTCCGCTGTTGCTCTTCATCGGCATTGGTGCCATGATCGACTTCGGGCCGCTGCTGGAAAAACCGTGGCTGATGCTTTTTGGAGCAGCGGCTCAGTTCGGCATTTTTTTTACGCTGTTCCTGGCAGGTTTCTTCTTCGACCTGAAGGATGCTGCTTCGATTGCAGTCATCGGTGCAGCAGATGGTCCCACAGCCATCTTTGTGGCCAACACGCTTGGCTCCCGCTATCTGGGCGCGATCATGGTAGCTGCCTACAGCTATATGGCGATGGTCCCCATTGTTCAGCCGCCCGTGATCCGTCTGCTGACTACCCGGAAGGAACGCAGTATCCGAATGCCCTATGAAAAGAGCAGTGTCAGCCGCCTGACCCGGATCCTGTTCCCGGTCGTGGTCACGGTCATTGCGGGCATGGTCGCACCTGCCAGTGTGGCACTGGTAGGTTTCCTGATGTTCGGCAACCTGCTGCGGGAGTGTGGTGTGCTGAATACGCTGAGCGAAACGGCACAGAATGTGCTGGCAAATCTGATCACTCTTGTGCTGGGCCTTACAGTGGCCGGGCAGATGACGGCAGATCAGTTTGTCCGGCCGGACACCCTGCTGATCCTTGCGTTGGGTCTGGTGGCTTTTGTTTTTGACACGGCCGGCGGAGTGCTGTTTGCAAAGCTGATCAATCTGTTTCTGCCAGAGGGAAGGAAACTGAATCCCATGATCGGTGCTGCGGGGATCTCCGCATTCCCCATGAGCGGCCGAGTAGTCAATAAGATGGGACTGGAAGAAGACAACCAGAATTTTCTGCTGATGTATTCCATCAGCGTCAATGTTTCGGGTCAGATCGCCTCCGTGATCGCGGGTGGACTGATCCTGACCCTGATGGCCTGAAGGAGGTGCCGTGATGATTTATCTTTCTTCGTGGATGACCACGCTTCCGATTATGATCATTGGAATGGTTGGGATCATTCTGGTCATTGGCATCATTGTGCTTGCGGTGATGCTCCTGAACAGATTGACCCGCCTGAAATAATGGTTCCGGAAAGGAAACGATCCTTCGGGCCGAAAGCTCCATGTACTGCCTGACCGGCAGGATGTGGAGCTTTTTTCGTTCCTGACCTCTTGCATCCGGGCACCGGGTACGGTATTCTTATAAGATAAGAACCGTTTTACGAATCGACCGGGGAGGGAAAACGACCATGGACGCAGACGAGATCCGCACACTGCTGGGCGAAATGGTATTTGAGCGTGCCCAGAAATACCGCCGCCGCATCCTGCAGAGCAGCTGCACCACCAACGAGGATGGCGTACGCCATGTCTCGGCGCTGGTGCAGGGCAATGGAGCCGACTGTTTTTATACACAGGTCTGGCTGCGGGAG
>ERZ791852.1822-NODE-1822-length-12012-cov-3.581500_pt1 | contig 12012 bp, 3 predicted proteins | sample MGYA00510287_ERZ791852 | MGnify/ENA primary metagenome ERZ791852 (study PRJEB30046, sample SAMN00715257) | human gut metagenome | study: EMG produced TPA metagenomics assembly of the A metagenome-wide association study of gut microbiota in type 2... | reverse complement strand
CAACTAAGCCACATACGATTGCCTCTATACATCGTCTCATTCGAACAATGTATTACCTCATTACGCATAACAAACTTTACGATTACTCTTTGACCCAAAATCGATAAGGCTGTCTATGCCGTATTATGGTAACACCTTGTTTCAAAAAATACCAGATGAGGTGTTTTTTTAGCATGCCCATTTATGGATCAAAAAGTGTTAAAAATAAGACAGTAACCTCAGAATAGCCACTATCTTATCTCTTTTTTTACTTAAAGCCTTGATAGACTTGGCAAATGGTAGAAAAAGAGAACCGAAGTTCTCCTTTTCAATCTATTAGTTTAACACTCTAGGTGGGTAAGCAATACCAGTCTTATCAAAGTAAACGTAGATTCCTGGTTGGATTTCTATCCATGTGCTGATGGCTTTCTTACCACTATCACCATAGTAATAGCTAATACGACCATTGCCAGCAGTTACCGTTTGTCCTTTTACTTGTTTACCATCTTTAGCGAAGTAATAGGTATCAGCACCGATTTTAACTTCACCAGTTACTGTCTTACCATTAGAACCAACATAATACCAATTGTTATCACCTGTTGTGAAGAATTCATTAGTCAAACGTTCACCTGTTGCAGCATCGTACTTGCTATAGGTACCATCTGCATTCTTAACAACGCCACCTTTAACTTGACTTCCATCTTCATTAAAGTAAAGTTTTTGACCATTGATAACTTGAGCACCTGTAGCGGCAACACCATTTTCATCAAAGTGATACCATTTACCTTCAATGTTTCTCCAAGTGTTCTTGATAGCATTACCAGTGTGTGCGTCAAAGTAATAAGTTTTACCTTTAAAGGTTACTAATTTATCTTTAGCTTGGAAACCGTCTTCTCCAAAGTATTGTGTGAAGCCATCAATAACCGTAACACCTTTGGCCATGACACCTTCATTAGTGAAGTAACGGAATTTCACAACCTTAGACTCTTTACCGTCTTTAGTTTCAGTAACATCAAATTTAGTGTAACCGCCCTTATACATTTGACCCTTAGTGTTGTAAAGGTAGGTATTACCATTAGCATCAACATAGTAGGCATTACTCAACATGATACCGTTTGGCAAGAAACGATAAACGTCTTTACCATTTGGTGAGTATTCACCGTTTGTAATCATGTGACCACGAGCATCGAAGTAATAGGTGTTACCATTGAAGGTTACAAAGGCAGATTTAGCTTGAGTACCACTTGTACCGAAGTAAGTGATTCCCTTACCATCACTTGAGAATCCAGTAACAACCTTTTCTTTACCTGTCAATTGAAGAGGAATGAAGTTACCATCTTTAGTGACTGTGAAGTATTTACCAGTTGCTTCATCGCTAAGTACATAGCCAACACCACGTTCAAGAACGTTTGTTCCGTTGAAGTATTCAGCCTTCCATTGTTTCAATTTAACAGAATCATCAATTGGTTTACCAGTTGAGATCATGTTAACCTTGAACATTTCAGGGTATTTAGCTTTAAGCTCAGCCAAGAATTCACCACCGTATTTAGCTTGGTAATCTTTACCTGATGACTTAGTATTAGCTACATAAAGCGAGTGATCAATGATAGCATCCGCAATCTTACGTCCAGCACCATCAGTACGAGTCGCTGTTACGACTTCCTTACCTGGCAATTGGTAAATTTGGTCTGGAACCCAGTCAGCGATTGCTTGGATACCAGCTTTGTGAAGTGCCTTAAGAGCATCACGAAGGTCTTCTTTAGAACCGTATTTATTGTTCTTACTCATAGCAAGGTCATAACGGTCCGCAAAGGCATAACCATTTTGGATAACTGAGTCAAGGAAAGTACCATCATCAGCAGATACAAATTGAGGTGCCATTTCAAATGATGTTACGCCCCATGACTTGAACAAATCAACATTTTCAGCAATCTTACGGTTAGTATAAACTGAAGGATCTGAACCATCTGGAATAGTTTGGAAGTTAGAGAATCCTTCGTAGATCAATTGTGAATCATAAGCTTCAGTCGCTTTAAGAGTCAACTCTCCTTCTTTTTTAGCTTCTGTTGAAGGCGCTACTCGGATATCTTGATCATCTGAAGCTCCAACTGGAACCCAAACTGCTACGAAACCAGACATATCAAATGTTTCATAACCCTTAATGTCATTAGCACCGAAAGTCAAGACACCGTTGCTGTCTGTTTCTTTCACGTAACCTGCTGCGATTGCATCTGCATCAGATGTAAAGTTCTTGATACCATCAGCTGTACCAACAATCAAAGCACGGTATTTTTGGTTGGCATGGATTTTACCCATTTCAACATTAAGTTTAGCTGATTGATCCAAAGTCAATTTTGGATTGTTAGCTACAAGTGTTACCTGACCAGATGTACGGCTGTATTTAGAACCTTCTGTATCATCAGCTGTCATGATGTCTTTACCATAACGTACTGAAGCATAGACTTCATTTGTACGGTAGAGTTCAACATCTGAATTGTCCATCTTACCATCAGTTGGCAACCAGTATGAACGTTGAGCTTGTCCACCAGATACATACTTGATACGATTCTTCATCAAGTTAACAATGGTATCGTAATATGGAGACTTAGTTTCCATGTAATTACCATTATCTGTATAAAGGTCTCCATAGTAGACACGAGTGATTGTTTCCATGTTTTGCAACATAACAGCGTATGCTGCTGGGATGTTGTTCAAGGTATATTTTTTGTCGCTGCTGAGCATGTCTTTGTTATAAATCTCAAAGGCTTTCTTCATTTCAGCATCAGTGATTGTGAAACCATCTGATTTTGGATTGATTTCTTTCTTGATGATTTCAGCAATAATATCTTGAACGTTGTTATCATGGGCACGGATAAAGACGTAGTTTCCTGACGCATCTCCGTATTTCTCGTTGTATTTACCGATTGTAGACTGTTTAACTGTTCCGTCTTCGTTATAGGCCTTGCTTCCATCTTTGTTAATCCAATCAGTCTTTTCATCACGTTGTGTCGTGTTGAAAGTATTGTTATACAAAGGACTTACAGCCGGTGTACGTTCTTTGATTGGTTTAGCCAATGAGAAGAGGAGAGCCAAACGTTGTTTGTTTTCCATAGCAAGCGCAGCGCCATCTGTCTTGTCATTGTAGTGGTTGTCATTAAGACTCCATGCTTCAAGGACTGAGATGTGAGCAAGAGCGTTTGCTTCAGATTTGTTAACACCATAGTACTCACGGAAGTAGTTTGTGTAGAGTTGAAGCATGTCTGCATCGACATTATCTACCGCGTCGACACGGATACCATCGAAGTTAGCATCCTTGTCACCCATAACGATTGAACCCCAGTTCATAAGGTAGTGGATTTGGTTCAATTGTTCCGCTTGAACAACTGGGTTTGACAAATCTACGTCATTAGCTAGCAAGAAGTCGAAACCGCCCATGTGGTTTGGATCTGACTGCTCATCAAGAACTGACTTATCAATTGTACCCTTTTGATTAGTAGCCGTATGGTTCAAAAGACGATAGTTAGAGTTAGCCCATGGTGTACGTGAATCATTTACATAGAGAAGGGCACCACCTTGAAGGTGATCTTCGCCGCCACCTTTAGAGTAGTTTTCAGTTTCTTTGTTCCATTGTGGTTGTGTCTTAACAAAAGCAGAAATAGTTTCACGCAACCATTGTGTTGATTTTTCAGCCTGAATCTTTTGTTCAATCTTAACTTGGATATCCTTAGCAGCAACATTCAAAGTTTCTTGCTTATCTGTGCTAGTGTATTTAGCATCCAAGTTAAATACTTTAGACATGTAGTTCAAGTAGTTTACTTGTGTATCTACATTTGGCCACCAAGCCATCAAAAGTGGACGGAAATCTTCTGCAGTTGATGCTTGCCAAGTTACACCATCTTTGATGATAGAAGCTGGACGGTACCAGCTATCTGCAGTCAAATAACCATCAATCAATTCAAAGCTAGCTTCAGATGAATCGTAGGCACGGTTATTTATTGAGAAACCATCAACAATATTTGTTGTTCCTGGTGTGAAAGAGTATGTTGATGAGCTTGTAAGGGCACCATCTTTACCGAAGTAAAGCAATTGACCATTTACAGTAATGGCAAAGTTTTCTTTGTGTGAACCATCTTCATTAACATAGTAATATTTACCATCAATGTTTTTGATGTTTTTCAAGGAAAGCGCAGCTTCTACTTCTGAATCTTTCAAAGCAGCTTCTGGCGCTTTAACTTCTGTGTTTACAACTTCAGCCTTCACTGTTGCTGGTTGTTCTTCTGCTTTTTCAGTTGTAACAGCTAGTGCATCTGTTGTCACAACTGCTTCTTTATTTGGAACAGCTGCCACCGCTACATCAGAAGTTGTTGCTGTTGTAGCTGCTTCAGCTGTTGCTTGTGTGTTCGTTGTAGTCGCTGTTTCTACAGCATTTGTTTCTTTAGCAGGTGTTAAAACATCTGCTTCTTTTGTATTTGTACGTTTATCGGCTTCTTTGGTTGCTTCAGGAGAAGTAACTAAAGAAGCTGTTGTACCTGAATTTGATTGAGTTACTGTCTTATCTTGAGTTTCATCCGCTGAAACTGAAGATGTTGTTACAGACAATCCTCCTACGACAGTAGCAAGTGCTACAGAAGCAACTGCAATTGTAACCCATTGCTTCTTAACTTTATGAAGCTTATAGTGTATCTTATTTTCCATTATAATTTTCCCCGTGATTTTATTTGTCAAAATCAGACTGAAATCTATCCGATTTCAAACAATTACATTATATCATTATTTTCTAACTATTTCTCGAATTAATTATTTTTTTATAAAATATATGTTACATAACATTAATATTAGAAAAACTTTGTAACACACCTATTTCATAGGTTTTCAATTCTCATTTTCATATCATTTGATAAGTGAAACTATTTTTTTAGAAAACGACTAAAACACTTGATTTAATAACATTTGTAGCCTTTCTGACTCAAAATTGATATTTGTCAGATTTTTTTCTTTAAGGAGCAAAAAAAGGCAAAACTTCTTTAAACGATTCTCGTTTTCAAGAAATTTCACCTATAAATTCATGTCAAATCATATCGTTTTTCACTTAATCTCTCAGATTAAGATTAGATTGATTGATTATTTATCAAAATCAGCATAACCATTTTCATCGAAGAAGACAGTCTTACCGTCTTGGAAAGTGATCCATGTGTTTGTCACACGTTCTCCAAGAACTGATTCGTAGTATTCCACTCCTTTTGGTGTGCTGATTGGGCTACCTTTAACTTGACGTCCCAAATGATCAAAGTAATACTCTTTACCATCAATATTTTGACGTCCTGTTACAGCCTTACCATCTTTGAAGTAGTACCAAACATTGTTACCAGTTGTCAAGAAACGGTTATTGAGACGTTCACCTGAATCTTTATCATAGTAAGAGAGTGATCCGTCAGCGTTCTTCACAAAGTCACCTTTGACTTGACTACCATCTTCTTTGAAGTAATAGTTTTTACCACCAACACTATAGGCACCTGTCACGATTTCACCATTATCTTTGGCATAGTACCATGTCTTACCACCATCAAGAGTGAAGAAATCAGATTTGACTTGGCTTCCATCAGCATTGAAGTAATAGTTAAGGTGGTCAATTGTTTGACGACCTGTGGCGAGGTTACCATCCTTATCAGCATGGTACCACTTGCCGTTTACTTCGAAGAACTTGTCCTTAACTTTATAACCGTTATCTACAGTGTAGTAGCTAATCTTGCCATTTTCAGTAACAAATTCACCTTTAACTTGGGCACCATTTGCACGGAAGTAGTATTCGTGACCATCCAAAGTAAGGGCACCTGTCACATTTTTACCAGCTGCATCACGGTAGAACCATGTTGAGCCATCAGTTGTGTAGAATTCACCCTTCTTAGCTTGTGCATATCCTTGATCGTTGAATTCATACCAGATACCATCAATTTCTGCCCAACGATTTGTGTAGGCATTACCTGAATTTTTATCGAAGAAGTAGAGTTTTCCGTCTGGAGTCACATACTTAGTACCTTTAGCTTGGAAGCCATTTTCATCAAAGTATTGCAATCCTCCACCAGCATAAGTCAAGCCAACAGCCATTTCTCCAGTTGGTGAGAAATAACGGAACTTAGCTTCAGTTTCTGAGGTACCTTCTTTCGGTACATCGAATACAAAGTAACCATCTTTGTATTGCTCACCAAAGCTACCAAAGTAATAATATTTACCATCTTGCTGATAAATAGAATCGCGAAGCTGGATACCATTTGGCAAGAAGAAATAAGTCTTACTATCGATGTCTTGACGACCAGTTAACATATAACCTTCTTTATCGAAGTAATAGTAATTTCCAGCATATTTAATGAAGGCATTCTTAGCTTGGAAACCACTATTATCAAAGTAGGCCATACCCTTACCATCATAGTAGAAACCTGTCTTACCACCTTGGTCTGTCAAAGGTTTTGGCAAGAAGATGCCATTATCAGTAACTTGATAATAGCGACCCGTAGCATCGTTACTGAGAACATAACGATTACCACGACCCAAGATATTAGTACCATTCATGTACTTAGCAGACCATTGCTTGATTTTAACAGATGGATCAATCTTCTTACCAGTTGATATCATCACATCTTCAAACAACTGTGGATATTTCTTTTGGAGCTCATCAAGGAACTCACCACCATATTGAGCTTGGAAGTCCTTACCTGATGATTTAGAATTTGCAACATATAAAGTGTTATTGATATAAGCATTGGCCTTTGGAGTACCATAACTATTAGCACGTGTTGCTGTTACAACTTCTTGTCCTGGCAATTGATAAAGTTGATCTGGAACCCAGTCAGCAATTGCTTGAATACCTTGCTTGTGAAGCGCCTTAAGTGCATCACGAAGATCTTCTTTAGATCCATATTTGTTATTCTTACTCATGGCAAGGTCATAACGGTCAGTAAAGGCATAGCCATTTTGGATAACAGAATCAAGGAAAGTACGGTCATCAGCCGATACAAATTGAGGAGCCATCTCGAATGATGTGATTCCCCATGACTTGAAGAGTTCCGCATTTTCTGCAATCAATTTATTAGTATATTGGCTATCTTTTTCAACAAAATCTTGGAAGTTTGAGAAACCTTCATAGATAACTTGTGAGTCCAATGCTTCAGTAGCAGAAAATGTCTTGTCAAGTTTCTTATCTGAACCTTTAACACGGATATCTTGGTTATCAGGCGCACCTACTGGTACCCAAACACCAAGATAACCTCTCATATCAACAGTTCGATATCCCTTGATTTCATCTCCACTGAAAGTCAAGTTCCCTTCAGCATCGGTGTATTTAATTTTTCCAGCTGCAGCTGCATCATTCTCGTAAGTGACAATTCCCTTATCAGTACCAAGAAGTAATGGACGGTAGGCTTGGTTAGCATGAAGTTTACCCATGTTAACTTTCAAAGTACCATCACCCAGTGAGAAATCCTGATTATTGGCAATAAGTGTCAACATACCAGAATGTTTACTTGTTTCTGCTACACCCGTAGTTTGGTCAGCAGTCATAATATCTTTACCGTAACGAACAGATGACAAGATTTCTTTTCCATTGAACGTGTCGACTTTCATCGATTGTCCACCTGAAACATATTTCATACGGTTCTTCAAGAGCGTTGTGATAGCATCGTAGTAAGGAGACTTGGTAGCCATATATTGGCCGTTATCCGTATAAAGATCTCCATAATAAACACGAGTTACCTGCTCCATATTTTGAAGAATCAAAGCATAGGCAGCTGGAATATTGTTAATAGTATAACGTTTTTCTGCCTTCTTCATATCTTCATTATAGATTTCAAAGGCACGTTTCAATTCAGCATCAGTCATGGTATAACCATCTGATTTTGGATTGATCTCTTTTTGAACAATATCACGAATGATATCTTGAACAAGGTTATCATGAGCACGCGCAAAGATATAGTTAGCTTGTGTATCTCCATACTTACTATTATTTGTACGGTCTGTCAAACTGCTAGTAATCAAATCTTTCAATGAAGAGCCCGATCCATAAAGTGCACCCATAATTGCATAACGAAGGTTATTATCCATGGCAAGGGCTGCACCATCATGTTTTTGATTATAAGCATTATCATTTAAATCCCAAGCTTCAAGGATAGAAATGTGAGCGAGTGCATTGGCTTCAGATTTATCCACACCAAAGGCTGCTCGGAAGTAGTTTGTATAAACTTGGAGAAGGTCAGCATCGACATTGTCAACTGCATCAACACGGATACCATCAAAGTTAGCATCCTTATCACCCATAACAATTGATCCCCAGTTCACAAGATAGTGAATTTGGTTCAACTGCTCAGCTTGCACAACTGGATTTGAGTTATCAACGTCATTGGCAAGTAGGAATTCATAACCACCCAAGTATCTTCCTGTACCATTTAGAGAACCATCTTGGTTACTTGGTGTACGGTTAAGCAAACGGTAATCAGAATTTGCCCAAGGTGTCTTATCATTATTGACATAAAGAAGAGCTCCCCCTTGAAGGTGGTCAGCAAGGGTATAGTTTTCAGTTGTAGTATTCCACTGGTCTTGTTCTTTTACAAAAGACTCAATTGCTTGACGAAGCCATTCAGTTGATTTTTTAGCTGAAATTTCTTGTTCAATCTTAATTTGAATTGTCTTAGCAGCTGCATTCAATTCAGATTGACTTTGGCTGGTTGAATAAGTTGCGTTAAGGTTAAAGTGTTTAGAGAAAGTATTGAGGTAGGCAACTTGTGTATCTACATCAGGCCACCATGCCATCAAAAGTGGACGAAAGTCTTTCTCAGTTGATACACGCCATTTTTCACCATTTTCCAAAATAGTGACTGGACGATACCAGCTATTTGGTGTCAAATAACCATCTACCAACTCAAAGCTTTCTTTCTTAGAATCGTAAGCACGGTTATGTGAAGAGAAAGCATCAACTAGATTAGTTGTACCTGGTGTGAACGAGTGTGTTGATGTGCTTGTCAAAGCACCATCTTTACCAAAGTAAAGCAACTGGCCATTAACTGAAACAGCAAAATTTGTTTTGTATGAACCATCTTCTTTGACATAATAGTATTTACCATCAACTTGTTTGATGTTGTCCAAAGAGAGTGCTGCTGTTTCTTCTTTTTCAGTAACACCAGATTTTGGTTTTTCAGCTACTGTAAGCGTTGTATCTGTTGCTGCTGCAGCTGGTGTTTCTGTTGTCGCACCATTTGCTACTGCTGCACGATCAGTTGTTGCTGGTGTTGCAGTATTAGTAGTTGTATCTGCTGCAGTGGTTGCTGCCGCAGGAGTTTCGACTGTTGCAGCATCAGCAGCCTTGTCAGTTGTTGTTGCTGTCGCATCTGTCGTAGCAGTTGCTGCAGGAGCGGCTACTTCATGCGTTTCGACGACAACATCGCTTTCAGCTGTCGTAGAGGCAACTGGTTGAGTTGTTTCATCAGCTGAAACCTTTTGATTGGCAACTGTAGCACCACCTACGATAGAGGCAAGTGCTGCCGAAGTGACGGCAATCGTCACCCACTGCTTCTTAACTTTGTGAAGCTTATAATGTACCTTTTTTCCCATTTTAGGTCCTCTTTTCATTTTCCTAGTTTGAATGAAATCTACATAATTCAAACAATTTCATTATAGCATATTTTTTTCAGCCATTTCGAGTCTTTATCAAGTCATTTCAATTTTTAATCATAATGTAAATTGAAAAACATTTCGACAATCATTAAAAACTACCGAATGTCGAAAACGGTAGTCTTTTTCTATTTTTTAGGAAAATTTTTAGAAGTAATCGGGAGGTAAATAAGCTATCTCTATTCAATCAGTTAGCGATTTTCAAGTCAGCTATTAAGCAAAAACGACGTTATGTTGGACCCTATAGCTGACTAAAAAGAGCAAGGTTTCTGTAACCAATTTTGCCAGAACCAGGCCTAAACCAATAGCAACTAGACTACTAAGTAAAAAATAATTACAGGCCAGGAGGACTAGGACCAACATAAAGTAGCGAACACTCGATCTAAAGAGAGAGCTTGTCGGATTAAAGACCACATTAGCGTTCAGTAGACACTGGCTGGAAGCCGAAATCACACGAGCTAGCACGACCGAAAGGAGCAGATTCTTCGTCAAGGCAAAGAGCACGAATAAGGCTGTTGCATCAATGACTGAGGCCAAAACGGCCGTGCCAGAGAACTTTAAAAAAGGGCTGTAAATACGGATGGAATCACGAATGGGCCGGAAGTGCGAGCTTTTATTTTCCTCCAGATAAACGGTCTCAATAGGGACTTCAGAGATTTGATGGCCTGACTTTTTGGCTTCAAGCAACATATTAAACTCGTACTCAAAACGATTGCCATCCAGATTAAGAAGCCATGGAATCAGGTCGGTTGACATGCCTCGAAGCCCCGTCTGAGTATCTGTGACTTTCTGACCAGTTACTAGACGGAAAAGTCCAGCAGTCACCTTATTCCCAAAGCGGCTACGCGCTGGCACCTTACCAACAAAGGCACGCGCACCCAAGACAAGATGACTTGGATTTTCCTCGATTGCCTTGGCCACACGGACAATATCTTTAATCAGATGTTGACCGTCACTGTCAACTGTGACAATAGGTTGAGCCGAAAGGTGCTGACTGACTACTTCTTCTTGAATGTGAGCAAAGGCAGTTTTGAGAGCAGCTCCTTTTCCTTTATTGATAGGATGGGTAAGGACAGTCGCTCCAATAAAAGCCGTTTCGTCGTAATAGTCGTTATAGCCTGGGCCACTCCCATCATTAACAACAATAATACGGGCTTTAGGGAGTTTTATGGTAATATCTTGAACCACCTGAATCAGGCGTTTGTCTGGTTCATAAGCTGGAATAATAATATACATAGGCACTTCCTTTCTGTTTCATCCTATGACTCTTTAGTGACCTCCTCCAAAGCCACCTGGTTGCCCACCACCTTGGGGACCACCGCCGCCAGGCATTGAGTTTTCAATCTTAGTTTGTTTCTCACCATTGATAGTAATGTCACCACCGGTATAGGTCGCTGAACCATCAAAGTCAAAGCCAGACTGACCAGTCAAATTGATTGTTCCACCCGATACAAAAATATCGCCGTTAGAATCAATTGGGTCTGTATCGCCCTGGCCAACCTCAACATTTAGGGTTCCACCAGTCATCTTGAAGAAAATCTCACTTTGACTGGCATTAGCATTGGCCGCATTAACACCATCATCCGTCGCATAGACATCGATGTCTCCGTCATTGATGGTCACAGATTTACCTTCGATACCTTCAGTTGATTTTTCAACCTTGTAAGTACCACTATCAATAATCAGGTCCCCAGACGCATGAATACCGTCGTCACCAGCCTTAATGGTCATGGTATTGTCAGACAGATACATGGTACCTACTGAGGTGTCGTCATCATTATCGACCTTAACAGCATCTTCTTCAGCCTCAATGGTCATAGTTGTTCCTGTGATGTTGAGTTCATCGTTGACATTGAAGGCATCACCAACTGAGGAAATCTTATAGGTACCGCCAGTCATATGAAGGCTGTCATTGGCTTTAATACCGTTGTTTTTCTTGGCATCAATATTTAGGGTACCTGAACCGTTAATGGTCAAATCTCCTTTAGAAAAAATCACAGCATCCGCATCTTCATCACTATTAGAACTTGAATCAGAAAGTGTGTTTGTAGTGCCATCTTTAAGTGTCAGATAGACATGACCAGCCTTTGTGGCATTGATTGCTGCATTTGTATTTGTCATGGTAACACCATCCAAAACAATATGGACATCATCTGAATCCCCAGCGTCTACCTTGATTTTCAAACCGTCGGATTTTCCTGAAATGACGTAGGTACCAGCTTTGGAGATGGTTACAGTTGAACCTGATAGGGCTGCACCATCACCCGAAACATCCGCAGATGAGCCTGATAACTTAATCTTAGTAGCTGAGCTTTCATTATAAGAGGTATCAGAATCTTTAGAAGTAAAATAATTGCTGTTGTTCTTATTTGTTTT
>ERZ791852.1810-NODE-1810-length-12054-cov-6.820402_pt1 | contig 12054 bp, 9 predicted proteins | sample MGYA00510287_ERZ791852 | MGnify/ENA primary metagenome ERZ791852 (study PRJEB30046, sample SAMN00715257) | human gut metagenome | study: EMG produced TPA metagenomics assembly of the A metagenome-wide association study of gut microbiota in type 2... | reverse complement strand
CCACCCGCTGTCCTTTCGGGGCGTCCGGTCTCCGGCCTCCACAGGCAACTTCCATATTTTGCTGAAAATACTCCACCAAAATTTTAGTCACAACCGAATTCATTGTCCGTGCAAATGCCAATCCAATAATCCGTGACCTTCCCGGCTCAAGTGGTCTGCTCTCGACATCATTTGCAAATGCTTTCATAACCAGTTCCTGAGAAATCGTTACTCCAAGCCCACTTTTTACAAATGCCATAATCAACGTATCATCCCGAAAACTGTAAGATGTCTTCGGCTTTTTTTTACAGCTTTCCAGCAAATGCAAAATATCATTATCACACCCCGGCGTTTCTATAATAAACGGATATTCTAATAACTCCTCCAGTCTCACACTTCTTTTTTCAGCAAGAGGATGTTCTTTCTTTATTACTGCACAAAGAGGATCTTCACACAATGGATAAAATTTCAAATCATCCGCAACAATAGATGACAAAAATCCGCAGTCCACTTGTCCATGAATAATCCAGTTTCTGATTTCATCATAGTTTCCATCAAAAATCTGCACTTCAACCTGCGGATAATTTTCATTAAAAAAATGGATCACGTCCGGCATCCACAATGCTGTTATACTGGAAAAGCTGCCAATTCGAAGTTTTCCTTCTATCTTATGATTAATGTTAAATGCTGCCTGTCTGAGTTTATCTTTCTGATTTGCCATCTCCTGTATATAAGGAAGCAGTCTCGTTCCATTATCCGTCAGCGTTACTCCTTTTTTCGCTCTTGCAAATAATTGCACACCCAGTTCTTCTTCAAAAGCTGCCATCATCTGGCTAATACCTGACTGTGTATAGTTCAGTGCCTGTGCTGCTTTAGAAAAGTTTCCGGTCTCACATACTTTTAAAAAAATCTCATATCGATCCCTTATTTCTTTCATTAACTATTCTTCCCCTTTTCTGCGTCACCCTAAATCTATAAAAACACTTTATTTTAAAGTACCTCATTTTTTACTTATCATTATCCATTACTTTTTTTAATATATAACAGTAAAAACATTCATTTTACTTATACATTAACATATGTTATCGTACTAATGCAAACATAAATCATACAGGAGATTATCTATTATGGAAAGGAAATCAAATCATTTTTCAGGACAGCTTGGTTTTGTCCTTGCTGCTGCCGGAAGTGCTGTCGGAGTGGGAAATTTATGGAGATTCCCATACCTTGCAGCCAAAGACGGAGGGGGATTATTTTTAATTATCTATTTTGTTCTTGTACTTACATTCGGATTTACACTTCTTACCTCCGACATCGCCATTGGACGCCGTACTCAGAAAAGTGCAATCGGAGCTTACACCGAAATGCATCCCAAATGGAAGTTTCTGGGAATCCTTACATTTCTGGTACCGGTCCTTATCATGACCTATTATGCTGTTATCGGCGGATGGATCACCAAATATGCTGTAGTCTACCTGACTGGACAGGCAAAAGCCGCTGCAACAGATGATTATTTTACTTCTTTTATCACTTCATCTGCTTCTCCGGTTCTTTTTGCACTTCTATTTATGGGTGTAACAGCATTTATTGTATACAATGGTGTTCAGAATGGTATCGAAAAAGTATCGAAATGGATGATGCCAGTGCTTCTTGTACTCGTTGTCATCATTTTTATCTACTCACTGACGCTTAAGCATACAGATGCCTCCGGTCAGGTACACACTGGATTGCAGGGATTTTTGTATTATTTGACTCCAAACTTTGAGGGGCTTACTGTACAGAGATTTTTACAGATTCTGCTGGATGCAATGAGTCAGCTGTTCTTCTCTCTCAGCGTGTCCATGGGAATCATGATCACCTACGGTTCTTATGTAAAACCTGATGTTGACTTAAACAAGGCTGTTAATCAGATTGAAATTTTTGACACAGGAGTGGCATTTCTTGCAGGTGCCATGATCATCCCTGCTGTATTCGTATTTTCCGGAACAGAAGGAATGGGAGCCGGTCCAAGCCTTATGTTTGTTTCTCTCCCAAAGGTCTTTGCAGCCATGGGAAAAGCAGGCATATTTGTAGGAATCCTCTTTTTCGTAACTGCTATTTTTGCAACACTGTCATCCTGCATCTCTGTGTTGGAATCCATCGTTGCAAACTGTATGGAAATCTTCCACACAGGCAGAAAAAAAACTGTTTCTGTTTTATCTGCAGTTTATCTTGCTGCTTCTGCGATCATTGCTTTGGGATACAGCATTTTCTATGTAGAAGTGGAACTGCCCAATGGCTCTACAGGACAGCTGCTTGATATTATGGATTACATCAGCAACAGTGTTATGATGCCATTTATCGCATTACTTTCCACCATCCTGATCGGATGGGTTATGACACCTGATTATGTCATTGATGAAATGGAACGAAACGGCAGCAGATTCCGCAGAAAAAAACTTTATCGAATCATGATCCGCTATGTTGCGCCGGTTATGATGTTTATCCTGTTTTTACAGTCAACAGGAGTTCTCTCATAAGCAAAAACTTAATATAACAAAAAAGGAATCTGTTTTCCTGGAAAAGTTTTGAAATAAACACCAGTAAAAACAGATTTCTTTTTTATTCAATCACTGACACTCATAAAAACAAATGAATTTATATGCCTGACCCCTGCAAAAATTCCTGCACTGCGCAAAGCGATCCCAGAATCTCTTCTGCGAGGGACTTCATCTCCTCCGTCACCTCCATCAGATCCGGCACCATGATCGGATGCATCCCTGCTGCATAAGCCGCCCTGATTCCATTATGAGAATCCTCAATCACATAACAATTCTCCGGTCTGGTCCCCAGTCGTCTGCAAGCCTCCAGAAAAATATCCGGTTCCGGCTTACTCCGTTCCACCATATCTCCCCCGATAATCTGATCAAAATATCCCAGCAGCCCGCCATCTGAAATCTCCGAACGCACCAGTGCCTCCCGGGTAGAACTGGCAAGCCCAATCTTAAATCCCCTCATCTTCAGATATTTCAAAAGCTCCTCAACCCCCGGCTTCTTTGCCAGTTTACCTCCGGAAGCATGACTGAAAAACACCTCTGCCATCTCCGCTTTATATTCCTCATACGGAAAATCTTCACCATAATGCTTCAGAAAAACCCCTTTACTCACAACACTGTTTGTTCCTAGACACTCATGACATGCCGCCTCAACTCCTGCGATTCCATGACGTTCTGCCACTTCTTTCCACGCTTGAAGCACAAGAATCTCCGAATCAAAAATCACTCCATCCATATCAAATATCACTGTATCAATCCCACTCGCCATAACTTTTGATCCTTTCCTCTTTCTCTCTGTCAGCAGACTTTCTCAGGCAAAAATATCTTTGGCGACAGTCTGATCGACTTATCCAAACCATATATAAGCAAGTAGTCTGCCAATCTATTTTTTCATAATATAACCAATCGCATCACGAATCTGCGACACATAAACCAAATTGATCCCTTCCACTTTTCCAACAGAAGACTTACACACTTCCGGAAGCACAACTGTTCCAAATCCCAGTTTTTTCGCCTCCTGCACACGCTGGCCTGCCATATTCACTGCGCGGATTTCACCACTCAGGCCAACCTCGCCAAACACCATCACATTATCAGGAATCACAATATCCTTCGCACTGGAAACAATCGCCAGACAGATTCCAAGGTCAATTGCCGGCTCTGTCATCTTCATTCCCCCTGCAATATTGACATAAGCATCCGATGCAGCCAGACGAAGTCCGACTTTCTTCTCAAGCACAGCCATAAGGAGATTCACTCTGTTAAAATCAGTTCCCACCGCTGTCCGCCTCGGAATCCCGAAATTACTCTGGCACACAAGTGCCTGGATTTCAACCAGAATCGGACGGGTTCCTTCCATAGAACACGCCACAACAGAACCCGACGCATCCTCCGGTCTGCCATTCAGCATATATTCCGACGGATTTTTCACCTCCTCAAGACCTGTATTGCACATTTCAAAAACACCAATCTCATTCGTAGAGCCAAAACGATTCTTCACTGCACGCAGGATACGATAAGAAGCATGCCGGTCACCTTCGAAATAAAGCACCGTATCTACCATATGTTCCAGAACCCTCGGACCTGCCACATTTCCTTCTTTCGTCACATGACCTACAATAAAAATGGACACACCCATCCCCTTTGCGATCTGCATAAGGATATTGGTAGATTCTCTTACCTGAGAGACACTTCCCGGTGCCGAACTTACATCTTCGTGAAACATAGTCTGAATGGAGTCGATCACAACCACATCCGGTTTTCTGCGCTCGATCACCTCACGTATCACTTCCAGGTTCGTCTCACATAAAAGCTGCATCTTATCCGTAAACTGCCCGATACGATTAGCTCTCAGCTTAATTTGTCTCAGAGATTCCTCGCCTGAAATATAAAGAACCGAAACCTGCTTCTCTGCCAGATTCCTGCACACCTGTAAAAGCAGCGTTGATTTTCCGATTCCCGGATCTCCTCCCACTAAAACAAGGGAGCCGGGGACGATACCGCCGCCCAGCACCCTGTCAAGTTCACCAATCTGAGTTGTCTGCCGTTCATCTTCTGACAGGCTGATGTCTTTAAGGATCACCGGTTCCTGCCTTTTTTCTGATGATTTCATTGCTCCAGAAGAGGATGGCTTCTTTGTGGAAACTGTCTCTTCCACAAAGGTGTTCCAGGACTTGCATCCCGGGCACTGCCCCATCCATTTTGCAGATTCATATCCGCACTCCTGGCAAAAATATACCGTCTTTTTATTTTTCAGCATTTTACAATCTTTACTTCTACTCTTGCAGCATTGCCAAGTTCCACGCTAAAGGAAAGTTTACCGCCCAGGTTTGTTTTCATCTTACCTGCGCTTGCCTGCTCGATAAATACTTCATATTCTGTATCCGGCTCCATCTCCACTGTGATCTGTGCATCTTCCGGTCCCTCTACATGGAAATCCATCTGAGCTTCACTCTGTGTAAGATTAAATACTGCTGTTCCCGGAACTGATTCGTAAACGAACATTCCGTTTCTCTCGAGCTTGGTAATCTCCTTAAAAGTTTTTACTTTATACATATCGCCCTGATGCTGATAGTCTGATAATTTAGACTTCTGTGCAAGCTCATAGTCACCAAAGCTGATTGCTCCATTCTCTTCTGTACGGATTAATTCTTTTACTACTGCCATTTCCTATGTCCTCCTAAGACTCTTTTGTTTGCCGCTCCACCGGTTCATCTGCCGATGCCGTACAGTTTTTCACTATCTCTGTACTTTTCCGACATTTTATGTGCTTATTATATAATACATTCACTTTTTTGACCAGTATCTCACTGATTTTTTTATACTAATTTCACAATTTCTGTGAATCATGTGAGTCCTCTGCTTTAATTGTAAATATCTGTCTGCTCAGAGATTTCTACTGTTTTTTCACTTCAAATGCAATCTCGTTTTTATGAAGTTTCACCTGTACACTATCTCCACGTTTTACTCTGCCTTCCAGAATCTCGTTTGCAAGCGCATCTTCTATCTTACTCTGAATTGCACGACGCAGCGGTCTGGCACCATATTTATTATCAGAACCTTTTTCTGCAATAAAATCTTTCACAGCATTTGTCACTGTAAGATGAATTTCCATCTGTTCTGCACATCGTTTCTCCAGTGTTTTAAGAAGCAATGTCACAATTTTCCGGATATCTTCTTTATTCAGCACATGGAACACCATGATATCGTCAATTCGGTTCAGGAACTCCGGTTTGAAAATCCGGCGCACTTCTTCCATCACACCGCCTTTCATTCGTTCATAGTCTTTCTTCTCATCATTATCAGACATGAATCCCAGACGTTTCGGTTCCATGATCGCCTGTGCCCCTGCGTTGGAAGTCATAATAATAATCGTCTGTTTGAAGTCGACTTTTCTTCCCTGTGCATCTGTAATATGACCGTCATCCAGCACCTGTAAAAGTATATTAAACACATCCGGATGTGCCTTCTCAATCTCATCAAAAAGCAATACACTGTACGGATTTCTGCGTACCTTCTCACTGAGCTGGCCGCCTTCTTCATATCCTACATATCCCGGAGGAGAACCGATCAGCTTGGAGACACTGTGTTTCTCCATATATTCGGACATATCTACACGAATCATCGCCTGTTCACTTCCAAAGACAGCTTCTGCCAGAGCCTTGGAAAGTTCTGTCTTACCAACACCTGTAGGTCCAAGGAAAAGGAAAGAACCAATGGGACGGTTCGGATCTTTAAGTCCTACTCTTCCCCGTTTCACTGCCTGCGCAACAGCTTTCACTGCCTCATTCTGTCCGATCACACGTTTATGAAGTTCTTTCTCCAGACGAGCAAGACGTTTGGTTTCTCCCTCTGTCAGTTTCTGAAGAGGAATCTTTGTCCAGTCAGAAATCGTCTCTGCAACAGCAGCTTCATCTACAACAAGTTTCTTCCTCTTATTTCTACGTTCAGTCTTAATGCGGATTTTCTCCATTTCGGCTTCCACTTCATTTTGGCGTACCTGTGCTTTTTTTGCGCGTTCAATATCTGCAGTCTTAACTGCCTGTTCTTTCTCCTCACGAAGTTCATTCAGTTCCAGTTCATATTGTTCCATTTCAGGTGCTGACTGATAACCCACAAGCTGAACCTTTGATGCTGCTTCATCAATAATATCAATTGCCTTATCCGGAAGGAAACGGTCATTGATATATCTTTGTGACATTTTTACTGCTGCCTCAAGTGCCTCATCTTCAATCTTTACCCCATGATGTTTCTCATAATATGGACGCAGACCTTTAAGGATCTCAACAGTCTCCTCTGAAGATGGTTCTTCCACTGTCACAGGCTGGAATCTTCGTTCCAGTGCTGCGTCTTTTTCAATATATTTACGGTATTCCTCCAGAGTAGTCGCGCCGATAAGCTGAATCTCACCTCTGGAAAGAGAAGGTTTCAGGATATTAGAAGCATCCAGTGCTCCCTCCGCTCCACCTGCTCCGATGATGGTATGGATTTCATCAATGAACAGCAGAATTCCCTGATGTTCTTTTACTTCCTGGATCACATTCTTAATGCGTTCCTCAAATTCACCTCTGTATTTGCTTCCCGCAACCATGCCGGAAAGATCTAACACAACAAGACGCTTATCCTTCACTGTATCCGGAACCATTCCCATAACGATGCGCTGTGCAAGTCCCTCTACAATGGCAGTCTTACCTACTCCGGGTTCCCCTGTCAGACACGGATTATTCTTCGTACGTCTGCTCAGAATCTGGATCAGTCTGGTAATTTCTTTATCACGCCCTATCACAGGATCCAGTTTTCCCTCTGCTGCAAGCTGTGTCAGGTCACGACTGTACTGATCCAGCGTAGGGGTACTGGTCACTTTTTTGTTTCCCGCATTCCTTGCGTACTGAAATTCCTCTGCAATGGTATCATTGTCAAATCCCATAGCTGTCAGGATAGCCGCAAACAGCTTCTGGATATTTACTCCCATTGTAAAAAGCAGTCTGGTCGCTACGCAGTCTGTCTCTTTCAGAAGCGAAAGCAACAGGTGCTCTGTTCCGCAAAGACATTCCATGCTCTCAGCATCTTCCTTCGCCTGTTCAATGATCCTTCTTGCTCTCGGGCTGTACTGGGGATCTTTTGTTTCTGCTGCCGCAGTATTGCCCTGAACCGGTGTAACCAGGCTGCTGATAAGTTCCCTGAGTTTTTCTTCTTCTACGTTAAATTCCTGCAGCACTTTTCCCGCAGTGCCTTCAGGTTCTTTCAAAAGACCTGCAAGAAGATGTTCTGTTCCGATATATCCATGTCCACAGGATTTCGCAGTTGTCTTTGCCAATTTGAGGGCATTCTCTGCCTGTCTGGTAAATTGTCTCTCCATGTCCTCTCCTATCTGTTTTCATCATATTCGTCAAAAATCTCATCAATAAGCTGATGTACTTCCTCTCTGCTTACGCTCTTGCAACATCCTTTCGCAAGCGCCACCATGAGATTCTGTTTCAGTTCTTCCAATGCTTTTCGTTTATTTACATCAATAGAAATCACTGCACCACGTCTGCGGTCGATAGTGACAAATCCCTCCTGTCGCAACAGTGAATATGCTTTATTTACTGTATGCATATTTATCCCAACTGTATCTGCAAGCTGTCTCACTGATGGCAGTGTATCTCCCTCCTGCAGTCTTGACGTAGCAATCCCCATGATGATCTGATTGGTCAGCTGGATGTAAATGGCTTCATCACTGCTGAAATCTATTTCTATCATCATACGTTTTCTTCTCCTTTTTGTGTTACACATATCCTAGCACAAACCAACATTTTTTGCAACAGAAAGACGTATTGCTGTATTATTTTTCAAAACAAAAAGGGGTGTACTGCCATGTTCTCACACAGCATGCACACCCTTTATCTTCTTTCTGTCAACTGAATTTCATCTACATGACTTGATTATTTTAAGCCAATGATCTTATTGAGCTGTTCTCTGTTCAGAACAAGGTTAAAGCCTAATGGATTAACTGCATAAGCCATTGCCTTATCGATTAACAGCTCCGGAAGTTTTGCAAACGGTACTTTCGCAATACGCAGCTTCTGACCTTTTGTAAACTTCTCAAGTTCCATAACGTCTGTAAATACAGGCTGGAGAATTTCTTCTTTTTTATTTTTGAGATACGGAATATTGATCTTCTTAGGATCTTCAGGATCTACATTCATAGCAACCAGATATTCGGATTTCTTCAGGTTTACGATCAGTTCTTCCTCAAGCTCACGAAGATTTCCATGCTGATCCTTCTCTACCGGACGACGGAGTTCCTGCATAAAGTAAATGCCGGAAAGCTCCAGTGTAGGATTCAGAAGCGGTCTCTTAGCCGGCTCAATCTTGCTCATATCTGCCTGTTTTGCAATATCAGGAAGATCAATCTCAATCTTATCTTCACCATCTACCCATACAACTGTATTTACGCCAATTGCATAGAAAGTTCCATATAATCTGGGATAATCCTTCTTGGTAAATTTCATACCCATAAGAAGAACCTTTTCTTCCAGCATTTTTTTGCCGAATTCTTTGATTCCTTCTTCTGTGGAAAAGATCCATGCCTGGTCATTATAAGTCTCTTCGTCACATTTCACATATGGCAGTTTGGTAGCCTGTGAGTATGCAACAAATACTGTCTCTCTGTTCTGTAATTCCTTGATTGCTTCTTCTTTGCTGATTCCCATTATTTTATCCTCTCTGTCTCATTTCTTTTATGATCTTTTTCATTTTCTTATCAACACGATAAGACTCTGTGATCTTCTGTAGTGATTTCTTATATGTAAATTCATCCAGTTTGTGACCGTCCTGCAAGTATGTCAGCATCTCATCCGGAAATGCCGCAAAATATACAGATACTGCCCACGCCACTGCCATCTTTGCATAATATCCCTGCTGAGTGATACTCTCCAGACGTCTGATACTCTCTTTCAAATATTCACGCTTCACAAAATGTCCCAGAAGCATGACTGCCGCAAATCTTGCTTCGTATTCTTTATTCGAAGTAAAATACGTTTCAATAAAATCCCAGTATTCTGTCTGGTATTTATCTGCATCTTTTAATGTACTGCAAAAGCAATCGCATACTGCCCAGTTATTAATGTCCGGCACAAATTTTGCCACATATGTTAAGCGTTCTTTGCATTCCATCTTTGCATAAGCACTCACCAATCCGCGAAGCATCGTTTCTTCATACCACTGGTCATCCGCCTGTTCAAACCATTCCTGCCAGTCCATACCAGAAAGCTGCTTTGCAAATTTTCGCAACACCGGAAGTCTGATTCCCATAACATTATCCACACCCGGCAGAAGATTGCTGTGAAAATCCCGATAACCGGTATCTTCATTCTCCTGCAGAAACTGGCGCACCATATGTGTCGTCACCTGAATCTCTTTCTGACTTTTCCTGTTCATAATATTTCTCCCATTACTGTGCATATGCTGAACAGTAACTTTCTCCTTGCTGTTTCTGCTACGTTACAATTCATCTCAATCTGTAACTTTGCTTTACAGCACTTTTCTATTTTATAACAGATTGCATGAAAAGTAAAGGAAATCGCTCGTATTATTTATGCAAAATAATTTATGTGGATTCTATCGTTCTTTCAAAAAATATTACATCGAGATCATTTTGGACAGAAGAAGTATCTGCCAACCATAAAACAGGAGACAAGAATGGGACTTTTATCCCAGCCTTGTCTCCTGTTTATTTTTTAACATCAATATTTTTTATGCTTCATCAATTGCTTTTCCAATATCATGGCGCATATATTTATTTGCGAATGTAATCCACTCTGTAGCTTCATATGCATTCTTTCTTGCTTCTTTTAAATCTTTGCCTGTCGCAGTAATTCCCAGAACACGGCCACCATTAGTAACAATCTGACCGTCTTTCAGTTTGGTTCCTGCGTGGAAGCAGTAATATCCGTCTTTGCCTTTGAAATTTTCAAAGCCGTACATTGGGATACCTTTTTCATATTTTACAGGATATCCATCACTTGCAAGTACTACGCACACTGCTGCATTATCCTCGAACTGAAGGTCTACCTGGTCCAGTGTTCCATTTACGCAAGCTTCCATTACTTCAATGATATCATTCTTCATACGTGGCAGGACTACCTGTGCTTCCGGATCTCCGAAGCGTGCATTATATTCCAATACCTTCGGGCCATCTGCGGTAAGCATAAGACCAAAGAAAATGATTCCCTTAAACGGGCGTCCTTCTGCAGCCATTGCGTCCACTGTCGGCTGATATACATATTTCCTGCAGAATTCATCTACCTCTTCTGTGTAGAACGGACTCGGGGAGAAAGTTCCCATTCCGCCCGTATTCAATCCCTGATCACCGTCCTGAGCGCGTTTATGATCCTGTGCGGATGTCATTGTACGGATAGTTTTTCCATCTACAAATGATAACACAGAGACTTCACGTCCTGTCATAAATTCTTCGATGACCATGGTATTTCCGGCATTTCCGAATTTCTTATCTTCCATGATCTCTTTTACGCCGTCTTCTGCCTCTTTCAAATCCTTGCAGATCAGCACTCCCTTGCCGAGTGCAAGACCATCAGCCTTCAGGACAATTGGAAATCTGGCTTCTGTGCGGAGATATTCCAGTGCTTTCTCAGGATCATCAAAATTCTCATATGCCGCTGTGGGAATATTGTATTTTTTCATCAGATCTTTTGAGAACGCTTTGGAGCCTTCAAGGATAGCTGCATTCTTTCTCGGGCCAAAGACTTTCAGACCACGTGCTTCAAATACATCTACCACACCGCCAACCAGAGGATCATCCATACCTATAATGGTAAGATCGATTGCTTTCTCCTGAGCAAAATCAGCAAGTTTCTCAAACTCCATAGCACCGATATCTACACATTCTGCAAGTTCTGCAATCCCTGCATTTCCAGGTGCACAATAAATTTTATCCACTTTCGGACTCTTTGAAACACTCCATGCAATGGCATGTTCTCTTCCACCGCTGCCTACGATCAAGACTTTCATTTTATTTTTGCTCCTTTATCTACTCTTCTGTATCAAATTCCTCTGTTTCTACTCTTCCATCCACCACTTTCACTTTGTCATTGGCAATAAGATTGATAGTTTTCGGAAGAATCTTCCACTCCGCTTTCTCCATAACACGTCTCTGAAGAACTTCCGGGGTATCATCAGATTTAATCTTTACGGCCTTCTGAAGAATGATCGGACCTGTATCTGTACCTGTGTCAACAAAATGTACGGTCGCACCTGTCACACGTACGCCTCTTTCCAGAGCTTTCTCATGTACATGCAATCCATAATAGCCCACTCCACAGAAAGACGGAATCAGTGACGGGTGGATATTGATGATCTTATTTGGATACGCTTCCACGATCATTGGAGGAATAGCCACAAGAAATCCCGCCAGAACGATAAGCTCTACGCCACTTTCTTTCAGCTTCGCAAGAAGTGCCCTGTGAAATTCTTCTCTGTTCTCAAACTGTTTTGGGGAAATACATACAGCTTCTATGTTGTGATTCTTTGCTCTCTCCAG
>ERZ791852.1797-NODE-1797-length-12109-cov-7.762900_pt1 | contig 12109 bp, 10 predicted proteins | sample MGYA00510287_ERZ791852 | MGnify/ENA primary metagenome ERZ791852 (study PRJEB30046, sample SAMN00715257) | human gut metagenome | study: EMG produced TPA metagenomics assembly of the A metagenome-wide association study of gut microbiota in type 2... | reverse complement strand
GCTATACTAATAATGCTGGCAGCGGTAAAAGTATAAATGCTGATGTTAATATGGGTGATATTAAGATTAACAGGTAATTAATATACTTACATATACAAATGCAGTTACCACACTACTGTTAATATCACAACTTGTATTGTTCTGAATATTTTTAGTGATGTTTCATTTTATATAATGATACATTTTGTGATTATTCTATCTATTTCAAAAGTATTTCAAGTCCAAAATAAGCCCATGGGCTTTTTACTTCCAATTCAAACGAAAGGACTGATAACAATGAAATTGGTGCACGCAGAATATAACCCGATGCACAACAGCATCGACATTAACCACTATAACGGCTACATCCTCCGGATTGACTGCAATCAGGCTGAATCTGGGATACGTACAACTCCTAATTCCCAGAGGTATCTGAATGCTCTAGTGATTGATAATCCGCTAGAATATGCCCGGCTTGCTCTAAATGGTGAGATGCAGACATGTGTGGATGCGGAGGATAGTTTGGAAGTGTTTTAACACATATGCCCTGACCACTTCGTCAGGGCATGTATTCACATAATTGGATGTTTTCTATAATCAATGGTATCTATTCCATAAACTTCCGTCTCCACACACTCAAACAAGTCCGGATCAAACAAAGCCAAATTATATCCATCGCTGTGCATTACGCTTTTATATTCAATGCCCGCATATTCCGCAACATCATCATGGATAATACTTTTAACAAAATCGGTAATATATTGCGTAGGAACATAATCCAAGGCACTATCGCTCCTCCGCATGATTTTACCCATTTCGTCATTTATCTTATTTAAGTGCTCTTTATTAATCGCATATTCTAAGCAATCTAATCCCTCTAAAAATGGACTTATTTGATTGATTTTCTTTAAGTCGACAACAATAATATCTTTTTTGAGCCTAAATTTACCAACCGTTACATAATCATATGCACCAGCTCTTGCTTCATATATTGTAGTCTCAGCAGTGTCACCCAAATACAAGCACCTAATTCCTCTTGCATTAGCTCTACCATCTGTAGTCTTATCAATTGGCGGTGCACCCATTTCTTCAATAGGAATCCCTTCTTCTGTTGAAATTCTACATCTATAAAACATCTCTCCCGTCTTATATGGTTTACGAATATATGAACAAAATCGTTCTAATAAGTTCAAATCTACATAATGCGTATGAAAACGATTCTTTGTTTTTAGTGCCTCTACAAAATCATCCCAAGAATTTGTAGTCAAAAGAGAATGTTTTGATAAATACTCTTGGTCATATAACTCCTGAATACCAACCGGCTGGTCAAACAACTCTGCATTATATTCATACTTTTCTTTACATATTGCAGTAATTATGTTATACACATCGGATTCGCTCTTTTTATTGAAAATATTCCAGTTGTTAATCAATTCAGTCTTCAACAAGCGAGTATCTGACTTCGGATACGAATCTGGCAACAAAGAAACCGGTGTATATATGCTTATCAGTTCATCAAACATCATGCTCAGGTCTTCATACTTATCCGTATCATATATATGTACATTTTTACATTTACACAGTGGACAATCCCCAATCTCTGCTTTATTCCGGATAACAGAGATAACTTCTGTATCGCAAAAACATCTTTCGCAAATTACCATAAGCTACTCCTTATCCAAATATCTTCCTATTAACTCTAAATGATGCATAATAGATAGTTTTTTCACTGTTCCCAACCCCGGATAAGCTTCTCGGTGATATAAATCTTCAAACTCTTTCATTGCCACAGTATCAAGCTGCTTTGTTTCATTCCATGCCACGAGTTTCGACAACGCTTCTTGAAATTTCCCGGCAGGATCACTAATATCATCATTCGAATCAGACACAAAATGCTTTACGCGTAAACTATCATCTTTATCGAAATATACAATATGTATCGCAACCGCATAAGGAGCAAACCCCGTTTCATTATATTCTTCACCAACTACAGAATAATCAGCAAATCCCACATATCCATCTTCTTGATAGTACAAATGATCTTCTGAAAAAGGTTCGTCGTCAACTTCAATATAATCATTATTTCTGTCTAGTTTGTTAAACTTATCCGCCAAAAGTACTCTGTTTTTACTTATTTTCCTTCTAAACCCACTTTCATCCGGAATTAAATTGTACTTAACATCTGTTTCTGCAAAGTATGCTTCATAAACAGAAATTGCATCTTTGTCATCACAAATCGTTCCCATATTATCTGCATGTCTTGCAATAAACTTCTCTGGTTTTGAACTCGCCCTTAATAAATACATATAGAGAATGTTATTATTTTCTTTTAAACTTGCAGACAAGCTTTCCTTTAACTTCTGATTTTTCTCTTCTCTGGCATCACTACTAAAGCTCCCCACCTTAGGATTGGTAATGATAGCAAGCTGCTTACTATTTTCCCCATATGCTTCTATGGTCTTAACAAGTGTAGAAGATAATTTTACAGGTTCAATAATCGGTGTGATTCTGCTACTCAAAACACCTTTCTCTACCAACTCACGCAACGCAATTAATTCAAATTGTCGTCCTCTCAAATAAGGGAAATACATACTACTCACCTCCATATTGATGTTCTAAAAACACTTCAAGTTTCTGATAATCATCATATGTCAATTCCATAAAATATGCCAAAAACTTTAATTCGTATGGAATCTTAACAAACTCCTCTTTCTCAAGTTGCATTCTCTTTTTTAATATTCTCAAAACACATAAATATGACTCTTCTATTGGTATCTGTAAAAACAGTTTTTTACAAGCAGCATAATATTTGAACTGTGTAACTTCCGGTAAATAGCCATACCACTGAGCAATTATATCTTCATATTCACTTTTTCTTAGTAACTTGAAAATAATTTCCTTGTCTAAATCGCTTATGTGCCTTTGCGGTTTCCGGACCGTACCCAACTTCCCATTTTTTCTTAACACATAAATACCCACAGGTTTATCTATACTATCCAGCACCTTTTGTAACTGCTGCAGATTTTTCTCATAAGTAACTACAGCTACATGATCAAATGCCTTGTAATAATCATCTACCTGAGAACGTAGTCTCTCCAGATTATCAAGTTCTGTTTTTATCTCATATACAACAGCTTTACCGTTTATTAATACAAAATCTGCTTTCGATTTTGCTATCGCAACTTCTGTCAACGCAGTTGTCGTATTAACACTATGCACACCTAGAAGTAACTTATTAAGCAAAGTATTTTTATAAAAATACTCATTACGATAATTACTCTTCAATTCACAATAAATTTCACTTATTAATTCTCGGTTATTCCTTTGATCGGCATTACTTGTATATCGTCTAACGACTGACGAATATACATTATCCACCTTCCCATCTATAAAGTGGCGAAGCATATTGCGGGTAAATATTCTATTTAAATTACTCATTTTATTCGTTTCCATCAGCTTCGCCTCCTTCCTGTACCCGATTATCATATTTTACCATACTTCCTTATGAATTCACAGATAATCTTTCGAATTATTTTAGCAAATTAGAATATACCTCTATTGGTATGTAGCACAACCAAGTTCACCATTTCTTGATACAATATTTATAAAAACAAAGGAGACTTTATTATGAACAACCTACAAACCTTTTTTGAAGAATATATAGCATTTTGTCAATATCAAAAGAGATTAGACCGGAAAACCTTGAATGCATATAAGACAGATTTAAAACAGTTTTCTCAGCAACTCCATTCCATCTCCATTGAGGCTGTAACTCCTGATATGCTGGAAAACTATATATCTCATCTCCACCAGAGCTACAAGCCCAAAACAGTAAAGAGAAAAATAGCATCCCTCAAAGCTTTTTTTCACTACCTCGAATATAAGGAAATTTTTGATAGAAATCCTTTTAACAAAATACATGTAAAATTTCGCGAACCTGTGATTCTGCCTAAAACAATTCCTCTTCGCACCGTCGAAACGTTTCTTGCCACAATATATCACCAACGTAATTGTGCTAAAACTACTTATCAACGAAGAAATGCAATACGCGATATCGCAGTTATTGAACTGCTATTCTCCACAGGTATACGAATATCAGAATTATGTTCTCTAAACGTAAATGATGTAAATTTACAGGATGGTACTATATTAATATATGGAAAAGGCTCTAAAGAGCGTTGTATGCACATTGGAAACGATAAAGTGCTTTCTGTATTGCTTGAATATAAACAGGAGTATTCTATCGAAATACAAAACTGCAAACACTTTTTTGTTAATCAATCCGGAAGGTTCTTATCCGATCAAGCCGTACGACGAATGATTAATAAATATTCAGCTCTGGCAGCTATTGAATTACATATCACGCCACATATGTTTCGCCACACCTTTGCAACTTGTCTTTTAGAGGCAGATGTTGATATCCGCTACATTCAGGAAATGCTTGGGCACAGTTCTATTAATATAACTGAGATATATACACACGTTGCTATGTCAAAGAAAAAGGATATTTTGACTACTAAACATCCAAGGAAGGATTTTGAGATATAGGTTATCACTATAATCCCTCCCCTACTACATTTTTGACTGATAATACATGATTATCAGTTAAGAATTCACAACACACAAACATAACAGAGGAGGAAACCAATGAAAGAATCAATTATTATTACATATCACAAAAATAAAGATATGTTGCTGTTTTGTCTTAACCGTCTTTTGAAAACCACACCGGATGATGTGGAAATTTTAATTATTGGCAACAATGTGAACAGAGCAGAATTAGATGTAGATATCTCAAATTCCCGATGTAAATATCTGAAATATAATCAAAATTTACAATATCCCAAGGCTCTTAATATAGCTGTTGAACAATGTATGGGTGAAATAATTACATTTGTAGATGCAGATATTTTTGTATGGGACGGATGGTATGAGGCATTATACAAAACATTTACAAGCTCAGATAAAATAGGCGTAGCCGGTGCAAAACTTATCAATCCCCTTACGAACCGTATTATTGATTACGGAATTATGTATTCAAAATATAATGCAGCCCATACAATGATGGGATTATTATACGATCATCCTTTGGCAAAAATGGATCGACGTGTACAAACTGTGTGCAGTGCAATTATGATGACTACCAAAACTTTGTATCAAAAAATTGGCGGAATGGATGAGGGCATCCCCTATTCCTATACAGATTGCGATTATTGCTTTCGTTTAAGAGATATCGGTTTTGAAACATGGGTATCAGCAGGAGCAATTGCATATCATAAAGGAGGAACAGATCCTAATAATTCAAAATCTGCTTTCAGCTATTATCGCCTGGACGCAAAAGGTATGTATGGAATGAAAGATTATGCAAAGATTGTTTATGATAATGCGGAATGGTATAAAAAAAGTGCAGGCTATTTTTTGAAAACATATCCATTGGAAGTTCACCAATTTGTAATGCTTGACTTTTCAACATTATATGACAAGGACTCTTTTCATCAAATGATAAAAGAAGTCCTTGGCATAACTTATCTTGATATTATTGAAAGACCTGTTGCTGAAAGAGACAGTGAACAAATTGTTTTGTATAATAATTCATCGTTTGAATTTATTGATCTTGTTACTCCGATTATTTATTTTGTTGATACATTTGTGGCATTATTCAATAATAAATTGTGGTTTCAAATGCGCGACATACAACATGATCTCGTAGTTGACCGTCATGGAAATATTTTGCCCCTGCATTTGATTGCTGAGCAAAAATGTTAATTATATCAAAGGCAAATTAAGATGTAAATCACTTGTTCGCTGAATGCCGCTGGCAATAGACTGATCATTTTCAAATATCGTCAAAGGCTGACGACATTCAGCAGGGAGAAATGACATGTCATAACCTGTTTTATATATTCCAAGCTCCGTAAATGTATATTGGATATTTTCTTCCAATAAGTCCTTTTTGATCCAATATCTTGAAGTCTCACCGGCAGAATAGTGTTTATATGCTTCTTTAAAAGAATAATAAACATCATCTTTCTTTTTGGCATAATATGCATTTACCCCTTTTAAAAGCAATATGTCTCCTAATTTGTGATTATCCAAGAGCTGCTGCATCTTCAAAATGTCATCAATAACTCTGGCATTATAAAAATAGTTTGTTTCGGGTTCATGTTGAAGCTTTGCCATAACCTCTGCCATTGAGAAGAATGTTTTGAAAATAATTGGTTCATGAGAATATTTGCCATCCGCTAAATATTTCATTGCTTTGTCAATTTCAGAAGTTACCTTCTCATAATCCTGTTCGATCAGTCCATACTGCACGGTTTTTCTATAATAATTTAGAGTTTTTTCCGGCACTAATGTGGGTATATAGATGGTACAGTGATTCCAGATAGAAAACAACTTGTCCTTATCTTTGTAATATCCATAATAATTATAACCTTCATCTGAATTATTCATATAATCTATAAGTCCCCGCTTTTGAGGATCACTAATTTTCTCCCCATAATCTCGGGACTTTTGCATAAGCGTTTCTCTCACTGATACAATTTCTTGTTTATAGCTCTCTGTATTGTAAGAAATATACCATCGATTATACATAATTGCCCGAAGTACATTCAATTCGTCCTGATTTTCGAACCCAACCGGATGTGCATTATTACACATTTTCAATACTTCCCTTAAAAAATCCACTTCTTGCTTATACATGTGTTTCTGCACTGCGATATCACAACAAAAATGAATAAAAGGACGATAAAATTTTAGATCCTCAGATAGCGCACACGGATAATAAGCCTGTATCGTGTCATATGCTTCTTTGGAACGGAACCATGCTTTTAGCGAACCATCATACTGGCGGATAAAAGTACAAATCTGGTGAATATATTTTATGTATACACCTTCATAATTTTGATTTTCCAATAATTCAATAAACGCATCCAGTAGACAATTGTAAAATAAAGAAGCGATTCTTTCCGGCAAGACCAGATTGACTACCTTGGCACCAGTATCTATCATCGTGTCCGTATCTTTTTCAATCGCAATTCTATATAATAAATAAGGGATAGGATATCTTCTAATTTTCTTTTCGATACCTTTGTTTTGTACATATTCTAAGCACATTAAAATATCTTTTGAATTATTTTGATAGAAGAAATTTCTGATAATATCATGGTCAAATATGTAGATTGCTAACGTTTGCACCCGTAAAATATTCTTTTCACATAGAAAATCTAATTCTTTTGAATCAATCTGAAAAATATCTTGCAATTTTTTATCCAAATGATCAAAAATGTAGATGATAGACAAAATAAATTTCACTCTGCTTTCCGGTATATCTTTGTATATAAAAGCAAATCTTTTCTCTAAAACGCTCGTGATTCCATTTGAAATATTGGAAAGTGCCTCGTATTTTTCCAAATTTGGTACAATATATCCCCTTTTATCAGGAGAAATACTTACAATGTTTAATTCCTCCAAATACTTTGTCACTTGCAATAAATTATATGGTTTTAAAGAAATTTTACTTATAATCTCAGAAAAATATTCTTCATTCTCATCCAAATTTGTTCTGGTCAACTCCTGCAAAAAAAGGATGCCTTGTTTCTTATCCTGAAATCCTAACAATGTAGCCGTAAGACAACGCTTCATATCTGCATGCAGAAGATTATATAACAGTTCAGAAGTTTTTGGTGTCATATAGTCGGTATTAAATACGCAGACAAGAATCGATAAATTGAGTGCTTGCTGATTTACCGCATAAGAAGCATACCCTTCAATAAAAGCTTGAAAGGCTTTTCCGGTAAACTGCATATTATCAATAATCAGAACATTTTTATCTTTTGAAATCTTTTCATACAAAATAACTGCATACTTATTTAATGCAGTTTGTAATGATTCTTCTGTTTGATTCACAATTAGTTGCAATAAGCGAATGGCTTTCTCTACTTCACTGCGTTCTGAAATTTTACAATCAGATTGTGACAAACATATTTTTTCTTCTAACAAACTTAATATCTCATCACTCGGTATTTCATAAAGAAAAGCAATCAATTCCTTTATTAGATAACGTGATAAATCATCTTCCTGCTTCTCCTGTTCTGCTTGCCCCGCCTGTCCGGACAGACTAATGATTCGATATCCATTTGCTAAAAAGATGTTTTGACATTCTGTTAGGACTCTTGTTTTTCCTGTTCCGCTGCTTCCTGTCAGTATTAAACTTGAAATGTAAGGATTATTGACCAATAGATGCTTTGTGTCATCTAAAATTTTTAAATAATTGTTACCAATAAGTCTGGTGGAACCAACCCAATGACTTTTTACGATGACCTTTTCAGAGTGCCATTCAAAACGATTACCGCTTTGCGCACCAACAAATGCGATATGAAATCTGGGCAACATAATCTCAGGTTTATAAACACTCTGCCTCATGTTTAAGGAGACTGCGCGTCCTTCACCTTTTTTTAGACATGCATGATACCACCCTTTATCTTCTGGTTTAATCGTAGGATAAAAATATTGAAAAGAAAAACGATCACTTTCTTCATCCATGAATTCTATATAAACATCAACCTGATCTTCCTGAAAAGGATTAAGCAAGCTGAATGTCAGTGCAAAGGTTTCGTTATAATAAATCTTTTCTGCAGATGTATAATTTTGAAAGTCCTCCAACGCATGATGTACACTAGAAACAGCATTTTGAAAAAAAAATACGTTGACAAAAGAATCATCTACTTTTGCTATCTCACAATCGCTCATATATTTGACCGGAGAATATTTTTTAGGAAGCTCTGATGCGTAGGTACAAATTAGAGCTTCAAGAGTTACCCCATCAAAAAAGCGAATCATCTTATTCGTCTTTTCACCAAAAGCTAAGATTTTATTTTTGGCAAATCTATTGATAGTGGAACGGCTAAAAAACAAGATCTCATTTACTTCATATATTTGTGCCATCACCAATGTGGGCGCCAGAATGTTCATTGCAATCGTGTTTGAATAGTTTTTACATTCTGCCCATAAATGTTGGTTTTCAGAATAAAGCCAAAAATCCCTATTATTATCGTGACTGCCGCCAGTAACCACCCATTTTTTTCTATACATTGAAACTAATAAGCAATTGACTAAGTTTTCAAATTCAGTTCCATTTCCTTTTTCATTTCCATCACTATCTATATTTATAAATTTTTCCCAATATGCAGATGATATTTTTTTCATGAGACTCTCCTGATCTTTTCATAAACTTCAGTGATAATCATGTATTATCAGTCAAGTTTATTATACAACAAATACTTACATATTTCACCAACTACATCCTTTTATGTATTATCTTTTCAGCCTCTACAAATCTACCACTCCTCTTCCTCCCAATCAAACATAACTCCTTTGTCACCAATTAATGACACCATCTCTTCTCTTTCACGTTTGTCTTCAACAAATTCTTCATACATAAAATCAACTTCATCAATCAAATCTACCGATACCGTTTTATTGCATAAATCTGCGACATATTCTTGTATTAATGCTATATCAAACGGTAAAGATTCTATTTGATCCATATGTTCAATGAATTTGTTCATTTCTTGAGGACTTCTTAAATAAAGTAACAATTCTTTTATTGCCCGCTTTTCTTTGTCAATTTTCTTTTGATATGATCCTTTATCCTCGTTTCCACAAAATACTCGTTCAGCTGCTGAATTGTATCTTAATTCGTAGCAATAAATATTTCTATTTCTAGACTCTTCTTCTATCAATTTATAATATTTTTGACACAATCTTCCTATTACTCTTCCGAAAAACTCCTTTACCTCATCCGTATTTAGTGGTATTTTTTTGCATAAAGAATAATCAAAACTAATATTTTTACAATATTTTTGTACATATTCTGTCAGCAAATCTCTATCTTTAAAATTATACGAAAAGAAATTAAATCGAGCATATCTTTCCGCATTGTAAAATTCAGACAACAAATTCAATAAATCATTTTGTTCCTTTGAAAACGAAATATTCACTTTTTCTTTTATCTTACCGTGTAACATCATGTGATTATGGCTCTTGATTTTCTCCAGAAAATCCTCTATTTCATCTCTTTCGACATCATTAATTATTACCAGTAAAATTTTTTGCACACGTTCAATACCAACTGCTAAGTGATACAAAAAAAAGAAATTATCTCCTACTTGGTCAAAATTATTCATTTTATTAAATTTATCAATTGCCGCATAAATAAACTCACCCGCAACATCCAATTCATTTGCCATTACAACACTTTCTTTAAGAAGTTCATTTCCTCTGTCCATTACTTTTTTCCTCTCAAAATCATTTCAATTATCAAGAATCATACGGACAATAATGCTCTACCTTCGACTGAAACTCCTTCAAATCGCAAATCTTTATATCCGCATCAAACTCTGCAATGGTAACACCATCAAAACCATCCACATTGCCCTTGTAGTTGCACTTAAAATACCATTCAACAACAGCTGTATTACCAGAAACAACCACACGTTTTATATCCCACTGCAAAACAGTACCTTTCTGATTCCAATCCTCAAACCATCTGATTATCTGTCCAATTCCTTTATACACCGGGCCATAACACTCGCTGTAAATAATATCGTCGCTGAAAATCTCTTTTACAGCATCAATATCTTTATCCAGCCAGCATTGAAAATATTTTCTAATAACTTCTTCCATTCTGCACTTACCCCTTCATCCTCTCAATCGTCTCATCCACAGAAATACACTCCGCATATCTGCTCTTCCACATAAACTCGTTATAATACTGACCCTACCGCACATGTTTCGTTTTCACTACTGTACTACTCCGGTATCCGTTTTGGAGAATTCCTCGCTTTGACACCGAAAGACTTTGATTTCGAGAAGAACACCCTTGACATCACCAAAAGTCTACAGCGTATAAAAAAGCAGGATGTGGTTACACCACCCAAAACACCGAAGAGCATCCGGAACATCATCATACCGGACTTTGTAATGAACGAAGTCAAAGATTATATGTCAAAGCTTTATGATTTAAAAGATACGGATAGGGTCTTCCCCTTCACCAAATCTTATATCAATAATGCAATGAAAAGGGCTAGCATGAAAAGCGGAGTGAAAAAGATTCGAATCGACGACATCCGCCACTCACACGCCAGCTATCTTATCAATTTAGGCTGCGCACCACTACTCATATCGGAACGGTTAGGACACGAAAAGATGCAGACCACCTTAAGCACCTACTCCCACCTTTATCCCAACAAGCATCAGGAAGTGGTGGATATGATGCATAACCAGCACCAGAATGATATGGCAACATCCGATGTAACTGCTCCGGCAGAAGCATCGGAAGAACCCAAACCACAAGGCACAAGGTTCAAAGTAGTAAGCCCAAAGGATAAAACAAGCCCACAGCAAGTCCACGAAGATGACTTAAGCCCATGCGTCGGCTTCAACCGACGCACGTAAAAAGGCTCAACCCCTTGTAAACAAAGGGCTGAGCCAATAAAGTCATTTAATACCCAAACAGTATTTAATTACTCGATGATAGTAGCAACACTACTATGATAACTGCATTTGTAATAATTATATATAACTACTTATTCTGTTCCTCTAACAGCTTCTTTAGTCTGGCTATTTCCGCATCCTTTTCTTCTAACTGTGAGTCTTTCTTTTCTAACTGCGTCCTATTTTCTTCTAGCTGTGTGTCTTTTGCTTCCAACTGCGTTCTATTTTTTCTAACTGCGCCTTATTTTCTTCTGCCTGCGCCTTTAACTCATCAATCTCATCCTTCATCCTGTCAACCATCAGCTCTGCCGTATTCCTGTCTAATATCCTCAACGCCTCAGAAAACATACTGAGCACCTCCTTTGGTCTCTCCAAATACTCATTAATATCCAGACGTACTGATTCCAAGCTAGGAAATATCTCTATCAACTGTTCTATCTCCTCCGGTGTCTCGGCTACAAATAACGACAGGAACTTCAAGCGGTCAAACTTCATCTTCTCAGTTACCTGCTTTTCACTGTACTGTGTTCTGTCATAGTCGTATTCCGTCACCTCGGTACGCCATTTCCTGATATCAGAATATCTGTATTTCTTAAATGTGTCAAGGCTTACCAGCACATAATCCTGCAAAAGA
>ERZ791852.1785-NODE-1785-length-12175-cov-2.810891_pt1 | contig 12175 bp, 9 predicted proteins | sample MGYA00510287_ERZ791852 | MGnify/ENA primary metagenome ERZ791852 (study PRJEB30046, sample SAMN00715257) | human gut metagenome | study: EMG produced TPA metagenomics assembly of the A metagenome-wide association study of gut microbiota in type 2... | reverse complement strand
CAGCCTTCTCGCGGCTGTAGCTATGGTTCCATTCGTCGGCTACGGCTTCGTATTCCGGGTGAGGCGAATTGATTAGCACATTGTCCGCCTTGTCGGCAGTGCCATTCTTCACCTCTTCAATTTCCTGCCAGATCTGGAGCATGGCTTCCACGAAATTGTTCAGCTCATGCAGACTTTCACTCTCGGTAGGTTCTATCATCAGCGTACCGTGTACCGGAAAGGAGAGCGTAGGAGCGTGATAGCCATAATCCATCAGACGCTTGGCGATGTCGTTCTCCGTAATGCCGCTTTCTTCATGAATCTTGCGGCATTCCAGAATCATTTCGTGTCCTACACGGCCTTGAGCTCCCCGGTAGACAATTCCATAGGTATCCTTCAACGAAGCAGCCAGGTAATTGGCGTTCAGGATAGCCGTCTTGGTAGCCTGTGCCAGCCCCTCGCTTCCCATCATGCAGATATACGCATAAGTAATAGGCAGGATGCCGGCACTTCCGTACGGAGCCGCAGATACCTGATTGGTATCATTGCCGAAAATCTGATGTCCGGGGAGGAAAGGAACCAGATGAGCTGCCACACATACCGGGCCTACTCCCGGGCCGCCTCCACCGTGCGGGCTGGCAAAGGTCTTATGCAGGTTAAGGTGGCAGACATCTGCACCGATAGTGCCCGGATTGGTCAAACCTACCTGTGCATTCATGTTGGCGCCATCCATATATACTTGTGCACCGCACTTATGAATAATTTTACATATCTCAGCTATTTCGGGTTCAAAGATTCCGTGGGTGGACGGATAAGTAATCATCAGTGCTGCCAACTCATCTTTGTGTTCTTCTGCTTTGGCACGCAGGTCTTCTACGTCTACATTACCTTTGTCATCGCAGGCACAAGTGACGGTAGTGTAACCGCATTGTACAGCCGATGCCGGATTGGTTCCGTGAGCCGAAGCGGGAATCAGTATTTTGTTGCGGTGTCCTTGACCGATGCTTTCCAGATATGCGCGGATGACACGCAGACCGGTGTATTCGCCTGCTGCACCCGAGTTTGGCTGGAGAGTGATTCCTGCAAATCCGGTGATGACTTTCAGCTGTTCGCTCAAGTTATTGATGAGCATCTGATATCCTTTTGCTTGGTCTTCAGGTACTAACGGGTGAATGGCCATCCATCCTAAGTTGCTCAGAGGAAGCATTTCTGAAGCGGCATTCAGTTTCATGGTACATGAACCGAGCGAAATCATGGAATGCGCCAAAGAGATGTCTTTGCGCTCCAGGCGTTTGATGTAGCGCATCATTTCTGTTTCGGTGTGGTATTTGTTGAATACCTCGTGTGTCAGGAATGAAGTGCGACGGCGCAAGTCGCGGTTCAGCGAAGATGCTTCGGGAATGTCGGTCACTTCCTGCATGGTTTCTTCGGCGGCAATAGAGAAGATGGAGAGCAGGAGATTGACATCTTTCAAATCGGTTGTCTCATCGATGCTGAAGCCTACGTCACCATTGTCGTAGTAACACAAGTTTACTTCCTTACTCAATGCAATTGTGCGGAGCTTTTGTGCCGATACGTGGTCGGGAAGGCTGAAACGCAAGGTGTCGAAGAATATTTCGTTGTGCTGCACATAGCCCAGACGAGCCAAGGCTTTGTTTAGCCAAGTGGCGATGCTGTGGATACGTTTGGCAATGTTCTTGATTCCTTCTTGGCCGTGATACACAGCATAGAAACCTGCCATTGTAGCGAGCAATGCCTGTGCGGTACAGATGTTGGAAGTTGCTTTTTCACGTTTGATATGCTGTTCTCGGGTCTGTAAAGCCATGCGGTAGCAGATTTTGCCATACTTGTCTTTGGACAGGCCGATGATGCGTCCCGGCATATTGCGCTTATATTCGTCGCGTGTGGCAAAGTAAGCTGCCGACGGACCTCCATAGAATAGAGGAATACCTAATCGCTGGGTGCTTCCGAATACGATGTCTGCTCCCCATTCGCCCGGAGGCAGGAGCAGGGCAAGACTCAGGATATCTGCATCTACTGCCACTTTACAGTTGGCTGCATGTGCTTTTTCTACAAACTCGCGATAATCTTCCACGCTGCCGCTGGCATTCGGATATTGGATAATGCAGGCAAAGATTTCGGGAGTAAATTCCAGTTCTTTGTAGTTGCCTACCTGTATTTTCATTCCTTGCGGAATGACGCGTGTCTGGATGACTGCCAGATTCTGTGGGAAAATGCTTTCGTCCACAAACAATACATTGGTACCTTTCTTTTGCTGGTCACGGCTGCGAAGTCCGTACATCATGGTTGCCGCTTCTGCTGCTGCTGTCGCTTCATCCAGCAGGGAGCAGTTGGCAAGAGGCATAGCCGTGAGGTCGGATATCACGGTCTGGAAGTTCAGCAACGCTTCCAGGCGTCCCTGTGAGACTTCCGACTGATAGGGAGTGTATGAAGTATACCATACTGGATTTTCGAACACATTCCGTTGGATGACCGCAGGAGTAATCGTTCCGTACCATCCGGTACCGATGAAAGAACGGTACACCTGGTTCATGCTTCCCAGCTCTGCAATATGCTTTGCAAACTCATATTCAGACATGGCAGGCGGAAGGTCCAGAGGATGTTCCAAACGAATGTCGGCAGGGATAGTCTGCTCAATCAGTTCCTCTAAGGATTGTACTCCTATTTTTTCAAGCATACAGGGAAGATCTGCTTCCGATATGCCGATGTGACGATGTGCAAAAACATCCGTATTCATGATATTAAGGTTTTGAAAAAAGGTAATGATTGGTTTATTCATTGTTTCTTGCCTGCAGCAGTTGTCTGTGCAGGCAAGAAAGAGATATTACATCTTTAAAAAGAGATATTACATCTTTAAGGTCTTGCTGTTTTTCCGTATAATCTGTCTTTAGCGGAAAAAAGGATTGCTGATCTTTTCTTTGCCGATGGTTGTCTGCGGTCCGTGTCCCGGATATACTACCGTTTCGTCCGGCAGCACAAACAGGCGGCTGCAGATCTGCTCCCTCAGTTCGTCAAAGTCCCCGCCTTCCAGGTCGGCCCGTCCGATGCTGCCCTGGAAAAGTACGTCACCGCTGAAGATGGCGTGACTGCTCCGGCTGTAATATACCATGCTGCCCGGAGAATGTCCGGGTACATGAATCGCTTCCAGTTCGCAGTTGCCGAACGTGATTTTATCTCCGTCGCAGATATAGCCTCCCAGCGGAACCGTCGGCTCGTTGATCTGGAATCCGAACATCTGGCAACTGGCGGCTGCCTTTTCCAGCCAGAATTCGTCCTGCTGTCCGGCCTTGGCTTTCAGGCCGTATTCACGCAGCAGGAAAGGATTGCCGAAAATGTGGTCGAGGTGCAGGTGAGTATTCAACAGATGCTTGACGGTAAGTCCGTTGTCATCGATGAATTTCTTCAACGTCTGCTGTTCTGATTCATAAAAGCATCCCGCATCAATGACCACTGCTTCACGGGTACTCTCGTCCCAGAGTACGTAGCAGTTGACCGGGAACATATTAAATTCAAAACATTTTATTTTCATAACGCGATTGCTTAATCATTATTAGGGTTTGTTCTTTTTGCTTTCCCGACAGCCTGTCAAGAGTGGACCGTTACATATACCACCTTTTTCGTCTCGAAGAATTCCTCCGTGAAGAAATCTTTCAGTTCGGTAATCGTCGTGTTGTGCTTGACCGGCAGTACCTCTCTTTCCAATTCACCTCCCTTGAGGCAGATCAGTCCGTTGGGCAGCGCGTTCTGCTGTTCCTTCTTGATGTTTTTTCTACAGATTTTCAGCAGGTCGGTCAGCGGCATTACCGCACGGCTGACCACAAAGTCGAACTGCCCTTTTTCTTCCTCAGCCCGGCAGTGTCGGGTCGTTACATTCTTCAGTCCGATAGTCTGGGCTATCTCTGTAGCCACCTTCATCTTTTTCCCGATGCTGTCTACCAGGTGGAAGTGCGTATCCGGAAACAGAATCGCCAGCGGAATACCCGGGAAACCGCCTCCGGTTCCCAAGTCCATAATCTCTGTTCCCGGACGGAAACGGATGATTTTGGCGATACCCAACGAATGCAGTACGTGGTGTTCGTACAGATTGGTGATATCTTTACGGGATATGACATTGATTTTGCTGTTCCAGTCTGTATACAGGTCGTACAGAGCAGCAAACTGTTCTTTCTGGGTCTCGGCAAGGTCTGGAAAGTATTTTAAGATGATATCCATTTATGTGTGATGAATGATACAAATTATTTTTTCAAATACGCATTGATCTGTTCGTACGGCACCGTCAGACTGAAGTCGCCTGCTGAATAAGGGGCGATTTCGTACCGGTTGTAGTAGAACATGACTCCTTCTTTCTCGAGCAGGAAGTTCTCGGGAATGTACAGCGACGAATCCAGCAGAATTCCGAACTCATTCAGTCCCGCCACAGAAGTGATGGTGTCTGTATTCATGCGCTGGTTCATCTCGTAAATCAGCTGCTTGAGAATAAGGTCACAGATTTCCTTCTCATGCTTCGGACTGAACACCTGGCCGGCAGTAATCATCTCTCCGGTCGTGGAGTTGATGTTGAAATATTTTTTCTGTGTATTGGGGTGAGCTCCTCCGGTGTCGCTGAAATACGTAATGCCGTAGTTCCAGATGCTGTCTTTTCCCATCTGGAGCGAGGAACTGATATCGTACTGGTAGTTGTACCACTGCGGGATGTCTTCGGGCTTCATGCCGTTGTACATATCGGCATCGAAGAGCTGCTTCACATCCGTCAGATAATTGTCGATGTATTCTTTTTGCAGGGTGGCAGCCACCTCTCCGGCGGGGAGGGCTTCGTAGGATTTTCCGAATGCTGCTTCCTGAATGGCCGCATTGATTTTCAGTGACAGTGAATCCGTCTCCGAAGCGGGTTGCAGGTACGACAATGACAGGTTAATCTGACAATTGGGATTATTCATCCCCTCTTTCAAATATACAGTGGTGTCTGCCTGCAGGGACTCAACCTTGGGAGCCGCCTTTGTGTCCGGCTGAATACAGCCGCTCAGCAATGTCCCGGATAACGTACAGACAGTCAGTATGGAATATGCATTTTTTTTCATTTTTACCATTTTATCAAGATTTTCCATTACGACAAATATAATATAACTTCTCGAATAATCATGAAAAAGAAATAACTTTCTGTAGTCTGAGAAGATTTATCGTTATTTCTGAAAACTGAACCCGGATGATGAGTCCGACTTGTCGAAGTATCCTGTTTTCATTTATAGATATGTGATTTCGCCCATTTCATCCATGGCTACGACATAGCGGTAACTGCCTTTTGAGAATTCGAACGCATTGTCTTTTGAGCAGGTGGACGGGGGGAGGGTGAGTTTGGGAAATCGGCTATAAAAAATGACAGTCGGAGGACATTGTTTCAAATAAATATTTATTTTTGAAAGCATGATTGCTTGCCGTGCATTTCATTTGTCACGAAACAATTGGCGGAACGGCATTCTCCTTCTGTTTCCGACAAGGGCAGGCAGTTTGAAAATCAATACTTTGTGAAACACTTTATAAACCTTGAAAATTATGATAATTGAAAATTGGGGACTGATATCATATGCGGACGCATGGAAAAGACAGCATGAATTGTTTGATGAGATGCTGGCCGTCCGGCAGGCGGGAGGACAGTGCGCCAACCGGCTGGTTTTCTGCGAGCACAAACCGGTATATACTTTGGGGCGTCACGGGAAAGACTCCAATCTGCTGCTTCCCGAGCAGCAGCTGGAGGCGGTAGGAGCAGAGCTCTTCCGGGTAGACCGTGGGGGAGACATTACCTACCATGGTCCGGGGCAGCTGGTTTGTTATCCGATTCTGAACCTGGAGGATTTCCATCTGGGACTGAAGGACTATATCGGTTTGCTGGAGGAGGCAGTCATACAGGTCTGTGCCCTTTACGGGATATCTGCATCGAGGGTGAAAGGAGCGACAGGAGTATGGCTTGACGTGGAAACTGCCCGCGAACGGAAGATATGTGCCATCGGTGTAAGAAGCAGTCATTTCATCACCATGCACGGACTGGCATTTAATGTCAATACCGACCTGAGGTATTTCTCCTATATCAATCCTTGCGGATTTCTGGACAAAGGGGTGACATCGCTGGAAAAAGAACTGGGCAGGCAGGTCCCTTGGGAAGAAGTCAGGGAGCATTTGCAGGAAAAACTGCTGTATTTGCTCGGGCAGCACAGGCAGAATGTATAGATTTATGTTGTATAGCAGATGCTTTTTTGCCCGTGTGAAAACGGAAATATGTATCTTCGGCAGCGGATATCTGAAAAATGAAATCCGAAAGAGAACTTTTGTAAATACTTTGTTAAACCGTGGAGAGGAAGGTCTCGGTCTGAGTAAACAAACGCCTTTTTCTTCAAACCTAAATTTGATACAACTATGAGTCTGGAAAGAACTTTGGTTATCCTGAAGCCGTCTGCCGTACAGCGTGGACTGATCGGCGAAATCACATCGCGTTTTGAACGTAAAGGCCTGCGTCTGGTCGGAATGAAGATGATGCAGCTGACAGATGACATCTTGAATGAACATTATGCTCATTTGAGTGAGCGCCCGTTTTTTCAGCGTGTCAAGGAATCCATGATGGCTTCTCCGGTAGTAGCATGCTGCTACGAAGGGGTGGATGCAATACAGATTGTACGTTCAATGACGGGGGCTACGAACGGAAGAGTAGCGGTTCCGGGCACGATTCGCGGAGATTTTAGCGTGAGTTCACAAGAAAATATCATCCACACCTCAGATTCTCCGAAGACGGCTGCAGAGGAGGTAAAACGCTTCTTTAAGCAGGATGAACTGTTTGATTACAAGTTGGTTAGTCTGCCATTCCTGTACTATTCCGACGAGTATCAGTTGACTTAAAAAGCATGATGAAAGAAACAGCCAGACAGAAAAATCATCTTTTTTTTTGTTTTTTGTTTGGCTGTTTCAAATAAAGGTTATATCTTTGCAATCGCAAACGAAAAACAGATGCACTCTTAGCTCAGTTGGTAGAGCAACTGACTCTTAATCAGTGGGTCCAGGGTTCGAATCCCTGAGGGTGTACAAAGGAAGTTGGAAACAACAACCTAAGAAATTGAAAAGCAGCATCATAAGTAAATCTTATGATGCTGCTTTTCGGCATTTAAGACAGTCCTTTGCGAAAATAATGGCTCACGCACGAAATTCGGATTACAGCCTATGAATCCTACAATTTCAGCGGAGCGTAGTAAAAATGTAGTAAAAAAGTAACGAAACCATGGCTGTAATCACATCTTATCAAAACACTTCGTATGTAAACAAAGAAGGATGTGCACCAATTTACGTATCCTTCTACCTGGAAAGAAAAAAAATTGCCCTTCCATGCAATTTATCAGTTCCTGTTAAATCATGGGATAAAGAAAAGGGGAAAGTCCTGCAGACAGAGAAAAACCATAAAGATCTTAATCTCTGCATAGAGAAAGTCAGATCCCGAGTGAATGACATTATGGTTAGATACAGATTAACTAAAAAGACTCTCTCAAAAGAGACTTTTATGAAGGAATACTCACGTCCAGATGATTTTTCCACATTCTATGATTATTTTGAAGACTATATCAAACGTCATAGCGGAGAAATTGAAGATACAACCTTAGATGTACACAAAGATGTCATCAGCAAGATGAAAAAACACTCTCCCAACCTTACCATTGATGAACTTACAGAAGACTGGCTCAATCAATACAAGATTTACCTGAAGAAAATCCTAAAAAATAAGGATAGCACCATTAACAAAAACTTAGCTTGTATAAAGAAATACTGCAGAGCTGCAATAAAGGAAGGATATATGCTACACAACCCATTCGAAAATCTCAAAGTAAAAAGTAGAACATCTTCTGGATTCACATTCCTAACTGAGGATGAACTAAACACACTCGTCAAATTCTATAAATCCAATCAACTTCCGCTAAACAAACACAAAGTTTTGGAATTTTTCTTATTCCTTTGTTTTTCGTCCTTACATATAACTGACGCAAAAAATCTACAGATACAACAAATCGGGAAAAAATCCTTCACGTACTTCAGAATCAAAAACAGGAACTCTAAACCAGAACCTATAACTATTCCTTTATCAGAACCTTTAAAGAAGATAATTGAAACATTGAAGGGTACCAGAACAGAAGGTAAATTATTCGAAAATATGATCGCAGATCAAAAAATCAATGAATACCTAAAAAGTATAGCCAGGAATGTAGGAATAGACAAAGCATTATCATGCAAAGCTGGAAGACATACATTTGCAACTGTTTTTTTACAAAAGACCAAAGACTTAACCACTTTAAAGGAAATTCTAGGCCATAGCGATATAAGAGAAACATTAATATATGCGCATATCTTAGAGGAGTCCAAACATGAAAGTGTAAAGATTTTCAATTCATTTACCCTATAATGTATATAAAAGTTCCATGGGTCCAATACTGATGAACATGGAACTTTTATATGCATTATCATTTACTATTACCTTTTTTCTTCACATCCTCTACTATCGCAACAAACTCTTCGATTATTCTGGCATACTCAGGAGAATAGGGGAAATTATAGGTATTGACTGTCCCAAGACAGTATTCCAGAACTCCCATTGCCCCTCCGTGATCCATTTCACTCCCAGGCGGTGAAACGGTTGCTCTCACTGTCTGGAGTTCACTGCCGGTGAACGTGTATTCTACCAAATAAGAGGCAAGTTCTGTTTTACAGGATGCTTGCCCGACATGACTCAGTCCGATGTAATTTACTTTCAGCATAACAAACAATTTAACTTATTAATATATCATTCTACAGTCTCTCCATTTTTCTGCAGCCTTTCAAAACCAATTTTCACACTGGCCAGGACCATATTTTCAGGCTTACCGAGTTCATCCCTAAGCAGCCCGATTTCCTCATCTGTAAGGCACAGATTCCTTTCCCGGACAATCCTCATGGACAACTCAGCCGCCTGTACGTCCATGGTGCCCCGGAAAACTATATTCGCAATTTCTTTGGACAGATCACATTCTGTAAAGTTCCCCTCCACATCCGGAAGAGGAAATTTCGTAAAATCGAGTCTCTTTTTCATATTATTCATTTTTATGGTTTGGGTTTTGTCAATACATTGACGACAACTCCGTCAACAATCTGCAGTTCCTTGTAATCCCAAGGGGTCATCCATCCGAAGATTCCGTTATACCCCTGACGTCCGTCACTGGTTACGACACGGCCTTTAAACCGCAGCGCAACATCGTGTTTTCCGTTGTCGGTAATAACCGAAATGCCGCACTGCCGAGAGGCACCAAGAGTATTGGCAGAACCGCCGGTCGTCGTGACCATGAAGGCTCCGCTATTGCCGTGCATGTCATAACGCCCCAGAGTGACTGAGATCATGCCACCGACAAGGTGACTGTTGCCGGAACTGGTAGGAATCACATTGCCGATACCCACACGTTTGGTCACGGAACGGAACAGGATTCCATCAGGGGTAAGGCTTAACCTGTCATTGGCATCACCTATATGGGTCTGGCTGACCTTGAAGCCCCCTATCATACCGCCTGCAAGGTTAAAACTGGTTGCCGTGATATTCCGCGTAAACAGTTCTGATGTCCGGATAAGATCTGTCTTGATATAACCGCCCTCAATGACGGTACTGCCCAGCCGGGACAGCTCAATCTTTTCCGTTATTGCCATGTCGGCTGTCCGTTGTGCGGCGGATGCAGCATTCTGAGCTGTATTGATCCTGCCCTGTGCATCGGGAGCCAGGGAGGTAAATGTAATGCTGCCGCTCAAGGATATGTCACGGCCCAGAACCCTGATCATATTGTTTCCTACCGATATGCCTGTACGGACCTCTTCCTCCGTGGCATAGTCGTCCGGACACTGTATAAACTCCAGGGGAGCATCCGTATCTCCCTCATAAAGACAGACCCAGTCGACGGACATCGGATTATCGGAGGTATCAGCAGAAGGATAATTATACAGCTTCAGCCTGTCATGGACGGTATTGGAAGGTGAAGGACGATAGTCAAAGGTAAACTTTACACACCCGCTCTCATTGAGGGATGTCTTCTGGACTTCTTTCTGGCAGATACTGCCACGGTAGTCATACAACAGCATTTTCCGCCCCTCCCCGATTTTGGGAATCTTCATGACAATCGTGTACCTGCTCCCGACTGACAGTTCCTTTATCAGGCTGACCGTACCGACAAGATAGGAGGTACTGTCAATAATGTTCAGACGGCCGTTGCGGACAAGGTTTTTCAGACGAAGAACCCGGCCCGAAAGACCCAGCCAGATGCTTTCGGGCTCCAGCTGCAGCTCGGCCCGGCTGATCCGGGTTGATAACCGCCCGACATCTTCCCGTACACCCGTAATCTCGTTTTTTTCTGCTTTGAGTGCAATCCGCCCCTCAAGTTGGGATACACTTGTCTGAAGCGAAGTAACGGTAGCAGCTGCAGCATATTTCCGGTCTGCATCTCGGGCTGCAGTATCTACGGCACCGGCCACAATATCCTGCACCGTTTTACCCCCGACACTCAGATGCAGGCCGTCCGGATCATGAAGGCGACCGTCAGACGTAAGGGTCAGCCCGCTTCCGGTATGTCTGATATACCCGTTGGTCATTTCCCAGCCGGTAGACTTGTTGGTGTCGCCCACAAACAGGCGGGCAGCTCCCAGTACGTCGATATAACCTTTGTTGGCCAACAATACAGAAGTAGCCACATTGATAAACTCGTTAAAAGGCTCCCATTGGGAAGAGTCAAAAGATACAGCTGAGGTATGTGTGGCCTTGACGATATATACCGAGTTGTTATAGATTACCACATCGCGGTATTCTTCGTTATACATATATAGCGTCCGGGCTGTCCAGATACCTCGAGGACGGATAGCACGGCCTTGTCTGCCCGGAGCTCCGGCATCGCCTTTCTTCTGCCTGACGATGGTTACCCGTCTGGTGACGGACGCTTTGCCGTCCACTGAGCAAACAACCTCCACATATGCGCTGTCTGCGGTCATGGTGCTGATATAGAATTTCTCATTACTTCCTGATATCTGAGCCGCACTACACCCGGATATTGTGCCGAACTTCCAGGCACATATACCGGCTGCTGATGCGGCACCGGCATAGCGCATGGTGAGCTTTGTTGCCCCCTTGTAAGCGGAGAGGGCAAACACAGCCTTCCCCGAAGGACCCAGCTCGCCGACAAGGGCATTTCCGGACGAATCGCAGGCAACCGCATGAGTATCGTGGTTGAGGATAACGCTGTAAGCGTCATCCCCATCCTTATAGTTCCAGATTGTTATTTGTCCTCTCGCTATTATTTCCATGAGATTTATTTTTTACTTATATCACATACAAAAGTTGCCTTCTGGTCAATTTCCGACGCAGGAACCGTTATCCGCTTACCGCTCTTGCTGCCCGAGGTTCCCCAGGCTCCGTCAGCCACTCCGTTTTTGTTGTGCTTGTACCAGGTGTAAGTGAAAGCAGTTCCTGCCTTGTCAATCTCAGAGCCGGCACGCCATAACTCTGCAGTAAGTTCAGTATTTCCCTGCCCGTTGACAATCTTGTCGCCGGTACTGCTGGAGATGTGCACTTGAATCGGGTCAGATGCATCACGGAAAGACGCATAGGCAGTGAAGGCTTTATTGTATGTGGCACTGCCTGAATCTGTATCTGTGATAGTCACTCTGACATTCAGAAAGTTCAGGACCGCGTCTTTTGTCAATGTTAGAGTCTTGGTAGTGGCGCCGGAGAAACCGCCAGCATTGGTTATCGTAGTCCATGAACCGCTGGATTCCTGTTTCTCCCATTTATAAGTGACATTAGTCGTGTCCTCCTGACCACCACGCAGGAAGTAAGCCACAGCCCGCAGGGATTCCGGGGCATCGTTGATAAAGTCCATACCCTGTGGCTGCTGCACTGTAAGTACAGGAGAGGCGGTACCTGTTTCCACCTTATTCAGGGTGATGACCGCTTTTACCGGAGTGGTTAGTCCTGTATCAGGATCTGTGTACGTTCCGGTAAATTGCACATTGTAGCTGGTGGCTGCCGTCATGTTCTGCTTGATGGTCAAAGCGTATGGAGCAGATGCAGCTGCAGATCCACCATATTCCGTAATCGCCTTACCGTTTATCGTCCATTGCGGATTAGTCACACGGCTCATCA
>ERZ791852.1771-NODE-1771-length-12235-cov-4.858374_pt1 | contig 12235 bp, 9 predicted proteins | sample MGYA00510287_ERZ791852 | MGnify/ENA primary metagenome ERZ791852 (study PRJEB30046, sample SAMN00715257) | human gut metagenome | study: EMG produced TPA metagenomics assembly of the A metagenome-wide association study of gut microbiota in type 2... | reverse complement strand
CCCCGCCAATGCGCTCCAGCGGCGGAAGCGGCCCTTCCGGCGGGAAAAGCTCGCCCCGCTCGTCTATCACTGCCACCAGACGCTGCCGCTCGGCCAGCGTCCGGGCGATAGTGCGCAACAGGGTGGTCTTGCCGCTGCCGGGCTCTCCCACCACCAGCAGCCCGGTAAAGTGCTGTTCCAGCAGCTTGTCCAGCGCGGGCGGCAAAGGGATAACACAACTGCGTGCGATCCGCAGGTTGAGCGAAGTGACCTTTTGCAGAGCGATGCACTGCCCTTCCCGCTGTACGAACTGCCCCGCCACGCCCACGCGGTTGCCGACAGCAGTGGTCAGGTAGCCCTCAGCAAGCTCCCTTTCGTGGGTGTGCACCGAGCCATTGCAAAGGGTGTGAAATATCTCTTCTATTTGCAGCGCATTCAGCCTTATTGCAGCCAGCTTTGGAGGGCAGCCCGGCAGTGCCGAAGCAGAGCATTGCCGCCCCTGTACGGTAAATGTGACCGCACAGCCAGTGCGCAGCCGCAGCTCCTGTATGCGCACTGCCGTTTGTACGGGCAGCTGTGCCAGCAGCGATGCAAGCCAAGCGGGAAGGGCTCTGACAGCCTGATAATACTCGTCCACTTTGGTTTCTCCTTCCACGAAAGCTTTGTGCTAGCATTGTATGCGCTTTGTGCGTCATTAGAACCGGGAACCGGGAACGGGCAAACAAAAAAGCCTCTGCAACAGCATTGCAGAGGCTTTTGAAATTACTTGTATTTCGGCATTTAAGAGGGCGCTTTAAGTCGTTTCCTGTTCTGCCGGAGCATCCTGCAGCATAGCAAGAAATTCCTGCTCGGTCAGCACCGGCACGCCCAGCGCCTGTGCCTTGGTCAGCTTGGAGCCAGCCGCTGCACCGGCCACCACATAGGCCGTTTTTTTGGAGACCGAGCCACTGGCTTTGCCGCCGTTTTTCACGATCAGCGCCTCGGCTTCGTTGCGGGAGAGGGTCTCCAGCGTACCGGTGACCACCAGCGTTTTGCCCGCCAGTTTATCTCCCTTCGGCTCGCCCTTCCACTGCATATTGACCCCGGCATCTGCAAGGCGATGCACCAGATCGGTGGTGCCTTCCTTGGCAAAGAACTCCACCACACTCTGCGCCATCACGCCGCCAAAGCCGTCGATTTCGCTGATCTGCTCAGCGGTGGCTTCCCGGATGGCCTGCAGTGTGCCGAAATGTTCTGCCAGCAGCGCGGCTGCCTTATCGCCGATGTTGCGGATGCCAAAACCGAACAAAAGCTTATCCAGATTGTTTTGCTTGGAGGCAGTAATAGCTTGCAGCAGATTGTCCGCGCTTTTCTCCTTGAATTTGTCCAGCTCCAGCAGCTGTTCCCGGGTCAGCGTGTAGATATCTGCTGCGGAATGCACCAGTTCCTTTTCCACCAATTGGGTGGCCACTGCCTCGCCCAGACCTTCGATGTCCATGGCATCCCGGGAGGCAAAATGGATGATATTGCGCAGTGCCTGTGCCGGACACTCCGGGTTTACACAGCGCAGGGCAGCCTCATCCTCCAAGTGCACTACCGGCGCACCGCAGGAGGGGCAGACCGTAGGCATGGTGTAGGGTTCAACCCCCTCTGCATGATGGGTGACCCCGATGACCTCCGGGATAATATCGCCTGCCTTGCGCACCTGAATGGTGTCCCCGATGCACAGCCCGAACTGTCGGATGAAGTCCTCGTTGTGGAGGGTGGCGCGGGCTACCGTAGTACCTGCCAGAAATACCGGGTCAAAGCAGGCGGTGGGGGTAAGCACGCCGGTGCGCCCCACAGCCACTTCGATGCTGCGCAGGGTGGTCTCCTTGACCTCCGGCGGGTATTTGAAGGCGATGGCCCAGCGCGGGAATTTGTTGGTAGAACCCATCAGCTCCCGCTGCGCAAAATCGTTCACCTTGATAACGGCACCGTCCATGTCAAAGTCCAGCTTGGAGCGGTTCTGCCCGATGTTCTCGATTTCGGCAATGGCGTCCTCGATATCACGCACTACATGGTAGCGCGGCGATACCGGCAGGCCAAGGCTCTTGAGGTAATCAAGACTTTCGGAGTGCTTGGTCAAGGTCTTGCCCCGGATCTGCTGCACATTGAACACAAAGATGGAAAGCCCCCGGCTGCCGGTGATGCGGGCGTCCTTCTGCCGCAAAGAACCGGCTGCTGCGTTGCGGGGGTTTTTAAAGGGTGCTGCACCCTGCAATTCCTGCTCGGCGCACAGGTGCTGAAAGGCTTCGTGAGGCATATATACCTCGCCGCGCACCTCCAGAAACTCCGGCGCATCTTTAAGGGTCTTGGGGATGCTGCGGATGGCGCGCACGTTTGCGGTAACATCCTCGCCCACCACGCCGTCACCGCGGGTGGAGGCGCGGACGAGCTGTCCATTCTCATACTCCAAGCTGCAGGAAAGGCCATCGATCTTGATCTCTACGACATACTCCGGCTCTACTCCGGCCTCGCGGACGCGGCGGTCGAAGTCCCGCAGCTCGTCAAAGGAAAATGCATCCAGCAGACTTTCCATCTTGACGGCATGGGTCACCTTGGGCAGCTTGCTGCTGGCGGTGCCACCCACCTTCTGGGTGGGCGATGCTGCTGTGACCAGCTGGGGAAACTGTGCTTCCAGCTCCTTTAATTCCCGCGTCAGGGCATCGTATTCAAAATCCTCCAGCTCCGGCGCATCCTGATCGTAGTAAAGTCGGTTGTTTTTCTCAATAATTGCGCGCAGTTCTTTCACACGCTTTTTTGCCTGTTCCAGTTCCAAATATTCCACTCTCCCGCGATATCATTTTGCCGCCCGCCGTGCTGCTTTCCCGGCAGAAACAGTGCTGTACACCGGACACAGCAGCCGAGCGGTAGTCGTTTGCATTTGTATCTTCCTTAGTATACCACATCCATGGATGGTCTGCAAAGCGCTAAATACAAATCGTATTTTTAAAGTGCTCTCGTACGTTGAAATCGATATCAGCACACATCAAATGTTGACTTTTAATCACTAGTGCAAGATACTAAACGTATACTCATTATATTTTATAACGTTGATTCGTTCTGTTTTTCATTTTCCTTTGCTGGCTTAATCAGTAATTCTTTGCGTTGTGTTTTCTACGCAGTACGAACAAAAAAGCCCCTCCCCGGTGCGGCAGCTTGTGCCATCCGGGAAAGGGGTACAGTTAAGTTTGCAGCTCAGGTGACCGGGATCAGCAACCGCTGTGCCTGCGGCAGACAGGCAAGTTCCTCTTCCAGCTGGTTTGCCGCAAGGATCTGCGCCGGGGCTACATGGAACCGCCGGGCCACTGCAAACACCTCCTCTCCGGCCTGTGCGTAGTAGATACGCAAGGCGATCTCGGGGTCGGTATTGGGCAGCGGGTCGCCAAGGGTAATGCTGCCGATGACCGGGCTGGTGGTACAGCCTAAAATCGCGCCCTCTGCCCGGACTGTAATCGTAGCCTCCAGCGTACCGCCCGCACAGGTGCATTGCATGTTCTCGGTGCTCAGCCAACATTCCGGCACAAGCACCGTTCCCTCCGGCGGCGTAATGGGCAGCGGGACAGCGACCTCCAAGGTTTTTTCGTAGCTTTCCAGCTCGCCGAGGGTGTTCTCTGCAAGGGCTGTTACCACCGCCTTTGCGGCAAGCACCCAGCCTTCCCCTTTTTGGACGGCCTGCTGCGGGCCATAGTGCACAAAGCAGGCCCGCAGCTGCGCCCCTGCATCCGGAAGAGGTCCGGAGCCTGTGGCGGTGGCGGTATCATTCAGGGTGCAGAGCAACTGCTCTGTGACGAGCGGCTGCGGTGTGAGTTCCGTTTCAAACCGGGTGGAAAAAGCATCCACTGCCACTTGCAGCTGATAGCTTCGCCATGCCCGCAGGTGCAGCATGACATTCGCCGTCAGCTGGGCGGCGGCGCTTTCCGCCTGCGACAGGGTAAAGCCCACCGGCTCTGCCACGCACAGGCAGCGGCAATCCTCGGTGATGCCCTCTAAATCTATTACCTGCTGGAAGGGCAGTGCCGCCGCCTGACTTTGCAGGGCAGTGTCCCCTTCTGCCCGCCACGCACACTGCACCCGCAGTTCCCCCTTGACCACAGCTTTACCGGCAAGCAGCTTTACCTCTGCCACACAGGCGTTGCCGGTAATATCCAGTACAGCCGCGGGGGGCTTTGCAAAGACAAGCTCTCCCTCTAAGGTAACAAGCTTATCCAACACGGCCACACTGCGCACGCCTTGCAGGGTGCGCAGCTGCTGCTCGATGCCGCCATCTGCCAATGCAGTGATCACCTCGGTCTTGCACTGGGTGTGCACCGTGACCACCAGCCCATAGGCGCCCCGCACCTCGATGCGGCGCGGGTCTGCCGCGCGGGTGTTGAGGTACTCTGTCTGCCCTTCCACCACGGCTGTCCATGCCGTAAAGGTAAGCTCCGGCAGTTCCAGCTGCCGGGTGAAGGGCAGCTTTTGCTCGGTCTGGCACAGGTCTTTTTCTGCTTTGCTCTGGTAAAACACCGTGCAGCGCAGATAGCCCTCTAAGGTAAGTCTGCCCGGTTGCAACTGCCGCTGCAGAACAACCGGGCGGACAAAGCACTTGACCAGCTTACCCACCGGCGGCAGGTCATCCGAGATGCGGATATCGGTCTCCAGCGGAAGTTCTGCTTTTACGGTACAGCCTGCCCCGCCTTGCGGCAGCGTATCCCGGAATATCTTCAGTTCCATGTGCAGTGTGCTCCTTTCCCTGTCCGTTTCCGTAAGAGTGTATGCGGCAGCAGGCGACGGTATGCCGGCAGTAAAAGGCCGGTGTGCAGCAGCTTTGCCACACACCGGCCTTTTTGGGATTCAGTTCTCTTTGCGGATGCCGAACAGCTTGCGCAGAATGCCGCACAGCGCTTTCGGGCTGCGAATGACCACTACCTGCATCTCCACCCCGCCTTTCGCTCATGTTTACCCCATTATAGCGTCTGACGGGCAAAAATGTTCCGGGAAGAGGTTTAATCTGCGATGGTCTCCACCACCACAAGCGCGCCCTGCCGTGTGCTGATGGTGATGCAGTCCGATCCTTCGGCATATTCGTTGCTCACGCCCAGCGGATAGCCTGCTGTGAGCACGGCATCCTCTAACTCATAGAAGGAGCCTTTTTCATACACGCCCTCGGCGCGTCCCTCCATGGGGAAGGCGGAGAAGTAGAAGAACTCCTCCTTGGGATAGCGGCGGCTCTCGCCCGGCAGCACAAAGGTGATGCGGGAGCGCTCGTCCTGCAAGGCAGCGCGGATGCCGTGCTGCTCCAGCCCAAGGCCGGTGCACAGGTTTGCAAGGGTGTGCTCCACCCGCTTGCCGCCCAGTGCGCCCAGCAAAAGCACCTCGTCAAAGCCCTTTTGCGCCGCGAGCTTTGCGGCATACTCGGTATCGGTGTCGTCCTTGACGTGGGGTAAAACGACGATATCGTCCGCATTCTGCTGCGGACAGGGAGCGGAATCAAAATCGCCTACAATGATATCCGGCTTGCAGCCCAGCCGTTCGCAGTTGCGGTAGCCCGCATCGCAGGCAATGATAAAATCATCGCTGCGCAGCAAGCGCTTAAATTCCGGCTGCACCGGGCAGGCGGAAAGGATCACACAACGGGACATCTCATTCTTCCTTCCGTATTACACTTTCGGGCGCTGCCAGTCCTTGACATCCTTTACCTCGTCGTACATGGCGCAGTAGCTGTCGTACCGGGTCTGGGAAAGCTTGCCCTCTGCCAGCGCTTCCCGCACAGCACAGCCTTTTTCGCTGCGGTGGGAGCAGCCGGTAAACTGGCACTGACCAAGATAAGGGCCAAATTCCGGGAAAGCGTGCTCAAGATTCTCCTTGGGGATGAACCCGGCACGATTCGCCTCCAAGCTGGCAAAGCCCGGCGTGTCGGCGATGCGTCCGCCGTAGGCTTCAAAGATGGTCACCTCACGGGTTGTGTGGCGGCCGCGTCCCAACTTCTGGCTGATGGCGCTGGTCTCGCGGGCAGCGTCCGGCAGCAATGCGTTCAACAGGGTGGATTTACCCACACCGGAGTTGCCGCAGAAAGCGCACAATCTGCTGTTGATCCACTGCTTTACTTCGTCCAGACCTGCACCGCTTTCGTAGTCGATACGGATAAACGGCAGGGTGGACTTTGCATAGGCATTTGCCAGAAAATCCGCCTCGGCAAGGTCACTTTTGGTGCACACCACCACCGGCTGCACGCCCTTATCCACCGCAATGGCCGAAAGCTTATCCAGAACCAGCGTGCTGGGGGTAGGCTGGGTGGTGCTGGCCACAAGGAACAGCACATCCAGATTTGCCACCGGCGGGCGCACAAAAACATTTTTGCGGGGCTCGATCTGCGCAATGACCGCTGCGTCATTCTCGGTCTCCAGCGTCACCTCATCCCCTGCCACGGGGGTGATCTTCTGTTTGCGGAAGATGCCGCGGGGTTTGCACTCCACGATGCCATCCGGCGTTTTTACATAGTAAAAGCCGCCAATGCCTTTTACGATATAACCGTTCATGCATATCCTCCGTCAGCTCAGCAGCGAGGACCACCAGTCCAGAATACCGCCGCCTGTGGAGCTGCTGCTGGAGCTCGGCTCGCTGCTGCCGCCGGTGCTATCGCCGCCGGTAGAGCCTTCACCTGTGGTGCCGGAAGTGCCGTCACTGCCGGGCTGCACCGGTTCCTGTACCGGTGCAGCGCCCGCGCTGACCACAACATTTACGCGGCTGTTCAGCTTTGCGGTAGTACCTGCCGCAGGGCTCTGGCTGAGCACCGTACCTGCTGGCTGGTCGCTGTATTCTTCACTCCGGCTGCCAAGCCCCAGATGGTTCTGCACCAGCAGGGTGCGGGCATCATCCACGCTCATGCCGGTAAGCGAGGGCACCTTGGTGGTGGTGGACACCTGCGGACGACTGATATAGAGGATGACCGTAGAGCCTGCCGCCACCTGCGTACCGGCGGCAGGGTCGGTGCGGATAACCGCACCGGAGGCCACCGAGGTATCCACAGCCTGCGTGACCAGCACCGAAACGCCCAGTGCCTTGAGCTGTTGCTCGGCATCGGTTTGCACATAGTTGGTCAGGTCCGGCACGGTGACATACTGGGTGCCCAGGCTGACGGTCAGCGTCACGCTCTGACCCTCGCGGACGGTGCGGCCGGATACCGGCGACTGCTTATAGATATAACCGGCCGCATAGTTGCTGTTATACTCCTCTTCCCACTCTGGGGAGATCTGGCCGGATGCAATCTGATCCGTAGCCATGGCCTGCTCTTTGGTCATGCCGATATAATCCCCAAGGGTGACATCGGCCTTGCTGTTCATCAGGTTGGAGGAGTCGTTCAGGATCATCCAGCACAGTGCCATGCAGGCCAGTGCAAAGGCAATGGTGATGCCGAACAAGGCCGGCAAAAAGACAGTGCGGCGTTTTTTGCCCGGTTTTCCCTTGCCTTTTTTGCGGGGTGCGGGCTGTTCGTTCTGACGGATCGCGCGGTTCTGGTTCATGGTACGTTTCACCACCTTTTCGGGCGCTTCTTCTGTAATATACTGATATTCAAACAGCACGGAGGGGTTCTGCACATAGGTGTCCAGTGCTTCCAGCATCGCCCGTGCCGAAGGGTAACGGTTCTGGGGGAGCTTTGCCATAGCCTTTTCGGTGATCTCCACCAGCGCATAGGGCACTTCCGGTGCCAGTTCGTGCAGCGAGCGGGGCTCGTCCGAGATCTGCTTGATGGCAACCTCAACCACGTCATCGGCATCAAAGGGCAGATGTCCGGAAAGCATCTCGTACATCATGACGCCCACAGAGTAGATGTCGCTGGTGCGGTCGGTCTCGTCTCCTTTTGCCTGCTCCGGGCTGATATAATGCACGCTGCCCATTGCCTTGCCGGCCAGCATCTGGTTATCTGCCCGGGAAATGCGGGCGATACCGAAGTCCATCATGCGCAGCTGGCCGTTATCCAGCAGCATAATATTCTGGGGCTTGATATCCCGGTGCACGACGCCGTTGGCGTGGGCATGCTCCAGCGCCTTGAGGATCTGGGAGATGAAGTGCACAGTTTCCCGGCTGGAAAGCTTGCCGCCCCGCTCGTTGAGGTACTCCCGCAGGGTCATGCCGTCCACATATTCCATAACAATATACTGCAGATGGTCGTTGACCGAGACATCGTACACCTTAACGATATTGGGGTGATTCAGCAGTGAGATGGCCTTGGATTCGTTTTTAAAGCGGCGCACAAGATCCGGGTCGTGCATATACTCCCGCCGCAGCACCTTGACGGCCACCACAGTCCCGGCAGGCACAGGACCGTTCTGTCCTCGCATGACCGCCTTATACACGTTGGCCATGCCGCCGGAGCCGATCAGCTCCTGCACCTCATACAGACCGTCCAGTCTTTTACCGATCAGGTTATCCATGGCGCACCTCCATCGGCTCTACTCCCACCAGCAGGGCGGTAATGTTATCCGGGCCGCCGTTTTCGTTGGCAGTACGGATCAGAACGTCCGGCAGATCGTAAAAAGACCCGCTGCGCAGCAGTTGCTCCAGCTGCTCTGTGGGTACGGCATTGGTCAGGCCGTCCGTGCACAGCAACAGAACATCCCCTGCCTGCAGCGCTACTGTGGTGAACTCCGGCTCCAGCCGGTAATCCACGCCCAGCGCCCGGGTGATGATGTTTTTCTGCGGGTGATGCTCTGCCTGCTCCTGCGTGATGGTGCCGCAGTCCACCAGCTCCTGCACATAGGAGTGGTCGTGGGTCAGCTGCGCCAGCTTACCGTCCCGGTACAGGTAGGCGCGGGAATCGCCCGCGTGGCTCAGATAGGCCTTGCCGCCGCGCACCAAAGCGCAGACGGCGGTGGTGCCCATACCGGCCAGAGACTCCTCCCGCAGTGCCTTCTGGAACACATAGCGGTTGGCACTGAGCAGCGCCTTTTTCAGAAAAGTCTCCTCTTCGCCGGGGATGCACTGGTTGTACTGCTCCTGAAAGCAGCGCTCGATGACGCTGCACGCACACTGCGAGGCTTCCCGCCCGCCGCGTGCGCCGCCCATGCCATCGCATACCAGCGCCCATGCTGCATCGCCGGGCAGTTCCCCGGCACGGTAATCATCCTGATTGTCCTGCCGGACGCGCCCCACGTCCGTTTTTCCTGCAAGTTTCATAGGTTTCTCCCTCTGTTTATGCCTTGCCGTTCATTTCGTCGCGGCGCAACTGGCCGCAGGCGGCGCTGATCTCGCTGCCAAGGCGGCGGCGCACCGTAGCGTTTACGCCAAGACTTTCAAGCTTTTGCTGGAACCGGCGCACATTGGCTGCATCCGTAGCGGAGTACGGACTGCCGTCCACTGGGTTGATGGGGATCAGATTTACATGAGCACCCATGCCCCGGATCAGGTCTGCCAGCTGCTTTGCGCAGATATCAGAATCATTGACACCGCGCACCATGGAATATTCAAAGCTGACCCGGCGGCCGGTAGTCTCCTGATACCGGCGCACGGTCTGGATCAGCTGCTCCACCGGGTAGGCATCGTTGACCGGCATCATACTGCTGCGGATCTGGTTGGTGGGTGCGTGCAGCGAGATGGAAAGGGTGAGCTGCAGTTTTTTCTCCGCCAGCTGGTCGATCTTGGGCACAAGGCCGCAGGTGGAAAGGCTGATGTTGCGCATCCCGATATTGACGCCTTCCGGGCAGGAGATAATGTCCAGAAAGTCCATCACGTTATCAAAATTGTGCAGCGGCTCACCGATGCCCATCAAAACAATGTGGGAGACGCGCTCGCCGGTGTCCTTCTGTGCGGTGTAAATTTCCGCCGCGATCTCCCCTGCCGTCAGGTCGCGCACGCGGCCCGCCTGGGTGGAGGCGCAGAACCGGCAGCCCATCGCGCAGCCCACCTGGGTGGACACACAGACAGTATTGCCGTATTTGTAGCGCATGAGCACGGTCTCGATGCAGTTGCCGTCGGCCAGCTGCAAAAGATACTTGACCGTACCGTCCCTGGACTGCTGGCGGCGGCGGATGACGGGGGCTGCAATCGTGCACTGCTCCTCCAGCTGGGCCAGCAGCGCCTTGGGCTGGTCGGTCATCTGGGAGAACTCCGTCACAAGCTTCTGGTGCAGCCATTTAAAAATCTGCTTGGCGCGGAATTTTGGCTGACCCAGTCCCACGATGTAGGCCGTCAGCGCGTCAAGCGTCAGGTCGGAAATGCAGATTTTTTCGCCCATGCGGGGTCACCTCCTTTTATAAGAACGAGTTTACAGTCAGTTTCGTTCCAGGATGGCGGCAAAAAAACCGTCCGTCCCGGTTCTGTGGGGCAAAAACAGCGTGCCCAGCGGCGTGATGTCCGCCCCCGGCAGCGCCGTCTTTGGCAGTACAACGTGAAAATCAGGATTGGCGGAGAGGAATTTCTCCACCTGAGCCTGATTCTCCCTATCATTCACTGTACAGGTAGAATACACCAAACGGCCATTTTCGGCAAGTGAATCTGCGCCGTTTTGCAGGATTTTTTGCTGGGCAGCGAGCAGATTCTCTATCCCGTCCAAATCCTTGTAACGAATGTCCGGCTTTTTGGCGATAACGCCCAAACCCGAGCAGGGCACATCGCAGAGCACACGGTCAAACGTTGGCCAGTCGGAATTGTGCTGTGTGGCGTCATTTTCAACCGCTACGGCACAGGTGATGCCGCAGCGGTCAAACGCCTGCTGCAAAAGCGGCACGCGGGCGGGCACAAACTCGCCGCTGACAAGCTGGCCTTTGTCCTGCATGGCCTCGGCCAACGTCAGGCTTTTGCCGCCCGGCGCGGCGCAGAGATCGAGCACCTGCTGCCCTGGCTGTGCGTCAACGCAGAGCGCGGCAAACTGGCTGGCAAGCCCCTGCACATGGAAAAGCCCTTTTTTGAATGCCGCGCTCGCGGCGGGCGAACCGGCAAACTCCACGACCAGCGCCCCCGGCCAGGGGCCGGGCGTCACGATATGGCCCTCCTGCTGCAAAAGCGCGGTCAGGGCGGTATCGTTCGTGCGCAGTGTGTTGACGCGGATCGTCGTCTTAGGCTTTTCATAAAATGCGGCGGCCAGGGGGAACGCCTCCGCCCCGAACTGCGTATAGAAAAGCTCGGCCACCGGGCGGGACAGGCAGTAGTAGATCGAGAGCCGGTCCAGAGGGTCGGCAAAATCGGCCTCGGAGACATCTGGTCATCGGCGGCAGCGGCGCGGCGCAGCACGGCGTTGACCATGCCTGCGGCGCTGGATTTTCCCAGTGCCCGCGTCAGCTTGACCGATTCATTCACAGCGGCGGGCAGCGGTACATTCATGTACAGTGCCTGTGCCAGTCCCGCCCGCAGCACGGCGCGCACCGGCGCGTCCAGCTTGGCGACGGGCTTTTTCGTAAACTGATTTATACGATAGTCCAGCAGCGGCAGACGCTCGAGCGTTGTGTAAAAAATGCGCGCGGCAAAGGCGGCGTCGCGGCTATCCAGCGGTGGCGTGCACTTTTTCAGCTCGGCGTCCAGCACAAGGTTGGCGTAGCCTGCCTGCTCCTGATGGATCAGGGCCTTGACGGCGAGACGGCGCGGCGTCACAGGCTGTCCCCCGCTTTCAGGCGGCGGCCCGCGGCCCAGGCAGTGCCCGCCATCGGCTTGCCGCCCTCGGGCGTGACAGTCAGCAGCGCGACTGCGCCGTTTTCAGCGGCAATCGTCAGCGGCTTCAGGGCCAGCACGGTGCCGGGGGCTGCGTGCTGCGGGTTTTCGGCCAGGCGGCTTTCCAACACCTTGATGCGCTTGCCGTCCTGCGCGAACCACGCCACGGGCCACGGGTTCATGCCGCGCACCCAGTTGTGGATGTGGGCGGCATCCTGCGTAAAGTCGAACTGTGCCATGTCCTTCGTCAGCGGCGGGGCCATGGTGGCGGCAGCGTTATCCTGCTTGCGCGGGGTCAACTCCCCTGCCTCGATTCTTTCCAGCGCGGTGACCAGCGTTCCGGCACCCACGGCGCTGACGCGGTCAAACAATTCACCGCTCGTCTCCTCAGGGCCAATGGTGACCGGCTCCACCATCAGGATGTCGCCGGTGTCCAGCCCTTCGTCCAGCTGCATGATGGTCACGCCGGTGCCCTCGTCACCGTTGAGCACGGCCCACTGGATGGGCGCGGAGCCGCGGTATTTGGGCAGCAGCGAGACATGCAGATTGATGCAGCCGTACTTCGCCGCATGCAGAAGCTGCGGCGGGATGATGCAGCCGTAGGCCACAA
>ERZ791852.1749-NODE-1749-length-12353-cov-3.589364_pt1 | contig 12353 bp, 9 predicted proteins | sample MGYA00510287_ERZ791852 | MGnify/ENA primary metagenome ERZ791852 (study PRJEB30046, sample SAMN00715257) | human gut metagenome | study: EMG produced TPA metagenomics assembly of the A metagenome-wide association study of gut microbiota in type 2... | reverse complement strand
CTAAATTACTACTTGAAATATGAATAATTACCTTGTAATCAAAAATTTTATAAATTCTTCTTTTATGTTTCAAACTATCTAAAGCTATTTTAAATGAGTCGATAGGTGATAGCATATTATCATAGAAGTAATAATAATATTTTTTGTCATTAGAATCATAATCAAAGTCTTTTTCTATACTAACTTTATTGCCACTATGGTATTTTACATCTATTACCATATCTTCTAAACTATCATCTACAATAATTTGGGTATGAGGTAAATCAATTGCTGGTAAGATAATATTGTCATTCATTTTTATATTATAATGATCTGTCACAAGATTATCCTTATTATCATAGAAATTTAGGTATGTACAAAAACTAATTGCTCCACCAACACCAATTAAGGAAAAGCTAGTTATTAGAATTATAAAGATATTTTTTATAGCCATTTTCTGGTTAAATATAAAATTATATATAATTTTTAAAAGACATATACCAAGTACAACAGTTCCAGAACCAGCTACAAAAAGTCCTGCAAAAAAAAGTCCATCTTTCATAAATATCAATGCTGACATAGAACAGAATATTAAAAATATTAAAAACATAATCAAAGGTAATGCAACCATTATTAAACATCCTTTGAAGAATACAATGGCGATTTTTGCTAAAAGATAGAAAAAATTATAAATAGAATGTTTAGCATCTCTAATAATAATCTTATTTTTCTTTTTTTCTAAAAAAACTCTTTGTTCTTTTTTAGCATTGTTATTTGTATCATCATTTATTGGCTCTTCAATAATCTTATCATTTGCATACTCATCTTCTACTGTTACAAAATAATCAAGATATCTAATCTTAAAAATATGTATCACAACTATAAATCCTATAATAATACTAAATATTAAATAAGCACATGTAAAGAAGGCATTAATAATATTTTGTAGGGGATAGGGTAGTAGACCTGATAAAGAGCGTATAACTTCATTGTAGATAAAGGTATAAAATATTCCCAGAATAGATGTAATTAATATTATCATAATTATAATTTCTAATACACATTTGATTTTTTCCCTTAATCTCATACTCCAAAACATATTGACTGTCTTCGTTATGAATGATAAAAACTCTTGCAGATAGTTTCCTATATTCATCTTTTTTGCCTTGGAAGAAGTAGTATTACCGGAAGCCACATCATCAATTAAATCATAAATATTACAATCTAAAATATCACACAGTAACATAATTTTATCCATATCAGGATATGATCTTCCAGATTCCCATTTAGAAACAGCTTGTCTTGAAACTCCACATCTATCAGCAAGTTGTTCTTGACTCATATTTTTTTCTTTTCTTCGTTTTTGCAACTTATCACAAAACTTCATTTTTTTCACCTCTACCAAAAATTTTACTACACAAAATAATGGTTGCGCTACCAACTATTAGTTGTTTTTCTGTATAATATCAGTTGCATTTAAAAAAGACAATAAAAAAAGAAGAAAATTACTTTCTTCCATTATTTAGTTAAGGTAAATGTATCAACAACATCAAAATTGCTACTATACATTGATGGACCATTAATTGCTATATAATGATAATTACCATATTCATCAGCAAAACACCATGTACACATATAAGAACTAATTGAACTTAGATAAGCTGACTGTTTTGTTGCTTGATATTTACCAACTCTTACACTTTCAACTTTTATGTTAGTAGCGCCATAACCTTCCATTTTACTATAGATACTATTAGCGTATTCTCCTATAGTATAATTTGGACTATCTATTGCGTATAAAGATAAAACCCATTTTCTATCAATACTATATTGAAGAGCAGAACTACCATCAGAATCTTTATATAAAATCCAGTCATTACTAATTCTTAAATAACCGAATTTTTCATTTCCAATTACTTGCATACCTCTTTCATCATAATAATCATCATCACTATCAACTATATTAGTATCTTCAATTCTAGGTTGAATGTCATTATCATCCATATCCATAACCGCAAAAACAATTAAACTTATAAGTCCAACTAATATTATAAAGGATAGAACTAGACCAATAATACTTAATACAAAACCAGGACATCCTTTTTTCTCATTACTTTTATATTTTGCTCCCGTACATATTCCGACAATAGCAACAGGAATAACCAAAATATTACAAAATGCAAATATAATACTTATTAAACCTAAAACAAAAGATGTATTTTTTAAACTGTCATTTCCATTAGCTACAACATTTTGCTTATTAGGAGTATTATTTGTAATTTCAAAATTATCAAGTTCCTCTATCGGTTGAGCATTACTTGTATCTTCTAGAGTATTTTTTTCACCTTCACTAATATTTTTTTTCCCTTCTTCCTTTGGTAAAGTATCTTTATTTTTATCAATTTTATTTCCACAATATGGACAAAATGTTGCATCATTTTCTAACTTACTACCACACTTACCACAATACATATTTAACCACCTCTTCCTAAATTATAACATAAGAATAAAAATAAACATAAATAAAAATAAAAAAGTATAGAAATTTGTAAAATAATATGCTATAATCTAAGAGTTTATAAAGAAGAGGTGTATTTTATGAAGAAGAGAAATGTTGCTATCATAGCGCATGTTGACCATGGTAAAACAACCCTTGTAGATGAAATATTAAAAACTTCAGGAATGTTTCGTGATAATGAAGATATGTCAAATGTTTCCATGGATTCAAACCAATTAGAAAAAGAAAGAGGAATCACAATTTTAGCTAAGACAACGGCCTTAGACTATAATGATTATCGTATCAACATTTTAGATACTCCAGGTCATGCAGATTTTGGTGGAGAAGTTGAACGTATTATGAATATGGTTGATGGAGCAATATTAGTAGTGGATGCTTATGAAGGCCCAATGCCACAAACAAGATTTGTTTTGAAAAAAGCTTTTGAGGCTAAGGTAAAACCTATTGTTGTCATTAATAAAGTTGATAAACCAAGTGCTAGATGTGGAAAAGTATTAGATGAAATTCTTGACTTATTCATTGAACTAGGAGCAGATGAAGAACAATTAGATTTTAAAGTTGTATATGCTAGTGCTCTTAATGGTACATGTTCACTTTCAGATGATCTATCAACTCAAACTCCAGGATTCCATGAATTATTAGACTTAATTATTTCAGAAATTCCAGCTCCAACAGGAAGCAAAGAAGAAAATTTACAAATGCAACCAGCATTATTAGATTATAATGAATTTGTTGGAAGAATTGGAATAGGTAAGGTAGCTAATGGCCAAATTAAAACAGGTCAAATGGTTTCATGCTGCCGATTAGATGGTTCTATAAAACAGTTTAGAATTCAAAAATTATTTGGTTTTTATGGCTATAAGAGAATAGAAATCGAATCTGCCGAAGCAGGGGACATTATCGCAGTTGCGGGACTTACTGATATTTCAGTAGGTGAAACATTATGTGATGTCGGACAAGAAAAAGCTCTTCCCAAATTACATATTGATGAACCAACACTACAAATGACATTTGGTACAAACACATCACCATTTGTTGGTAAAGATGGAAAAATTGTAACCGCAAGAAAAATAGAAGAAAGATTATTAAAAGAAACACAAAAAGATGTAAGTTTAAAAGTAGAACCTTATACAAATGAATCATTCTTAGTATCAGGACGTGGAGAATTACATTTAGGAATCTTAATAGAAAACATGCGTCGTGAAGGATTTGAACTTGAAGTTAGTAAACCACAAGTAATTATTAAAGAAGAGAATGGTCAAAAAATGGAACCATATGAAGAATTACAAATTGACTGTCCAGAAGAAGTTGTTGGTAGTGTAATCGAACAATTAGGGTTAAGAGGCGCTAATATGGAAAATATGACTAACTTTGAAAATCAAGTTCGATTAATTTATACAATTCCATCAAGAGGACTTATCGGTTTTTCAACTGATTTCATGACTTTAACAAAAGGATATGGAATAATGAGTCACTCATTTAAAGAATATCGCCCAATGTCTAGTCTAAATGTTGGAGAAAGAAAACTAGGAGTTTTAGTTTCTATGGAAAATGGAGCTTCAACTGCTTACTCAATCGGAAATTTAGAGGACAGAGGAGTAATGTTTATTGAACCAGGAACAGAAGTTTATGAAGGAATGATTATTGGTGAATGTAACCGTGATAATGATTTAGCTGTAAACGTAGTAAAAGGTAAAAACTTAACCAATGTTCGTGCATCAGGAAGTGATCATACAGTTGTTTTAAAAAGACCAAGACCAATATCACTTGAATATGCTATTGAATATATAAATTCAGATGAATTAGTTGAAATTACTCCAAACTTTATTAGATTAAGAAAGAGAATTTTAAATACTGAAGAAAGAAAAAAATATGATTCAAGAAAAAAATAACTATTATATAGTTGTTTTTTTTTGAACATTTATTTATAATATACTTATGATAGAGGGTGATGATATGGCCAAGAAAAAAGACGTTCAAGAAGAACTAATGAAAACTCACGTCCTTAATTTAAATGAAATAAGAGAAGCAGAAAAGAAAGACAAGATAGAAAAAAGAAAAAAAACACCAATCGCTTTACTTATTTTGGGTATTATTCTAATTATTATAGGAATTTCATATTCAATCTTTTTAACGCATAAAAAACTAAATGCACCACAAAAAACCGAAAAAGAAAAAAATGAAATCACGTGTATCTCAAATTTAGTGGATAATATATTTAATGTTAATATAAACACTAAAACAACATACAAATTTAGCAATCAAAAATTAATTTCTGGTTCAACAACTTCAACTATTGTTCCAATAGATAACGCTAATATAACTTCATTACCAACCATTCAAACCAATTTAGTAAATGCTAGTTTTGGTGTACCAACATATAGTGACTTAAATGGTGGGATATCATTAGCCATGTTAATTAAAAATAATACATTAAATATAAATGCAAATATAAATTATACAACTTATATTTATAATGAAAAACAAGCGATTATAAATAGATATATAAATATTCCTAATTTTACCAAAGATTATAATTTACCAAGGGTAAAAAAGGAAAGTGAAAAATTAGGAGCCCTATGTAATTAGGACTCTTTTTTAGTGATAATATTTTATTATATAAAAAAAGATAGCTTATGCAGCTATTCTTTCACCTTTGTTTAATGATCTCTTTTCTCTAGTAGTCATTCTAACCTTTGTACCATCTTCAAGTCTTACAACTTGTAAGTTCAATTTTTGTTGTCTTTTAGTCGTATTTAAAGCATGTGATCTATCATTAGCTGATAAAGGTTTTCTACTTGTAATCTTAACTGCCATATTATCCCTCCTTTGCGTTAACTACATCTGCTTACTAACTTTACCATAAAAAGAAAACAAAGTCAAACATTTTTCCCATTTTTCTGCATAACGCGTTAATAATAATTATTTCCTATTTTTAAACTTTACACTATAAAAGATTTATACTTTAGAAATTAATACAATAATGATATAATGAAAAAGGAGGGATAAATATGGCTAATAATATTAGAATTAAACGTTTAAATCATGCTTTTATGGAAGAAATTAGTATGATCTTAATGGAAGAAGTCCGTGATGAGGATTTAAAATTTTTGACCATAACAGGTTGTGATATTACTAACGATTTAAGTTATGCCAAAGTATATTTCACAGTCTTAGATAAAGATAAAAAAGAAAAGGTATTAGAAGATATAAATAATGCTGCATCATTCATTAGAGGAAAACTTAGTGAAAGAATTGAAATAAGGCATACACCAGAATTAAAGTTTATTTATGATGACTCAATAGAATATGGAGAAAAAATAGAAAAAATAATAGATAAGTTACATAAAGAAAAACAAAATTAATACAATTTGTTTCATTTGTGTTATTATAATTATGAAGTTAAGGGTGATTATATGAAATTAAAGGCTAACAATACAGAAGTAAATTACATACAATATGGTAAGGGCAAAGATATAATTTTATTACATGGCTGGGGGCAAAATATTGAAATGATGCGTCCAATAGGCGATGCCCTACAAGATAAATTTAGAATTACTATATTAGATTTACCTGGATTTGGTGAAAGTAAAGAGCCACCATTTCCATGGGACATAGATCAATATTCACTAATGTTAGAGGAAGTTGTTGAACAGTTAAATATTAAGAAACCCATTGTTATGGGACATTCATTCGGTGGAAGACTTGCTATCCGTTATGCATCTGAAAATAATATTGAAAAACTGATTCTATTTGGTAGCCCAGTTCGTCCAGAAAAATCACCGACTGATATTAAAACAAGAATACTAAAGAAAATAAAAACAATGCCCGGAATGAATAAAATTGGCGAATATATGAAAAAGTATATTGGCTCAAGAGACTATAAGAATGCGTCTCCTATAATGCGTCAAGTATTAGTAAATGTCGTGAATAAAGATCTTTTTGAATATGCCAAGAAGATTAAGGCTCCAACACTACTAATCTGGGGTGATAATGATGAAGAAGCTTCAATTGAAGATGCTAAATTATTAGAAGGTACAATGCTAGATGCCGGATTAATAGTTCTAAGAGGAACACATTATGCTTACTTAGAAAATCTACCGCAAGTAATTAGTATTTTAAATAACTTTTTATAGGAGGAATGTATGTTTTACTTAATAACCATTTTAATTATTGCCTTACTGTTTGTTAAAAGCAAAAAAAGTCTACATATGTTACAACAAAATCTTTATAATGAAAATAATCGCTATATCAAGTGGAATTTAAAACACTGTTCACAGTTTTTGAATATAGAAATAATAGCCATTTTATTATCTGCAATAGGATTATTTGTAGTATATGATTTAAGATTATATAATTTCATTATTGAACTCGCTTTAATAATTATATATTTAGTTTCATTTATACTTTGGAAAAACCATCTTAAAAATGAACAAACAAAAAAGCCCCTTGTTTATACCAAAAGAATAAAACGCTTAATTTTGACTACTTCAATAATATATTTAATTCCTATTATTTTAATGTTTTTACATAAAAATGATATCGAGTATGTGTGGTTAATGATATTAATTCTTGCTATTGCTACTTATTTAAATGCTTTGATTGTTTTTGTTGCTAATATCATTAATTATCCAATTGAAAGAATGGTATATATATATTATAAGAATAAAGCCCAAAAGAAATTAAAGAGTATGCCAAATCTTAAAATAATAGGTATTACCGGTAGTTATGGTAAAACAAGTAGTAAAAATATTTTAAGTGATATTTTAAATATTAAATATAATGCCTTACCAACTCCTAAAAACTTAAATACTTATAATGGTTTGATTATGACTATTAATAACAATATGGATAAGTTTACCGAAATATTCATAGCGGAAATGGGAGCCTATGTAAAGGGTGAAATAAAAGGACTATGTAATTTAGTAAAACCTCAATATGGAATTCTAACAAGAATTGGAACTGCTCATCTTGAAAGCTTTGGTAGTGAACAAAATATTATTGATGGTAAATTTGAACTAATTGAGTCACTTCCATCAAATGGAATAGGTATTCTAAACATGGATGATGAAAAGCAAGTAAATTATAATTTGAAAAATAATTGTAAGATAGTTTGGATTGGTATTGATAATGAAGAAGCTGCAGTAAGGGCTACCAATATAAAATGTTCATCCAAAGGAACAACCTTTGACTTAGTACTTAAGAGCAACACAAAGAAGTATCAATTTGAGACTAAGTTATTAGGAAAACACAATGTTTATAACATTTTAGCTTCAATCGCTCTCGGAATTGAATTTGGAATAGAAATATCTGATTTACAAGTTGCGGTAAGAGGAGTTAGACCAATAGAACATCGCCTAGAATTAAAACGCCTAGGAAACTTTTATATGATTGATGATGCTTATAATTCTAATCCAACAGGTGCAAAGAATGCCCTAGATGTTTTAAAAATGATGCCAGGTATAAAAATAGTCGTGACTCCAGGTATGATAGAACTTGGAAAAAAAGAAGACGAATATAATGAAAAATTCGGTGAACAAATAGCGGGCGTTAGCGATTATGTTGTCCTAATTGGTGCTGAGAAAACAAAGCCAATTAGTCAAGGATTAAAAAGACAAGGCTATGACTTTGACAATGTTATTGTTTACAATGATGTAAGAGAAGCCTATAAATTTATAAATTCAATAAAAAGTAACACTGATCAAGATGTGTATGCTTTATTTGAAAATGATTTACCAGATACATATAACGAAAAATAGAGGAGGAGTTTCATAATGAAAATTAAAGTAGGAGTTATTTTTGGTGGAGAATCAGCAGAACATGAGGTTAGTATAATTTCTGCTATTCAAGCAATAAATAAAATGAATGAGGAAAAATATGATATTATTCCCATTTATATAACAAAAGATAGACAGTGGTATACAGGAGCAATGTTAAAGGATATTGACTCTTACCAAGATTTATCTTTAATAAAAAAATATGCTACTAATGTAGTGTTAGTAGAAAAAAATAATAGATTTATCTTACAAAAGAAAAAAGGTCTATTCAAACGTGAAGTAGCAGAAATTGATATAGCGTTCCCTATAGTTCATGGAACTAATGTTGAAGATGGTGTCCTACAAGGATATTTACAAACAATTGGTATTCCATTTGTTGGACCAAATACCTATGCCGGTGTAGTAGGTCAAGATAAAGTGTTTATGAAAGCTATTTTTGAGAAAGAAGACTTACCATTATCAAAATATGTATGGTTTTATGATAGCGAATATAAAACAGATAAAGATGAAGTCTTAAAGAAAATATCTAAGTTAAAATATCCACTTATTGTAAAACCAGCTACAACAGGAAGTAGTATTGGTATTTCCTATGCTGAAGATGAAGCAAAACTTTGTGAGGCAATTGACGATGCAATCAATTATGATACTAAAATTTTAGTAGAGGAAGTAGTGGAAAATCTAAAAGAAGTAAATATAAGTGTATTAGGAAATTATGAACATCAAAAACTAAGTGTTATAGAAGAAGTAAATGGTCATAATAAATTTTTAACATATGAGGATAAATATATTGGTGGAGGAAAAACCAAAGCTAAATTTGGTGTAAAAAGTGTACCATCTTGTAAAGGATCAAAAGGAATGTTATCTGCGTCAAGAAAAATTCCTGCTGACTTATCAGATAAGTTAAAAGAAGAAGTAGAAACGGTTGCTAAAAAAGCCTTTAAGGCATTAGGAAGTTCTGGATGCAGCAGAATAGACTTTTTGATTGACAGTAAGAAAAATAAAGTATATGTAAATGAAATAAATTCAATTCCAGGATCATTAGCTTTCTATTTATGGGAACCATTAGGAAAAGATTATACAGAATTATTAGATGATATGATTAATATAGGAATTAAGGATTATAAAAAAAGATCAAGCAAGACTTATACCTTTGACACTAATATCTTACAAGGATTTGCAAATAATAGTCTAAAGGGTGGAAAAACAAAACTAAAATAAGAAAAATGTAGCTTCAAAGTTTGAAACTACATTTTTTTTAGAACAAAAGCATAAAAATTGTATAATCTATAATAAAAAGACAACTATGTTGTCTTAAAATTCAAATGGTGTCCCCTTGCGGGCTCGAACCGCAGACCCACTGATTAAGAGTCAGTTGCTCTACCAACTGAGCTAAGGAGACAAAATCAATTTACAAATAAGAGTATAACACATAATTTATTATTTGCATAGATTTTTTTGCTAAATTTCACAAAATAACTTAATATAATTAAACAATAACAAAAAAATTGTGGTATATTATTGAATATAGGGGAGGTAATGGTATGTCAGTAAAGAGATTTAATCCAGATATAAATGTTGGACTTAATGTTGAAGAAGTAACAAAAAGATACGAAAGTAACCTTGTTAATTTTGATCCCAGTTCTAAAACAAAGTCATTTAAACAGATAATCTTAGAAAATGTATTTACTTTATTTAATATCATTAACATTATATTATCAATTGCTATAATTTTAGTTGGCTCATATAAAAATTTAGCCTTTATGATAATTATAATTTTGAATACCTTAATTAGCATTATTCAAGAATATCGTAGTAAAAAAACTTTAGATAAATTAAAAATTATTTCAGAGGCTAAGGTTAAGGTAAGAAGAGAAGGCGTCGATAATAAACTTAATCTAAATGAGATTGTTTTAGATGACATCATTATTTTAGAAGCCGGTAACCAAGTGGTAGTAGACACAGTTATAAAAAGTGGTGAGGCTGAAGTTGACGAGTCATTTATTACTGGTGAGTCAGAAACCATTTATAAAAAAACTGGGGATATGATATTATCAGGTAGTTTTATTGTTAGTGGAAATGTTATTGGACAGGTAGAACACATAGGAAATGATAACTACACTTCCAAAATAGTTAATGATACTAAATACATCAAAGCTGTTTCTAGTGAGATAATGAATGCCCTAAATAAAATTGTTAGTACCATCTCAATGTTAATAGTACCAATTGCCATCCTCCTTTTTTATCGTCAGTTATACCTAGAGGATAGTAATATTACTAATGCCGTAGTTAATACAGTAGCGGCCCTAATTGGAATGATACCAGAAGGTTTAGTTCTACTAACTAGTACTGTTTTAGCTGTTAGTGTTATAAAGTTATCTAGAAGAAACGTATTAGTTCATGACCTATATTGTATAGAAACACTTGCTCGTGTTGATGTAGTTTGTTTAGATAAAACAGGTACAATAACAGAGGGCTGTATGGAAGTAGTTGAAGAAAAAAAAGAATCAAATAAAAATATTGGTAGTATTATAGCAACGATTTGTACTGCCCTAAATGAAGAAAATCCTACCGCCAAAGCTCTAAAAGAATACTATCATAGTGAGTTATTAGACGAAGAAATTATTAAAAATATATCCTTTTCCTCTAAAAGAAAATACTCAGGAATAGTAACTAATAAAAAAACATATGTCATGGGAGCCCCAGAATTTATATTAAAGGAAAAAATTGACAAATACAGAAATAAAATTGACAAATATACTAAGGAATATAGAGTTATTTGTGTTTGTGAGGCAGATAGCGCGAAATTAGAAAATGTACATGTTTTAGGCTTTGTCCTATTAAGAGATAAAATTAGACCAGAAGCTCCTGCCACTCTTAATTATTTTAAAGAACAGGGGGTAACAATTAAAATTATTTCGGGTGATAATCCCAATACAGTTTTAAATATAGCTAAAAGAGCAGGAATGAAAGAGGACATTGAAATGATCGATGCCACTACATTAAAAACTGATGAAGATATTATGAATGCTGTTGAACGATATACAGTTTTTGGCAGAGTAACACCAGAGCAGAAAAAAGAAATAGTTATTGCCCTTCAAAATCATGGTCATACTGTCGCAATGACCGGAGATGGAGTTAACGATGTCTTAGCCCTTAAAGAAGCCGATTGTTCCATTGCCATGTCTACAGGATCGGATGCTACTAAAAATGTTAGTCAATTAGTATTGTTAGATTCCAACTTTTCGTCTATGCCAGAAATTGTTAAAGAGGGTAGAAGAACTATTAATAATATTGAAAGAAGTGCTTCACTATTTTTAGTTAAAACAGTTTATGCTAGTATTTTAGCTTTACTATTTATATTTATAAAAATGCCTTATCCTTTCATTCCTATCCAGTTAACTTTGGCAAGTGTTTCTACAATAGGAATTCCTTCATTTATTCTTTCCTTTGAACCTAATAATGAAAGGGTTACTGGCAAGTTTTTACCTAATGTCTTAAAGAAAGCTGTTCCACCAGCTATTACTATTGTTATAAATATATTAATAATAATTATTATTAGCAGTATTTTGAAATTAACATATACGCAAACCTCAACCTTATCTGTTCTAATGACTGGTTATACATCATTCATACTTTTATTTAAAGTATGTCAGCCTTTTAATATGATGAGAAAATGTCTCTTTGGCAGTATGTTCTTACTTTTTGTATTTGGAATAGTAAAATTAAAAACAATATTTTCATTTAGTTCATTTACCCTGCCAATGATCTTTACTACAATTTTATGTATTATTACTTCCCATTATTTCTATAATCTGCTTTATCTTCCATGATTTAAGTATTCCAATAGAACATATCTTAAAAAAGTCCCTCGAAAATGCTAAAAAAATGCAAGAGGAGAAGAGAAAAACATTACTAAAACAAATTTAATTATAAAAAAATAAGAAAATACTTGATTTCTTATTTTTTTTGTTATAATATAGTGTTGTTTACTTCTTGAAAAAAAGTAAAAAAAACATCTTGCTTTTTTAAAAGAAATATTGTAAACTATAAAAGTAACTTAATTAAGTGGACCTGTAGCT
>ERZ791852.1745-NODE-1745-length-12362-cov-8.290729_pt1 | contig 12362 bp, 14 predicted proteins | sample MGYA00510287_ERZ791852 | MGnify/ENA primary metagenome ERZ791852 (study PRJEB30046, sample SAMN00715257) | human gut metagenome | study: EMG produced TPA metagenomics assembly of the A metagenome-wide association study of gut microbiota in type 2... | reverse complement strand
AATTGGGGATAAAACAGCTTATGGCAGGAGGTGGTGTAGCCCTTATTGGAACTACACTTGTTCCATTACTTTCCGGCTTATTCTAAATCAGGTTTGGATCATGGGGCAGGGGAAATCCCTGTCCCGGATGAAAGGAGGAAATAATTGAACAGCATAATTCAGCAGATTACTGACTGGCTGAAGGGCATTCTTGTATCGGGAATCATGGACAACCTCACCAATACGTTTTCCTCTGTGAATGACCAGGTGGGACAGATCGCAACGGAAGTAGGAAAGACACCGAGCAATTTCATGCCGGCAGTCTTCAATATGGTCAGGAACCTGTCAGAATCCGTGATCATGCCGGTTGCCGGAATACTGCTCACATTCATTGCGTGTTATGAGCTTATACAGCTGATCATCAGTTATAACAATCTGGCAAGTTTTGAGACATGGTTCATCTGGAAATGGATCTTCAAGACTTTCGTGGCAGTGGAACTGATCACACACACATTTGATATCACGATGGCGGTATTTGATGTGTCACAGAGTGTGGTGCGGCAGGCAGGAGGCATTATACAGGGAAGCACGGCAGTAGATGCAAGTACGCTGGCAACCATGCAGTCCACACTGGAGGCTATGGAACTGGGACCACTTTTTGCAATATTTTTACAGTCATTTATCGTGCAGTTTCTCATGTACGTGCTTTCGGCAGTCATCTTTGTGATCATCAATGGACGTATGGTGGAAATCTATCTGATGGTCAGTCTGGCACCGCTCCCATTTGCAACCTTTGGAAACAGGGAACAGAGCATGATGGGCCAGAATTATATGAGAAGTCTGTTTGCACTGGGATTTCAGGGATTTCTGATCATGGTATGTGTGGGAATCTATGCAGTCCTGATCCAGTCAGTAGCATTCAGCACAGATATCATTGCTTCGTTATGGAAGGTTATGGGCTTTACGATCCTGTTGGCATTTACCTTATTTAAGACCGGAGCAGTAGCACACAGTATATTCCATGCACATTAAGGAGGCAGAGTATGGCAGCATCTTATATCAGTGTTCCAAGGGACCTGACAAAAGTAAAAAGCAAGGTGATGTTCAATCTGACAAAAAGGCAGCTGATCTGTTTTGGCATGGCGGTACTGATCGGAGTACCGTCATTTTTTCTGATGAAGACAGTAATGAAGACCAATACGGCAGTTATGGGAATGATGGTCATTATGATGCCATTCTTTTTCCTTGCCATGTATGAGAAAAACGGGCAGCCGCTGGAAGTCATTTTGAACCATATGATACAGGCAATTTTCAAAAGACCGAAGATCCGCCCATATAAGACGGATAACTATTACGCAGCACTTCTGCGTCAGGCAGAGGCAGAAAAGGAGGTAGAAAAGATTGTTAGACTTTCTCAAAAAGAAAAATCAGGAGAGCAGGAAGTTCACAATGCCGGAAGGATTAAGCAAAGCAGACCAGATGGCAGTAAGGGAAATCGTAAGAAATGCCCGGAAAAATGATGGCATACCGAAGACGGCACAGCAGAGCATTCCTTTTGACAGGATGTTCCCGGATGGTATCTGCCGTGTAGGGCTTGATTATTATACAAAGACAGTCCAGTTTCAGGATATCAATTACCAGCTGGCACAGCAGGAAGACAAGACGGAGATCTTTGAGGAATGGTGCGCATTCTTAAATTTCTTTGACAGTTCCGTAAAGTTTCAGCTTTCATTTGAAAATATGGCAACGGATGTATCGGATTTTGAGAAGAGCATCAAGATTTCCCATAAAAATGACGGATTCGATGATGTCAGGGATGAGTATTCGGAAGTTCTTCTTCACCAGATGGAAGCAGGAAACAATGGTCTTACCAAGACGAAATATCTTACTTTCGGGATACATGCGGAGTCCATGAAGACAGCAAAACCGAGACTTACGCATATCGAAACAGATATCCTCAATAACTTCAAGAGACTGGGAGTGCAGGCAAGGAGCTTAAACGGAAGTGAAAGACTGGAACTGATGCACAGACAGTTTCATATGGGGGATGATGCGAAGTTCCGTTTCGACTGGAAGTACCTGACGGGATCAGGACTTTCGGTTAAGGATTTTATTGCACCGAGCAACTTTGCATTTCCTACCGGAAGATATTTTCAGATCGGAGAGATGTATGGATGCATGAGCTTTTTATCCATTGATGCATCAGATATCAGCGACAGGCTTCTGGCGGATTTCCTTTCCATGGAATCAAGCCAGATCGTTACCATGCATATCCAGTCTGTAGATCAGAATGAGGCAATCAAGACCATCAAGCATACGATCACAGAGCTTGACCGTTCCAAGATAGAGGAACAGAAAAAAGCAGTAAGAGCCGGCTATGACATGGATATCATCCCATCGGATCTTGCAACTTATGGCAAAGATGCAAAGGCACTCTTAAAAGAATTGCAGTCCCAGAATGAAAGAATGTTTCTTCTGACATTTCTGGTCATGAATACAGGAAAGACAAAGCAGCAACTGGAAAACAATGTGTTCCAGGCGGCTTCCATTGCACAGAAACATAACTGCAATCTGATCAGGCTGGATTACCAGCAGGAGCAGGGCCTTATGAGCACATTGCCACTGGCAAATAACCTGATCGAGATTCAGAGAGGAATGACCACATCCAGTACGGCTATTTTTGTGCCGTTCACAACTCAGGAGCTTTTCCAGAGAGGGGATGAGGCATTGTATTATGGTCTGAATGCACTTTCCAACAATATGATCATGGTGGACAGAAAGAAACTGAAAAATCCGAATGCACTGATCCTTGGTACACCGGGATCTGGCAAGTCATTTTCTGCAAAGAGAGAGATTGCCAACAGTTTTCTGGTTACGGATGATGACATTATCATCTCGGATCCGGAGTCAGAGTATTCTCCGCTGGTCGCAAGGTTCGGTGGACAGGTTATCAGGATCAGTCCGACATCCGACCAGTACATCAACCCTATGGACATCAATATGAACTATTCGGATGACGACAACCCGATTGCACTGAAAGCAGATTTTATTCTGTCCTTATGTGAGCTGATCGTTGGGAACAAGGATGGTCTGCGTCCGGTAGAAAAGACGGTCATTGACCGCTGTATCAGGCAGATCTATCAGAAATATTTTGAAAATCCGGGACCGGAGAATATGCCAATCCTGGGAGACTTGTACCAGGCACTTCTTGCACAGGAAGAGCCGGAGGCAAAGCATGTGGCAACAGCACTTGAAATCTATGTGTCTGGTTCCCTGAATGTGTTCAACCACAGGACCAATGTGGAGCTTACGAACCGCCTTGTATGTTATGACATCAAGGATCTGGGAAGCAGCTCAAAAAGATCGGAATGCTCGTGGTACAGGATCAGGTATGGGGAAGAGTAACGGAAAACCGGATCCAGGGAAGATCGACCAGATACTATATGGATGAGATGCACCTTCTCCTCCGTGAAGACCAGACGGCAGCCTATACGGTTGAAATCTGGAAGCGTTTCAGAAAATGGGGAGGAATCCCGACCGGCATCACCCAGAATGTAAAGGACCTTCTTGCTTCCAAGGAAGTGGAGAATATCTTTGAAAACTCTGATTTCATCTATATGCTCAACCAGGCAGTAGGGGACAGACAGATCCTTGCAAAGCAGTTAAATATCAGCCCTCACCAGCTTTCGTATGTAACACATTCGGGAGAAGGCGAAGGGCTTTTATTCTATGGAAATGTGATCCTTCCATTCGTGGACAGATTCCCGACAAATACGGAGCTTTACCGTATCATGACAACCAGACTGTCCGAAGTGGCTGATGCAAAGAAGGAACAGTCAGCGTAGTGGCTGTTTCTTCGGAAAGGATAGAGCATGAATGAAGAAAAATATACAAGGGATTCTGCTAAGAAGTCCACCCGGAAGAAAAAAGTGAATCCGGATATCCATGCAGGGAAAAGCCACAGCGAAAAGCTGAAAAATGATTCGTCGGCAGCCAGAAGTTACCGTGGCAAGATCCGGTACGGGAAAAAGGATAATTCTCTGTCTGTCAGCGAAGCAAAAGAACTTCGCAGTATGAAAAAACAGGGGAGAAGGAGGATATATAAAAATCAGGCAGTTGCAGCCACAGTAAGAAAAACCACGATTAAAAATGAGGATGACAACAGTGGAACAGACAGCCTGAATGCAGGGCTGGCGGCTGTGGAGACCGGTATTGGAAAAGTACGGGAGCATGGACAGGCAAGAAAATATTCTTCCAAGATCCATAACCGCAGTGACCATCTGGATGCCGTGCAGGGAGCAAGAGGAGCGAAAGAAGCCGGAGAGGCGGGAGAAAGCACCATGTCAGCTACCGTGAAGAAAACACGCAAAAAGCTGATGCAGAGGGAATTTGCTGAGGCGGCAGCAAAGAAGCAGGCAAAGGAAGCTGCAAACGGAGCAGGAAAGATCAGTAAAAAGCTGACGGATCAGGCGGAGGACCTGATGGGAAGGCTTGCAGAGATGCTGAAAGAATTCTGTGAAGACCATCCGGTCGGCATGATCATAGCGGTGGCAATTCTGATCGTTGTTCTTGTAATATCAGGAGCACTGACATCCTGTTCTGCTCTTGGAAGCGGCATAAACAGTGGAACTGTGGCAACTTCATTTACCGCTGAGGATGATGATATCAGGCAGGTGGAAGCAGATTATGTGGCACTGGAGACGGCACTGCAGAATAAAGTGGACAGCATTGAGACAGATCATCCGGGATATGACGAATACAATTATTCGCTTTCAGAGATATCCCATAATCCTTTTGAACTGGCGGCACTGCTGACGGTTCTGTATGAGAACTATACACAGTCAGAGGTTCAGTCAAAATTACAGACCATCTTTGATTATCAGTATACGCTGACATCAACGGAAGTTGTGGAGATCAGAACCAGGACAGAGACCAGATGGCATTATGTGACACATTACCGGGATGAGGAAAGAACCGGATACCGCCTGGTAAACGGACGTCTTGAATCCTATACCTATACCGTGTCAGTTCCATATGAGGTATATGAATCCTATGAGGTTGAAGTGGAGTATGAGTACAAGATACTGAATACAACGCTGACCAACAATGGAATATCCGCAGCTGTCAGTGCACTGAATCTGACGCAGGATCAGATGGAACGGTATACGCTGCTTCTGGAGACCAGAGGCAACAAACCGGATATCTTCGGGGATAATGTATATGCAAATCCGGGTGTATCGGAGGAATATGAGAGATATGCCGTACCGGGAGAATACCTGACGGACCAGCAGTTTTCCAATATGCACCGGGAAGCCGAAAAGTATCTTGGATATCCTTATGTATGGGGAGGATCCTCACCGGGTACAAGTTTTGACTGTTCTGGTTTTGTGAGCTATGTCATCAATAATTGTGGAAATGGCTGGAACTATGGCAGGCTTACGGCAAATGGCTGGAAGAATGCAACCGCAAGAGTGGCAGCTTCCGATGTAAAACCGGGAGATCTGGTCTTTTTCCAGGGAACCTATAACACTGCCGGAGCATCCCATGTGGGTATTGTAGTCGATCCGGTAAATAAGATCATGATTCACTGTGGCAATCCAATCCAGTATGCGTCATATGATACACCATACTGGAGGGCACATGCCTATTGCTATGGAAGAATCCAGTAATTATGAATGCAGCGAAAGTCACCAAAGTGGTGGCTTTTTTGCTGTCACAAAGGAAAGGAGAGCGCTTATGTATGCAAAGTTAGATAAGCTCCGCGAGGATCTGAAAAAGGCAGTAGCCAAAAGAGAGGCAGCGGATGCAAAGGTAAAGCAGCTGGAAGCAAAGCTGAAAGAAGAGGAAAACCAGCAGATCGTCAGTGATGTTGCATCCTATAATTTATCACCGGAACAGCTGGCACAGTTCTTACAGCTTGCAAACAGTGGAAGATTACAGGAAATGCTCAGCGGACAGGTTCCGATGCCCGGAGCCGTGAATGCAGATACATCCGGTAAAAAACAGGATGAAGACAATGAGACAGATATGGATAAGGAAGAGGAGGATTTCTTAGATGAAGAGAATGAATAATTTGAAAAACGTGATCGCAGCAAAGATTATGGGGGGTCTGGTAATCGGAATGGCAGCCGTTGCGGGTGTGTCACCGGTTACTGTATTTGCACAGAGTCAGGAAGCAGAATGCATCTGTGACGAAAAGTGCTCACAGGATTCCATCAATGAGGAATGTGCAGTATGCCTTTATGATTACAATGTCTGCCAGGGTGTAGATGCACATATAGAAGATTCAGAGGAATGTACTGAGACAGCCGAGGAAAACTACGGTCCTCTTACACCGGATGGAAATATGAATCTGGTGGATGATTACGGTTCCATTGAGGTAGGTGGCAAGCAGTTCATTACGGTCACAACCATGTCCGGCAATTATTTCTATATCATCATTGACCGTGATGATAAGGGAACAGAGACCGTGCATTTCCTGAATCTTGTTGATGAATCAGACCTTTTGAAGCTCATGGAGGATGATGAGGTGGAGTCCTATATGAATTCCCAGGGAATGACCGCTTCGGAGAAAGAGAAAGAGGAAGTAAAAAGTACAGAGGCTACAGAAGAAATCTCTGAGGAGCCAAAGGAAGAGGCAAAAGCTCTTGAGACCGGTAAGAAGAAAAATGTAACAGGAATTATGGCACTGGTTCTGATCGCAGCCATTGGTGGTATTGGTGGATTTATGTATATGAAGTCCAATAAGGGAAAGAAAAAAGCAGATGCACCGGATCCGGATGCAGATTACTTCGACAGTGATGATGACGAGGATTATCTTGCAGATATGGACATTGAGGAAGAGTCTGTATCAGACCAGGATACCGATGAGGATATTTCCATGGAAGAGGATATCCAGATGGACGAAGCAGATGAGGAATAGGATTACAGGAATGAGGCAGTCGGGAGGCTGCCTTTTTTCAATGGGAGGAATCTATGGCAGAGAAAGAGTTTGACCAGCTAACACCGGAAGAGAAAAAAGCAAGATTTCAGAAAGCATTGGATGACTATAACAGCGGATTTGTTGAAGTGGATTATGCATTGCGGTCTGTAGCTTCCATTCGTGTGGAAGAGGCACTGGAAGATGCCGGCAGAGGACTGGAGGAATTCAAGCCGGCACAGAGAAGAGTGCTTTTTGAAGCAGCAAAAGCAGACCTGAACATGGAACATTATATGAACCCTAAGTTTTCCGCAACCCATATGAAGTTCATTATGGAGCAGGAAAAGGCTGGAAAGGATGTCACATGGCTTCCGATTGGGAAAATCCTCCACAGGAGTATCGTGGAGAAACCGCTTACCAGAGACCAGATAAGAAGGATAAAGGAAAGGATGCAGAGGGCAGAACCTAAGGATTCTGTGATAGCAGATCTGCATGAAAAGAAAAAAGAAGCGGCCAGGGTTCCGAAGAAACAGGGACAGCAAAAGGAGAAAGGAGAGCGGTAGTATGGCAAGAAAAAGCAGATATCTGGGATATATGAAGGGATTGCAGAAGATTTCCAAGCATGAGAAGACATCTACAAAAGAGTCTTTGCTGGACAAGCTCAGGAGCATGAAAAACAGGGAGTTCACAATGAACATACCTGTTGGGGAAGGAGCGGAGGATGAACATTAGCGGAATTCGTCCGAAACAGGAATTTTATGCCGGCATGGAGAAGCAGGAACCGGAGAAAAAAGAAATGCACCGGCTGAATCAGGTGGCTATCCGTATGGTGGAAATGCCGCCTCTTTTCAGTGAGGAACCTATGAACGGTCCGGCGGCAGCAGTAAAAGTTATGGCAGATACGTTTCGGGATTATGACCGGGAAGTTGTTGCTGTAGTGAATCTGCGGGCTGACATGAGACCAATCAATATAAATATTGCAAGTATAGGAGCTCTTGACCAGTCGATTGCACATCCAAGGGAGATTCTTAAGAGTACCATTTTGTCCAATGCAGCGGCTATCATATTGGTCCATAATCATCCGTCTGGCAGACTGGTTCCAAGTGTGGAAGATATCGGTCTGACTGACAGAATGAATAAGATTTGTGATTTGATAGGTGTTAAATTGGTGGACCACATCATAGTGGGACCTGGAAATGAATTTTATTCATTTCAGGAGAAAAACCAGATGCCTTTAGCGTCATTGAAGCTGACAAAAAATCTGGAAGATATAGAAATGGAGGGATTTAGAGTGGCAGAAAATACAGCTGTAAAAGAAGAGAAGAAGGTAATCACGTTTACGGTTGCGGAATGCATGGAATTTCACAGCATGGGTGAATTTCATGAGAATATCAAGAGTGTGGCAGAGGCGGTAGCAAAATTCAAAGCAATTCCACCGGAGCGTATGCACGGAGTTCCGGCAATCGGAATCAGGGCGGCTGATCCAAAGGATCCGGATGAATATACGGAGATGGATGTACTGATCGGGAGAAGGATTGACATGGATATGCTTCGTTATATACCGGAGATTGCAGACAACTGGCAGGCAAAACAGATGATTGCATCACTGATCCATGAGATGCCGGATGTAAAAGTTGTGGGACAGATCCCCGACAGCATACAGAAGAAAATCGACGGGCTGGAGTCTAGGGATAAGCGGACGGATGAATTGCAGCAGATAACGGACAAACTGGAGAAGGGAGTTGTGGAGGTGTTCCAGAGTGACAGATATAAGCAGTTTCTTGACACGATGGCGAAATTTCCAAGATATTCCGTAAACAATTCACTTCTGATCATGATGCAGAAACCGGATGCACAGCTGTGCCAGAGTTTTACCGGTTGGAAGCAGATGGGGCGGTATGTGAAAAAGGGGGAAAAGGGAATCAGCATCCTTGCCCCGGCTCCTTATAAGATCGAGAGAGAACAGACAAAACTGGATGAAAAGGGAAGACCGGTATTTGATGCTGACGGAGAACCGGTAAAGGAGAAAGTGGAAGTCACGATCCGGGCATTCAAGGTGGTAAAGACATTTGACCTGTCCCAGACAGACGGAAAAGAACTTCCTACCATTGGTCCTTCTGAACTGGTGGGAAATATTGAAGGATATCCTAAGCTCTTACAGGCATTGCAGGAAATCAGCCCGGTTCCGGTATCTTTTGAGCTGATTGATGGAGATGCCAAGGGATTCTATCATCTGGAAGACAAGAAAATTGTGGTTCAGGATGGCATGAGTGAGGTACAGACCATTAAGACACTGCTTCATGAAATGGCACACCAGAAATTGCATGACAAGGATAATGTGCCGGAGGCAAAAGACATTTCAAGGAATGGGAAAGAAGTTGAGGCTGAGAGTGTTGCATATGTAGTATGCCAGCATTACGGAATCAACACTTCTGACTATTCCTTTTCTTATGTCGCGGGCTGGTCAGAGGGAAAGGAAACACCGGAGCTGAAAGCATCCCTTGATAAGATCCGCCAGACAGCGTCGGAGTTCATCTATCAGATTGACCAGAAGATGGAAGTGCTGATGGCAGACAAGGACCAGGTGCAGGAATCGGCAAAAACATCTAGTCCGTTTGCACAGGAGCTTATGGACAAAATTACAGAGGGTGCAAAGGATCTGGGCTTTATTCCGGTTGTACCTGAGACACAGGAGAAAACTGCCAACCCGGAATTAAAGGTAGTTGTTGACAAGGCCCTGAAGGATCTTGATAAGAAAAGGACTCTGTCAAAGGTAAAGGAGTCTGTGAAATCAAAGCTGAAAGCCAATACGGAAAAGGCAGAGCAGGCACCTAAGAAAAACAGAACATCGAAAGCGAAGGAGGAAAGGGCATGAATCAGAAAGAGTTCAATGAAGTGATTATCAGGCAGACGGATCGTTGTAAATCCATGCTGGTGGCAAAGGGAGCAGAGTACGCTCCCAGAGCAGTGAAGAATACGGCAGTGGACAGGCTGGCGCATTTCAAGAAGGCAGCAGTGGTGCTGAATACCACGCCGAGAGCAGCACTTATGGGGATGCTGTCCAAGCATCTGATCTCTGTATCGGATATGTGTATGGGTGAGCAGCAGTATTCCAAAGAGCAGTGGGATGAGAAGATCACCGACAGTATTAACTATTTCCTGATTCTTTGTGCGATTGTAAAGGAGGAACTGAATGAAGAAAATTGAAGTGAAGATATTAAATCCGGAATCCATTGACCAGGCAGAGAAGCTGATGGTCTGTGCGGCAAGGCTGACACAGAGAGGACATCAGATTTCCTGCCTGGATGATTTCATGGATCTGTATGAAAAGCCATATCAGAGATCCACCGTGGCAAATCTTGTGAAGCTGCCACATCCGACAATCCAGAAGTTTGGAATCATCAATGTGGTTGTAGTCGGTGCATCCAGAAGATTCCTGGCACAGATTACCAGGCACCAGAATGAAGTGAAATATATGTCGGCAAGCCTGCAATACAGTGACTATTCAGGAGTGGAGGATTTTGTCATTCCCTATGATCTGATAGGAACCGGACAGGAGGAAGGATATTTAAGACAGTGCAGCATGGCAATGAAAAATTACCAGGAAATGATCAGATATGGGGTTGATAATGATTCTGCCGGATACTGTGCACCGCAGGGAATGAGGAATATTCTTCTGATCGGCGCAACACCGTATCAGTGGAAGCACATGATCCGTCAGAGAACATGCAGGAGAAACACAAAGGAAACCAGATATGTGATGCTGAAAATCTGGGAACAGCTTCTGGAGCAGAACAGGGAACTGTTTTCGGACTGTGGACCATTTTGTATGAATGGTGGATGTGAGGAAGGAAATATGACCTGTGGAAAGATTATTCCACCGCAGATGTCGCCAACAGACATTATCAGGGTGGATTTTCCAAAACTGTGCGAAGAGAGTGCGTTGGAGGAAGGAGTATCAGATGAAGATACAGCTGATTGATTTTGGTGGGAGAAGCCCGGAAAGGGCTCATGCCAATGATGCCGGGGCGGATGTATTCAGTCCAAAGGATGTTGAGATCCGGCCGGGAGATATCTGTAAGCTTCCTCTGGGATTTGGATTAAAAATACCGGATGGCTATGCTGGGTATATATTTCCAAGGAGCGGATTAAGTTCACAGGGAATTGTGTGTGAGCTGCCACCTATTGATTCTGGATATATGGGAGAGGTTCATGCAATCATCTCTAATGTCGGTAACAGGGAATATGAAATCAAGGAGGGTGATAAGGTAGGACAGCTTGTGATCATGCCGATCTTGATACCAGATTTTACTTTTGAAAACTGGAAAGAGCGTGGAAATGGAGCCTTTGGTTCAACAGGAAGATAGAGATTATCGATCTTTTGCTAGTGTGTAGATATGTGTATGTGATATAATAAGTAAAAGAAATTTGCAAATCGGAAGTTGACAAGGAGGTTTGATAGCGTGAAAAAAATATTTCTTAAAATTGTGATAGGGGTTGTTCTTGTTTGTATTTTATTTATTTGTTTTCTTTATACGAACAATGAGATCGGCGTGACTTCATCTAAGCTGGAGACAGATATTCGTTCGTCGCAGAAGATTAAGGATGATTGGACGGTCGATGGAAGCGTTTCCAGTACGATGGCTGCATATATTTCTTACCCTCAGGATTTGAGTGACCATTCTTTTTCCGTCTATGTCAACCGCCCTGGTCTTTCCTTTGGATACTTTTTCCGTGGGGGTGGAAAACTTTCGGGGGTTCAAAGAGGAATTGCCGAGTACACTGTAGAAGGATATAATGAGCGAGCATTTATTTCTATGAATCAGCAACAGGTAACACAGCTTGAAATAGATGACGGCAACACAATTCAAGTGCTTGACATTGACAGCAATAAACCTTTTGCGATTGTTTTGCCTATAAATGCGGGAACCATTACATTCTATGATGTGAATGGCAATACTGTGGAATACTGGAACAATTCTCTTTGACAACTTCAAGTTTGTCTGACTGATAAATAATTTAATAACTGTTTTACAAAGCACTTTAGCCAATAATAGGTTAGAGTGCTTTTTTCATGCCATAAAAGGAGGTGATTGAAGCACAACGCATCGGGGAAAGCCCGATTAATCTTTACAACAGGTATTGCCTGATAATCATATAGTAAAAAAACAAAGACAGAGAGGAATGTATATATTCCATTCGGAAATCAGCCGGATTGGAATGTGTACATTCCTTTCTGGCTTTTTCCATATCTGTCACACATCAAGAAAAAGGAGATTTTTATCATGAGAAAAGAACAGATTACAGTAACTAACAATTCAGTCTGCAATAGTGCAGAAAACAAGGGTTTGGAGGGAAAAGGCATGAAGAGAAGATTACTTCATTTTAAGAAAAGAATGGTTCCGGCAGTATCCGGAGCACTTATGGGAGTAATGCTTATGAGCACTACTTGTTTTGCAGCAGG
>ERZ791852.1740-NODE-1740-length-12397-cov-3.697375_pt1 | contig 12397 bp, 8 predicted proteins | sample MGYA00510287_ERZ791852 | MGnify/ENA primary metagenome ERZ791852 (study PRJEB30046, sample SAMN00715257) | human gut metagenome | study: EMG produced TPA metagenomics assembly of the A metagenome-wide association study of gut microbiota in type 2... | reverse complement strand
CCGGGCATAATCGAAATAACCGCCGGCACCCCCTTCGGAGACATAAATATCCCGAATTCCCTGCAAGGCATCCTTGGCATCGGAGGATTGGGGCGCGGTCTTCACCACCATATCATAGTAGGAAAGCGACTTTTTCTTGTCGCCCAGGTTCAGGTAAGCCAGTCCCAACTCGGACAACGCGGCGCTCCGGTAGGGAGAATAAACATAGGTTTCGACGAAAGGTTCAAGTACTGCGGCCCCCTCGCGGTAGCGCTCCTGCGCTACGAAAGTCCGGCCCAGTTCGTAAGTCGCATCGTCGAGGTAATCTCCCCTGCCGTCGCGGATAATCTGCTGCAACGCCTTGATTTTTTCAGATGTACGTCCCAGAATACCGAGCGTAACGGCCCGCTGGTAGCGGGCGTAATCCGCTCCGTCATCGGATGCGGCCGCAGCCTGTCCGTAATACTTCAACGCCTCGTCGAACTGACGATCCGAATAGTAGGTGTCGCCCAGACGATTGCGGGCATCCGTGCGGTAACCGTCTTGGGTGGGATACAGTTCGATGAAGCGAACGAACGACTCCCGCGCCCGGGGCATATTCTCCTTCGAGAAGTGGCAATACCCCGTATTGTAGAAAGCCATCGCATATTCGGGCTCGGTTTTCGGCGCCCGCTTCAGGTAGGACTCGTAATCGCGCAGAGCAACGTCGTAATTTCCCCTGCCGTAAGCGATTTCACCCTGCCAAAAGGTTGCCAGCGCATTGTATTTGGGACTGATTCCGATACGGGCGGACTCCGCCAGATAACGCCCGGCCCCCTGCGTATCGCCCTTTTCCAGTGCGCTCAAGCCGCGGAAATAGGCGATCTTCTGCTTGGCGGCCAGCAGGTCGCCGTCGGGATCGGGATAGGAGGCGATGATCTCGTACGCTTCGTCGTAATTGTGCGAATTGTAATAGGCCGCCGCCAACAGCTCTTTGGCCGTGCGTACACGGGGCGACGACGGATACTGGGCGACATAGCGGTTGAGTACCTGAATCGCTTCGTTGAAACGTCCGCCCCCCAGTTCGTATTGCAATTTTCCATAGTTGAACAGCGCGTCTTCGGCAATCGCGGAATCGAATTCGGCATTCGAAGCCATGGCGAACGACTGCATCGCCTGCTGCTTGTCCCCGCCGCGCAAGTAACAGTCGGCCAGGTGGTAGGAGGCGTTCTGCGTCAGAGCGTCGTCGGCTCCGCACGCCTTGCGCAGATACTCTGCGGCATCGTCGTAGCGGGCCGTACGGTAGAGGGAGAATCCGTAGAGATAATTTTCATCCCGGCCCATTTCTCCGCCGGCCTGCACGAAAGCGTCGAGGTAATCCAGCGGTTTGGAATATTCGCCCAAGCGAAACCACGCTTCGGCCATGACCCGCGAGAGTTCGGCCCGCTGGCGGGGCGATGCCCGGCGGATCAACTCTTCGCCGTTCTCGACCACGTAGCGGTAATTCCCCTGCTTGAACTCGATTTGCAGCAGGTAATAGGGCGCTACCTCGCCGTAAGCCTCGCTTTTAAGCAATCGTTCGAACCCGCTTCTGGCCCAGTCGTACTGTTCCCGCGCATAAGCGATGTAGGACTTATAATAGAGAGCGTGATCGTAAAATTCGCTTTGGGGATTGATCCGGTCGAAATAGGTCATCGCCCGGTCATAGTCATCCCGGCCGAATTCGATATATCCCATGCGCAGGTCGTACTGCTCGCGCCGGGTTCTGTCCAAAGCCCGGTAGTTCACCCGTCCGAAACATGCGAGCGCCTTGTCATACTCCGACCGGCTGCAATAAAGCAACCCCTGGGCGAACCGCAGGTCGTTGTTGTAAACCGACTCGGGATAACGCTTGGAAAAGTCGGCGAGCATCGCCTCGGCATCCCGGCTGCCGAGCTTCAAGGCACAAACCGCCAACTGATAATCGATCTGCTGGAGCGTAAGCCGGTCGTCCCGGTCCGCTCCCTCGCGGGCCTTCAGCAATTCATAACGGGCATCTGTCCAGCGCCCGTGATCGAAAAGCGAACGCCCCCGCTCCAGATGCGCCCGGGTTTCCGGTGCCGCAGCATGGCTCCCGACACAAGTGAACAGGCAAATGCCTATCGACAATAAATACAGGATGTTTCTCTTCATAACGCACACACAATAATTCGAACGCAGATAGCGAACACCCGGTGGTAAGTCCGACCTGTTCAGCGCTGCCCGAGGCGCTTCCTGCCCGAATCAAAATATTTTTTCGGTAAAGATAGTGAAAGCCGAGAGAAAAATGGAAACTTGTTCCCAATTTTCCGAGGCGCATCCTATCTAAGACTATGTCAAAGATCGTGAAAGGTGAGGGCAATCGTGCGGGCTTGCACGCAAAGATTGCCGAACCGCCTCCGATCTTTTGCAAAGATAGTGAAAAGCGAGGGTAACCGAGAGAACTTGCTCTCGAAAATTGCCGAACCGAATCCTATCTTCTACAAAGATAGCGAAAGCCGGGCCCAGCGCCAAATTTATTTAGCCCCAGTCCCGTGCATTCGTTCAAATCGGAGTCATTTCCCGTAAAGATAACGATTTCCCGGGGCAGACGCACCATTTGGGAACGATTGTTGCCCGACAGAAAAGAAAAAAGAATCTTTTCGACGAACGAAGGCAAAACCGCCCGCATATTCTGCCGGATAAAAACAAAAAAAAGAAAATTCAACCTAAAAATTTATCGTTATGATCCAACAGGTAACTATACAGATGACTTCGGCACGGACCTATGTCCTCGAAGGAAACAAGAAATGCGACCAACTAAATCCCAAAGAGCTGATGTTGCTGGCCGGCGTAACTTGCGCAGGCATGACCGCGATGGCGATCATGGAAAAGGAGCGCGTATCTCCGACCCGCTTCGAACTCAGCATATCGGGTGAACTCGACACGGAAACCGTACAATCGAGCAGCGTCTTCAAATCTTTCCGCATCGTCTATAACGTACAATGCGAATGCGAAAACGACCAGATGAAAGTAAGCCGGGCCATCAACCTGGCCCACGACAAACATTGCGGCGGCGTGCAGATGCTGCGCAAGATCGCTCCGGTAGCCGACGAAATCGCGATCGTCAATACGAAATAGGCCGAAGCACTACAAATTACGAAAAAGCAACGAAAGGGCTGTGTCGAAATGAAAGTTCCAGGCACAGCCCTTAAGGTTGTCAGAATGGATGCAATGCAAGGCATTGAAGGTAAAGGCGACAGGAATTTACTGCCGTAAATGACTCGCCCGCTCCCGATAATGACACAACAGTGCGCCTTTATGACACACGGTCTTTTATCGGAAGGAATCGCCCTTCCGCATATTCTCTACTTCCGACAATACCCGGAACGTCTGTCCCGGTACTCCGTCAGGCAGGAAACCGGAACTCACCCCTCGCCTCCGCAGCCCGGAGCAACCCCGGCTTCCGCGCATAGCACCGGAAATACTGACGCCCGATTCAGTCTATGTCCCGACAGTTCCGCTTGTCGGCGATTACCCCGTCGTCGAGCACGACAATACCCGTATGAGCCCGCAACATGGTCTTGAGCGTCGATCCATCGATGTTGTAGCAAGGAACCGGCGTGCTTTTCCCGAACGAATGGATGCCGTTTCCCTGCAAGGGTTCGGGCGTGATGCAGACGACATGCGCCCCTTCCTGCAACGCACGCTCCACGAGCCGCTCCAAACGATCCTCGCACTTGCGGCCGATGCGGTCGAAACGCGTCACACAGATCAAATAGAGCCGTCCCGGAGTAGCGAGCACCCGGTCGGTCACATCTTCCGCGCCATTGCGCAGAGCGAACTCCTCGATCATCGGATTCATCTCCGGTACCTCTCCCAGAATTTTCGTATCGACCCACTCCCAGACCGTATCGTCCTGCCACTCCGTATCATCGAGCGCAAACTCCCGCTCCTCCCCCGTCATGCGATTGCGATAAACCAGCACGGTCTGCAACTCTCCCTCGGGACCGGCCGCAGAAGAGGCGTGCATCTCCTCGCGGATATTCACCCCGATCTTATACGGCAGAAAATCGATCAACGGAAGATGACAATAGCAATAGAACCCCAGCCCCATCGTCAGAAGGAAGAAAAAAACCGTCAATGCGACCTCCGAACGGCGGAAGGCAAGAATCTTATCGTTCCGGTAATAAGCCCACACGACGGCCGCCATCGGCAGCAAGGCCAGGTTCTTGAAGAATGTTTCCCAGGGGGAGAGTTTGATCGCCTCACCGAAACAGCCGCAGTCCTCTACCGGGATGAACGTCGCACTCAAAAAGGTAAGGATCGTAAAGAAAAGCATCGACACCAGAGCGAAGATCGACACCAGCCGGATACGCACCTTGCAAAGCAGCATGCAACCCATCATCATCTCGGCGCCGCACAGCCAAATCGAAAAGACCATGCTGGCCGGAATCAGATAATCGAACCCGTAAATCGTGAGGTATTCGTTGATCTTGATCGACGTTCCCCAGGGATCGATCACCTTCGTAAAGCCCGACACGATGAACACGACGGCCAGCACCAGGCGGCAAACTCCGGTAATCAGGCTCCGGGCCCGTTGCGACAGCATAGGTTTCATCATTTTCGAACAGGTTATATACGATCTTTTCTTCATTTTCTCCGCAGGCATCCCGCACTCGTCCGGAGTCGTTCTCATCGTTAAAACTCAAAACTTCCCGCCTTTCGGTCTGCGTCCGAGCGTCCCGCAAAGCCGTTTCGGATTGCCGACTTTTTCCGGACTCCCTTTTCGCTCAACGCTCCGCATCCGTCGGGACACGGACAAAACGACTCATCCGCTTATCGAATATACCGAACCGCCCCTCCGGGCACTTCTCCGGCATCATTCGAAAAGGCGCTCATCTCATACACTAATTCCACGCTTCGTTTTCTCCACCCGGCACAATCCACACAAATTCGGCTCTGCCCCGCTTACCGAAAACGTTGAATTGACTTCTTCGTTTTCTTCGCTCGGCAGAGACCGCTTGCGGGCTCTGCCCTCGCTTACCGAAAACGTTCTATCTCGGTGCGGATGCGGGCGAAAATCGCATCGGGAGAGTCCATCCCGCCCCGCGCATCGCTGCAATCGATAATCCGCAGGCGGTCGTCCGCAGCAGCGGCTGGAAGGGCAACTCCCGCACACGTCGCTGCAAGTCGAGCGATGCCTCATGGATGTCGCGTTCCCCTTTCAGGTATTCGCGGTCGTCGCCTTCGCGTACCTCGGAGAGCTTTTTCTCCGTAAAGGCGAAAGGCACATCCAGAAACAGCGACACGTCCGGACGGGGAATTCCGTAATAGCCGAACTCCAGGTCGAGGATCCACCGCCGCAGCTCCTCCTGCCGGTCCCCGGCAGGCAATTTGGCGCACTGGAACCCCACGTTCGAATAGACATACCGGTCGAGCACGACGGCGTGGCCCGCATCGAGCCAACAGCGCAACTGCGCGGCAGCATCGGCCCGGTCACCGGCGAAAAGCAGAGCGACCAGATAAGGATCGACCTTGTCCACAGCCCCGAGTTCACCCCGCAGGAAGCGGGCGATCAGCTCGCCGTACACCGGCGCGTCGAAACGCGGAAAATGGAGAAAATGGCTCTCCACCCCCTCTTGGGCAAACATGCGGCGCACAAGTTCCACCTGGGTCGATTTCCCGGCGCCGTCCAGTCCTTCCAATACTATCAGCATATCCTTGCTATTTAAGCATCTTCACGGCCCGCTCGACCCCGGCGACCAGGGCGTCGGCTTCCGCCAGCGTATTATACATCGCGAACGAAGCCCGGCACATACCCGTAACTCCGTAATGCGTCATCACCGGCTCGGCACAGTGCTGTCCCGTACGAACGGCGATGCCGAGCTTGTCGAGGATCATGCCCATATCATAGGGATGCACCCCCTCGACATTGAACGATACGATCGCACACTTGTCCGGCGTCGTACCGTAAATCCGCAGGCCGGGGATTCGCTCCAGCCCTTCGGTAGCACGCAGCAGCAGCGCCCGTTCATGCGCCTCGACCTCCGCCGCATCGAACTGCCGGACATAGCGCACCGCTTCGCCCAGCGCGATCGCCCCCACGAAATTGGCCGTACCCGCTTCGAATTTCAACGGGACAGGTGCAAAAGTCGTCTTTTCGAACGACACCCGATCGACCATGTCGCCGCCGGAGAGAAACGGGGGCATCCGGTCAAGCAAATCCCGCTTGCCGTACAGCACGCCGATACCCGTCGGGGCATAGAGTTTATGACCGGAGAAGGCGTAAAAATCGCAGTCCAGCGCTTTCACATCCACACCGCCGTGCACGACACCCTGACATCCGTCCACCACCACGACCGCACCGACCCGGTGAGCCTCGTCGATCACCGGACGCAGATCGGGCCGCGTGCCCAGCGTATTGGAAGCCTGCGTCACCGCCACCACGCGGGTACGAGCGTCGAGCAGCGCCGGCAGGCGCTCGGTCATCAGGCGCCCCTCCTCGTCGAAAGGCAGCACGCGGATTTCGGCACCCTTGCGCTCGGCGACAAGCTGCCAGGGAACGATATTGGAATGGTGCTCCATCTCGCTGACCACGATATTGTCGCCCGCCCGGAGAAAACGTTCGCACCATGCATACGCCACCGTATTGAGCGACGCAGTAGCTCCGGCCGTGAAAACGACCTCCTCCCGGGCTTCCGCACCGATGTACTCGGCGATACGAGCCCGGGCAGCCTCGTACATCTCGGTAGCCTCCTCCGAAAGAAAATGAACCCCCCGGTGGATATTGGCATTCGACTCCCGGTGCAGGCGATCGACCGTTTCGATCACGCACTCGGGTTTCTGCGCCGTAGCGCCGCTGTCCAGATAAACCAACGGCTTGTCGTACACGCGCACCCCGAGAATCGGGAAGTCCCGCCGGACTTTTTCCACATCGAACATAACGCTATATTTTATCCAAATGCCGGACAACGGCATCGGTCAATATCTCTTTCACGGCCTCGATCCGGCAGCGCCCGACCACGTCCGCCGCGAAACCTTCGATCTGCAGACGGCGTGCCTGTTCCTCTTTCAGACCGCGCTGACGCATATAGAGGATCGCTTCATCCTCCATCTGCCCCACCGTCGCCCCGTGACTGCAACGCACGTCGTCGGCGTAAATTTCCAGTTGTGGACGCGCATCGATGCGCGAAGTGCGGCTCAACAGAATATTACGGCACTGCTGCTGGGCATCGGTATGCTGGGCATCCGGTGCCACATAAACCAATCCGCAGAATTCACCGCGGCCGGTCCCCGAAGCGACGCCCTTGATGAGCGACCGGCTCGTGCAGTCCGGGACCAGATGGTTGGTACGCAGATCGACCACACAGTGATCCTGCTCCAACGCGAGAAACAGCACGTCCAACTCATTGGAAGCCTCCCGTCCGTTCAGATCGAACCGGTAACGCACATTCGCACTGGTGAACTGGCACGCCGTCATGCGAAACTTGCTCCCGGCGGCCTGCTCGACCTGAAAATCGACGAATGCCTCGGCCGAGAAAAGCTGGACGAGCTCCGCATCCGCCCCTTCGAGCAGCTTGATACGAATCTCCGCCTGACAGGGCTTCGTATGCAGTACGACCAGCCGGAGTGCGGCTCCGCCCGCGACCTCGACGGTCAGTTTATCGGTATCCCGCACCACCAGCGGACGCGACAGGTCGCAATCCTTTCCGAGGTGCAGTTCGCGGCTCTTGACCGGCTCGAAAGCCGGACCGCTGAAAATATCGGTCCACTCCATAGCTACTCCTTATAATCGTTGATAAGCCAGTCGTACCCCTCTTTCTCCAATTTGAGCGCCAGCGAACGGTCGCCCGAATAGATAATGCGCCCCTTGTAGAGCACATGCACGAAGTCGGGCACGATGTAATCCAGCAGACGCTGGTAGTGGGTGATGACAATCGTCGCATTGTCCGACCGGTGCAACTTGGTGACGCCCGTACCGACGATGCGCAGCGCATCGATGTCCAAACCGCTGTCCGTTTCATCGAGAATCGCCAACTTCGGTTCGAGCATCGCCATCTGGAAGATCTCGTTCTTCTTCTTCTCGCCGCCCGAGAAACCTTCGTTCACCGAACGGGAAATCAATTTGGAGTCCAGTTCCACGATGGCGCTCTTCTCCCGCACCAGCTTCAGAAACTCGGCCGGCGCAAGCGGTTTCTCACCCCGGAACTTGCGCTGTTCGTTCACGGCCATCTTCATAAAGTTGGCCATCGACACGCCCGGAATCTCCACCGGGTACTGAAATCCGAGGAACAGCCCCATGCAGGCACGCTCCTCGATGGGCAGCGACAGCAGATCCTGCTCCAGGAAGGTCGCCTCGCCACCCGTGACCGTGAATTTCTCGTTCCCGGCCAGCACCGAAGCCAGCGTGCTCTTTCCCGAGCCGTTCGGTCCCATGATGGCATGCACCTCGCCGGCCTTCACCTCGAGGTCGATGCCCTTCAATATCTCTTTTCCGGCGACTTGCGCCCGTAAATTCTTGACTGAAAGCATATCTATTTTACTTTTTTTACATTCATAAACGCACCGCCGACTCCGTTTCTACCCGGAAACCGGCGGAAATTCTTCCGACAAACTACCCTACCGAACCTTCCAGACTGATGGCCAGCAACTTCTGGGCTTCGACGGCGAACTCCATCGGCAGTTTATTGAGCACCTCCCTGGCGTAACCATTGACGATCAGCCCCACGGCATCCTCGGTCGTAAGCCCCCGCTGGTTGCAATAAAAAAGCTGTTCCTCGGAGATTTTCGAGGTCGTAGCCTCGTGCTCGACCACTGCCGTCGGATTGCCGCTTTCGATCACCGGAAAAGTATGTGCCCCGCACTTGTCGCCGATCAACAGCGAATCGCATTGCGAATAGTTGCGGGCGTTCTCCGCCGCTTTCGCCACGCGCACCAGCCCCCGGTAGGAGTTCTCGCTGCGACCGGCCGAAATACCCTTCGATACGATGCGGCTGCGGGTATTACGCCCCACGTGGATCATCTTGGTACCGGTATCGGCCTGCTGGAAATGGTTGGTCATCGCCACCGAATAAAACTCTCCGACCGAATTGTCGCCCGCCAGAATACAGCTCGGGTATTTCCAGGTGATAGCCGAACCGGTTTCGACCTGCGTCCACGACAGACGGGCGTTTTCGCGGCAAATTCCGCGTTTGGTCACGAAATTATAGACGCCTCCCTTTCCCTCCTTGTCGCCCGGATACCAGTTCTGGACGGTGGAATACTTCACCTCGGCATCCTTCTCGACGACGATTTCGACCACGGCGGCATGCAACTGGTTCTCGTCCCGGCGGGGCGCCGTACACCCCTCCAGATAGCTGACATAAGCCCCTTCGTCGGCCACGATCAGCGTCCGCTCGAACTGGCCCGTACCCGCCGCATTGATGCGGAAATAGGTCGAAAGCTCCATCGGGCAACGCACGCCTTTGGGAATGTAACAAAACGAACCGTCGGAAAAGACCGCCGCGTTGAGCGCCGCATAAAAATTATCGGTATAGGGGACCACGCTTCCCAGATATTTCTGAATCAACTCCGGATAGTCCCGGATCGCTTCGGACATCGAACAAAAGATGATTCCCTTTTCGGCCAGCGTCTCCTTGAAGGTCGTCTTGACCGATACGGAGTCCATTACGGCATCGACGGCGACACCCGCCAGCGCCATCTGTTCCTCGAGCGGAATACCCAGCTTGTCGAACGTGCGTTTGAGTTCGGGATCGACTTCGTCCATCGACGCGAGTTTCTTGGAGGGCTTCGGCGCCGCATAATAGATGACGTCCTGGAAGTCGATCGGAGGGATCGTCAGATGCGCCCACGTGGGAGGCACCATATTCAGCCAGTGACGGTAAGCCTTCAGGCGGCGCTCGGTCATCCACTCCGGCTCGCCCTTCTTGGTCGAGATCAGGCGCACCACCTCCTCATTGAGGCCGCGCGGAATGGTTTCGGTTTCGATATCCGAAGTGAAACCGTACTTGTACTCCTGCTTCTCGATATTTTCTATAAGTTCTTTATCTTTCTCTGCCATTGTATGCGAAATAATTATGCAAAATTACAAAAAAAATGCAAATCCTTCCCGCCCGGCCGTTTTTTTAGCCCCGCAGAAAGCCCCCGCGCATCAAAAGCGGTTAAAATATATATATTTGTGCCGATTTAACAAGCAAACTCCATGCAATCCGGCATCAAACTCATCTCGAGAATCTACCTCAAACTCGTTCTGCTGCAAGTAGCCGTCGGCACGCTGCTGCGCATCGTCCTGCTGTTCAACGAACAGACCTCCGACATCTCGTTCACTTTCGGCCAATGGCTGAAAATCTTCCTGTTGGGCGCCGTGAACGACTGGTGCGCCCTTACGATCGGATTCGCCGTGCTGTGGCTTTTCGCCTTGAGCATCGCCCCGGGCAAATACGCCCGGCCGCTGGGCTACATCCTCTTCGGCATCCTTTCGGTCGCATGGATTTACGTCACGTTCTTCAATACGATCTTCGACGAATACGGTAGCGTGGTACCTCTGATCGCCTCGATCCTCTTCGGCTTCTGGGCCGTGAGTTTCGGGCTCAGGCTGTTCATTCCCCAAATGCGTCCGGGATGGAGCCGCACCTGGCTCGCCGTCCTGACGGGACTTTACACGGGCGGCATTATCCTGAACGCCGTTTCCGAATGGTTTTTCTGGAGCGAATTCGGCGTACGGTACAACTTCATCGCCGTCGATTACCTGGTCTATACCAACGAAGTGGTCGGCAACATCATGGAGTCCTATCCGGTCGTTCCGCTCTTCGCCGGCGTGCTGCTGCTGACCGTAGGATGCACCTGGCTGCTGTTCAGACGGGAGATCCGCCGTGCCGGAGAGTTCGGCACCTGGCAATGGAAAGCGGCCGTATCGCCCGCCTACCTGCTGCTCACCCTGGGCTGCTGCCTGCTCCTGCAGTTCAACACCCGATTCCAGCAAAGCGCCAACACCTATGCCAACGAGCTGCAAGCCACCGGAGCCTACAAGTTCTACGACGCATTTATGAAGAACGAACTCAGCTATCCGCAGTTCTACCTGACCCTACCGCAGAAAGAGGCCGAAGCCAACGTACACGCGATCTACGGGAGTACCGGCGACAACCTGCGCCACATTCCCGGCAACCCGGATACGCTGTGCCGCAACATCGTGCTGATCACCATCGAGAGCATGAGCGCCTCGTTCATGCAGCATTTCGGCTATCCGGACGCGATCACGCCCCACCTGGACTCGCTCTACAAAATGGGAATCGCTTTCGAACAGTGTTTCGCCACAGGTAACCGCACGGTGCGGGGACTCGAAGCCGTTACCCTCTCGCTGCCGCCCTGCCCCGGACAGAGCATCATCAAACGTCCCCGCAACGACAACATGCACTCCACGGCGGCCGTACTCCGGGAGAAGGGTTACGATGCCTACTACTTCTACGGAGGCAACAGCTACTTCGACAACATGGAAACCTTCTTCGGCGGCAACGGCTACCGAATCATCGACCAAAAAAGCTACAAACCCGAAGAGATCACCTTCGCCAACATCTGGGGCGTTTGCGACGAAGACGCCTACGACAAAGTGATCCGCTCGCTCGGCGAGCGGGCCGATACGACCGCAGCGCCCTTCTTCGCCCACGTCATGACGGTCAGCAACCACCGGCCCTACACCTACCCGGCAGGCCGGATTCCGATTCCGAACGATGCGAAACTGCGTTCGGGAGGCGTCATGTACACCGACTACGCATTGGGACGCTTCTTCGAAGAGGCCAGCCGCCAACCCTGGTTCGATAACACGGTTTTCGTCATTACGGCCGACCATTGCGCCTCGAGTGCCGGCAAAACCGAAATCCCGCTGGAGAAATACCACATTCCCGCCCTGATCTTCGCTCCGGGACTCATCACACCTCAACAAGTAGATAAGGTGATCTCTCAAATAGACCTGATGCCTACGCTCTTCTCGCTGCTGGGGATGGATTACGACTCCCATTTCTTCGGTCAGGACGCATTGTCCGACGATTTCCGGGAACGGGCCTTCGTCGCCACCTATCAGGACCTGGGTTATCTCGAAGGCGACGTATTCACCGTACTTTCACCCGTCAACCGGGCGGAACAGTACCGGATTTCACCCACGGAGGAAGACCGCTACAACCTCGTGCTGGAGGAGGGCATCCCCTCGCAGGAGCTGCTCGACCGGGCGATCAGCCTTTATCAGACTTCGTCGGCGTGGAATACCCGGCCGTAGATAGTCGAAAGCGGGAACCTGCATGATTTTTGGGTTGTTTTATTTTGGAAGTCCGCAAAATTGTCCTATATTTGCACCACTCTTTGAGAAAAAAGAGGGTTTGGAGAGTTGGGTGAGTGGCTGAAACCACCAGTTTGCTAAACGGCGCAAAAACGGAAACGGCAAAATTTA
>ERZ791852.1722-NODE-1722-length-12537-cov-7.328313_pt1 | contig 12537 bp, 10 predicted proteins | sample MGYA00510287_ERZ791852 | MGnify/ENA primary metagenome ERZ791852 (study PRJEB30046, sample SAMN00715257) | human gut metagenome | study: EMG produced TPA metagenomics assembly of the A metagenome-wide association study of gut microbiota in type 2... | reverse complement strand
ATAGTAATGGATTAGGTTTATATATTGTAAGTAATATTCTGAATAATTACAATATAGAATATAAAGCATTGCAGGATGAAGAATTTTTTATCTTTAAAATTAAAATATTTTCTTAAACAACATATAATTTTGCAATACTTAATGAAATGGATAAAGAGATTATTAGAGAGGAGACGATACATGTTAATACAACTTTACAGATTATGAATCTTATTTAAGACAAAGTATATGAGAAAATAAATGTAAAATACAGGATAATAGGAAACTGACTGTATTCAAGTATAAATAATTTTAACATAAAAAACTGTGAAAGATAATAAACTTTCATAGTTTTTTTATTATTAATATAAAATATGTAAATTATACCTTTTAACCTGTAAGTTGTACCCTTCGTAAAACAAATTCCATTAAATGTGGTAATTTCAGTGAGAAGAAATAATAGGCCTATTTTTTTATCATAAAAGGAAGGAGTGAACATAATGGGAGTAAAACTTTATAAGCAAGTTGCAGAACTTACAAAGAAGGCTGCAATAAAGGTTGCAACATACTATGCAAATGTAGCGTGTCCATTTATTACTTATCAGCCTACAGAGTATAGAAAAAAGAGAGTTATGATTAATTTTATGAAAAAAAATAAAATTTTGCCAATTATGTTGGTGGTTCTACTTGCCATTACAGGTTGTTCCAGAAACTATGAAATTGATGAAAGTACAGAAACAATATCATTTGAGGATTATAATTATGATAACAATAATGCACAGTTACAATGCGTAGGCAATTCTGCTATTTCCGAAAGTGGATATTATTTGGTGATTAATGGATTATTATATTATTATGATATTAGTACCGATTTTTGCTCGCCTTGTTGTTATAATGCAAACTGCAATCATTCAGATGAAAAATGTGCAGCATATCTTAACGACATAACATATAAGGGGCTAAAAAAGGATAAAGTAGAGGAGTGTTATGGAGATACCGTTTTTTATTATGATAATAAAATCTATATGGTTGAAAACAACAAACATGAAGAATACTATCTTAACCAATATAATGTTCGATTTGGCGATAGGACAAGAGTTGCAATTATAGCTGACAATAATAACAAAGATATAACTACATATTTACGTAATAGTCATGCATTTAAGATTAAAGATGGATATTTATACTATGTAAGTTATTCTTTTGATCCTAAAAATGTAAAACCGAATGAACTTGTAAAAGTAACAAACAATTGTATGAGAATAAAACTAGCTGATAATGCAAAACCGGAAAAACTTGGAGAGTTTGAAGCTTTACCATGTGGAAGTGGACTTGGAGAACCGGATGGTTTCAAAATATTATTTGATAGTAACAATGTGTATTATATATCAGGAGGTGAAGAGAGTAGATTAATCGAAACCTCTGATTATAAAATTGCAAGATATAATACAGATAATGGTGACTTTAAAGTGATTTTTGAATATTCGGGAGATGATGGAGCTGGTGCCTTTGGAAGTGGAACTCCCGCACCAGATACAATAAATGAGAATTGTTGTATGGATAAGGAGTCTAATTTATATTTCATATCACAGGATAGGAATCAAATCATACAATACTCTGTGAGCAATAAAACTAGTAAATGCTTTTACGCTTCAGTAAATACAATTAATAGTATTGCAATGGATGGTGAGCAATTATTTATATCTGAATATGCACAATCTGGAGGAGAATCAAGAATTGTCGTTTCAAACCTAGCTGGTGAGGTTATTCAAAACATAAAATTAGAGTGGGATTCTGATTATATAAATCAATTAAAGTCTCATAATCAAGATATGACAAACACAATCATACGTGTAAATTTTATGTGCGTGGATGATAGATATATAGTCTTAACTACAAAGGATCCTGGACTGAAGGAACTAAATGGTAATGATTTAAACAACATGTCCGGAGTAAGTACTGTAGGCACTGCAGTAGTTAAAAAAAGCGATATTCTTGATGGCAAAATAACTGATATAAAACAGATATATCGGGCTAAATAAAACGCAAAGATAAAATATATATGATTTTAAGCAAGCCGTGAAGCACTGGCTATACGGTGCCTCATGGTTTGCTTTTTCTATATTATACCTACTATTTTTAAGAAGTAATGATTAAAAACACATAGGAGTCATATGAAAGAATTTAAAAGAATTAATAATTATAAGTTTATAATAATCTTCTTTTTATTATTATGCTTGAACGGGATAACATTGTTATATTTTAATAAGGGCGAAGACGCTGTTAACAGAATATATGATGATATATTAAACAGAGCTGAAGCTGCTAAGACAGAGGATATGACATATAAACAAGCAACGATGAACGGTGTGATATCTTATATGGACGATAACAGTATTGACAGAGAGACTATTTCTGAGATAGAAAAAACTGCAAGAAAAATGGCTTTAGAGAAAGCTGAGCAGGCGGATTCCTATGCGGATAACATTAATGAAAAAATCACTTCAACAACTAAGTTATTATCGACTGAACTAATGAAAGATAATTCCACAGAAAAATATTTGTTGCTTAAAAGTAGATATGATTTAAATAAACTTAAAAATAAAAATCCAGGGTTGAGTAATGGCATATGGTTAGAGAAATTATTTGAATATAATTATATTCAGATTTTTATTATTACTCTGATATGTTATGTGGTATATGGCTTTTTTTATGAGAAAAAAAGTGGTTTAAAATTGATTATTAATAGTGGAAAAAATGGAAGAAAAAATCTGAGAACTAAAAGAATTATTATTTTGATTATTGAATGTTTTTTTATAAGTTTTAGCTTCTATCTAGAGTCGATGATTATTCTGTTAGGTATTCATGGTGGGGTTAAGGGAATAAATGATTTAGCAGTTTTAGATAATAATTTATTACTTACGACGATGGGTTTTACACGTATTTGTTTTGTACTATTCCTTATAGTGATATCGGCTCTTTTTGCATTTGTATGTGGAATGATGTTGTGGTTTCTACTAAGCTATTTTTCAAACATCAACATTGGTGTTGGCTTTTTTTTAATATGTAGTGGAATAGATATTATGATTTATTATCTTATTAATTCAAAAAGTATATTAAGATTTCTTCATTTTATAAATGTATATTACATATTGTTTCCACATTATGCTATAGAGTATGACAATTGGGGTTATGGTACATTAGTGGGTAAGGGTTTAAATATATTTACAGGATTTCTTATGATAGTGGCATTTGTTTTGTCAGGTATTACTGTCTTGAGTAATAAGCTAGAATATACACACAGTAATAATTTTATTGAAAAAACTGCAGATTTTATACATGAGAAGAATATGAAGCTTTTGACTAAAATGCCAAATAACTTCAAGGAAATGTATAAAATTCTAATATCACAAAAAAATATTATTGCGTTAGTTGTTTTATTTATAATCGTACTGAACATCAATATAGGAACCAGGCATATTTATTCCATAGAAGAAAGCTATATGTTGAGTTATTATCAGAATGCGGAAGGTCTTATGTATGGTGACAGACTTAATGATGTAAAAAATACAGTTGAAGCTGATATTTTACAGGCAGTTGGACAGGATAATGAACTGACAAGATTTATATCGGATAATATGAACGCTAATATTAAATATTTAAAAGCACAAAAAGAAAACGGTTATAAAGCAGTTTGTATAGCTCCATATGAATATGAGGATGCGTTTGGAAGTAAACAAAAAGAAAATCATATGTTTCTAGCATTAATAAATATGTTTGCTGTTATATTTATATCATCACCTTTTGGGGCATATGAAAATAAAAACGGAATGGACAAACTTATTAATCCTGCTAAAAATAGAGGTAAGTGGTTGATTTGTAAACTAAAAACTAATAGTGTAATTATTGCAGTGTTTATGCTTTTAAGTTATGGAGTTTATTATTATAAACTATGTAATACATATGAAATATCTAATATATTTCTAACTATTAAGAGCTTAGAATTATTTGATACAATTCCAATAAATCTGCCATTAATAGTGTGGCTTATTATTAATATGATTTGTGTATACGTTGGACTTATGATTATTTCTTGTCTGATTACTATTATTATGTATAAGTTACAGTATTCATTATGCACATTGACAGGAATAATAATTACTATTCCACAATTAATATATATGGCAGGAATTGATTTTATGGAAAAATTTAGCATAGGAAAATATATAGCAGTTATGCCTTTAATTAATGAAAATAAAGGGCAGATATATTGTTATTTTATATTTACATTATACAGTTGTTTGATGTTATTTTATGGAATTTTTCTTAAGAAGAGGTATATAAAAGTATGAAACTTGAATTGATGAATTTAAAAAAGACATATAGTACAGTGCAAGCTCTTAAAGGAATAAACTATATATTTGAGACTGGTATATATGGGATTTTAGGAGCCAACGGAGCAGGAAAATCTACAATGATAAATCTTATAACAGATAATGTTGCAAGAGATAAGAAGGATGGCGGAAGTATTTTGTTTTCCAAAGAAAATGAGGATCCAAAGGATATATTAAAACTAGGAAAGGATTTTAGGGCAGTTGTTGGATATATGCCACAGCAGCAGGGATTTTATGAGGATTTTTCTCCTAGAGCTTTTCTAAAATATATGGCAGAGATTAAGGGCGTGAAAGCAAGAAAGATTGTAGAAGATAATGGTAACATTACTACGAAAAAAGTTAGTCAGCAGATAGATGAACTCTTAGAAATAGTTAATCTTACATCGGTTGCTAATAAAAAGATTGGTGGGTTTTCAGGTGGTATGAAGCAGCGTGTTCTTCTTGCACAGGCATTGCTTGGAAATCCTAAGATACTTATATTAGATGAACCAACAGCAGGACTTGATCCTAAAGAGAGAATCAGCATTAGAAATTATATAGCAGAGCTTAGTAAGAACAAGATTATTCTTTTTGCAACTCATGTAGTTAGTGATATTGAATGTATCGCAGATAAGGTTCTTTTACTTAAAAAGGGAGAAATCATAGCGGATGGTACTCCAAGCGAACTTATTGAAGCGATGGCAGGAAAAGTTGGGGAGATAAAGTGTTCTCTTGATGAAGTAGAGGAGTTACAGAGTAAATATAAGATAGGAAATATACGCCAAAGAAAGGATGGACTGGCATTAAGAATAGTTGGAGATGAGCTTCCTGAGGAGGCTATTTTAACGGATGATGATATCGATTTAGAGGATGTTTATCTGTATTACTTTGAATAAAAAAGATAAATAAAAAAGATAAATATAAAAGATGATATAGTTATGTGGATTGCAGGCTTCTTAATATTTTAGGATGTATGGATAGTGTGACTGAAGGAAAATACTATGTGAATGATATAGAAGTGTCGGCATTGAATAAATCAGACACTCACAAATTTAGAAAAGAAAATATTGGATTTGTATTTCAACATTTTGCATTGATGGATTATTATACAGCCTATGAAAATATTGAACTTCCATTGCTTGCTAATAACATAAAGAAGAAGCAAAGAAAGAAAATAATTAACGAGCAGCTTGAGAACTTGGGAATTATTGAAGAGAAAAATAAGCTTCCAGGGAAAATGTCAGGTGGTTAGCAACAGAGAGTTGCTATAGCAAGAGCACTTGTTACTGATGCAAAAATACTATTAGCGGACGAGCCTACAGGAGCTTTAGATCAAAAGACCGGTCAGGAGGTTCTTGATATTTTAAAAACTATTAATGAGCAAGGAAAGACAGTAATAATTGTAACGCATGATTTAGAAATAGCAAAAAAGACAAAAAGAATTATTTCAATTGTTGATGGAAAAATCATATCGGATAGTAAAGAGGAATAAAGTAAAAAATGAATACAAATGAAAGTTTTGAAAGTATCGCAGATGTTGATGAAAGCGAAAAAGAGATAACAAATTTTGGAATAAGTATGATGATAACGACCAGTATTTCATTAATTGTTGCAGTAGTTATCGCTGCGTTGTTTGGCATGTTGCCAACAGGAATTTTATTATTAGCTTCAATTATTGTGCTAAGACAATATGCAGGTGGATATCATGCAAAAAGTCAAAGAGTTTGTGCTATCATATCATGCCTAATATATGGAACCTGTTTATTATTTATAAAGCATAGCTTAATGAATGGTGTAATTCAGTTAGTTTTATGTGTGGCGGCAATTTTAGTTATATTTTTTCTGGCTCCAGTAGACAATGCTAATAACGAATTATCAATTTCAGAAAAGAAGCATCTGGGTAAAAAAGTTAGAATATCTTTAAGTTTGGAAGTTTTAGTATTTGTGATATTATTAGTTAGTGAGAATACATATTGGAGCGAAATAATTGTTGTTTCAATGATAATAGTCGCTACTCTAGTATTGATTGGATTTATCGAAAACAAAGTGAGAGGATTAGATAATGGTTTATCAGATAGGTATATGCGATGACGAGAATTCAACATGTTCTGAGTTAGAAAATATGTTGAAAGATTATTCTAAAATATCGGGTTTAGATATTCAAATAAATATTTGGTATAGTGCAGAAAGTTTTATGAGAGATGTTCCAACTAAAGTAAAAATTGACCTGTTATTTTTAGATATAGAAATGCCTGGAAAAAATGGTGTTCATGTGGGAGAATATATTCGTAATGATATGAAGAATGAGACTATGCATATTATATATGTTTCTTCAAAAACTAATTATGCCATGGAGTTATTTAAGGTTCATCCATACGATTTTATAGTCAAACCTATAGAAAGAGATAAGGTTATTAATAATGTTTCAAAATTATTAGAATTAGATGAACATGATAATAGATATTTTACATATGAGTATAATAAGATTAAAAATAAAATTCACTTTGGAGATATTGTATATTTTGAAAGTGACAGAAAGCATATAAAGATAATATGTAGTGATGGAACTAATAAAGAATTTGTGGGCAAAATTAGCGAAATTATTGAGAATCTACCATTTAGTTTTGCCTTGGTTGCACAATCATTTGTGATAAATCTTAGACATATAAGTTTGTGTAAAAAGGACTCATGTATAATGGATAATGGTGACTGTATAAGTATAGGAAGAAAATACAAGAATACTTTTAACATAAAAATGATAGAATACAACAAATGTGTGTGTGGGGGGGGGGTAACGGATGACTCAAATTGAAGATGTGATAGTTTCTAGTATTACAGAGTTAATAAGAGTTTTTGTTATTTTAGAATATTTGAAAACTTTTCTAGAGATTAGGTCGGTAAAATGTAATGTATTTAATAGCATTATTACCTATGCTGTTACACTATTTAGTTATCTTGTATTTCATAATGTCTTGATTAATTTGTTTGTAACTATTGTTGGAATTGTTTTTTTATCTACGGGTTTTGTTGGACAGTTAAAAAAGAAATTACTGTTGAGCATTATGGTTTATGGAATCATGTTTGTGATAGATTTACTGGCTTCATTTTTATTATATGAAGCACCTGATTCCAACAACTATGAAATTATAAGTTCCTTTATATCAGTAATTTTCTTTTATATTGTGGTAATTTGCATTAAAAAGATTTTTAAGGAAAATGGTAAGATTGATTTATCAGGACAATGGTATTTACTACTATTTTCAGCACTTTTAAGTATTGCTGCCCTTTATATTGTATATAAGGATATGACTGTTTCAAGGGAAGCAGTTATAACTATTAGTGTTATCGTTTTATTTTTTAATATAATGCTGTACATTTTTTATATGTCGATGCTAGTTCGCTTTATATATGAAAGCGAAAATCTGGAATTAAAGCAGCAAATGAACATATATGAGCAGCAGATAAGAAATGATATTGACAATAGCAGAAAGCTTCGCGGGGTAAGGCATGATATGAAGCACCATATAAGAGAAATCAACGACTTGCTTACAAAGAATAAGGTAGAGCAGGCAAAGGATTATCTTTATCAGATGAATAACGAGATATTAAATGCTCAGAATATGTACAATACCGGACACGAAGCATTTGATGGAATCCTTAATTATTATGCAGAAAAATATGCAAACAAATCCCTGAAACTGGAGGTTTCAGTTGCTATACCAGAGAATCTTGAAATAAATATATTTGATGTAAATATTGTGCTGGGTAATTTACTTGATAATGCCTTAGAAAATGCTATCAGTAAAACACAAGTAGACTTCAGTCTAAAGTATAATGCTGGAATGCTACACATTTCCATATCTAATCTATTTGAAGGCAATGTAAAGAGAGTAGATGGAAATATTGTGAGCAGAAAAGGCGAAAACCACGGGCTTGGCTTGGATAATATAAAGAGAATAGTTGAGAAATATGATGGAACTATGGTTATGGAGTGCGATGGTGGAAGGTTTGATGTTGATGTAATTATGTTTGTTGGGTGAGAGAATTCAAATTCGTTTGACTCTGAAAGAAGAATATGTGTAAATCATTGAATTATATGATGCTTAAAAAAAATATCATTATGGAGCTGAACAAGGATTTATGCTTGGAGTTTCTTGATTAATCATACTGAGGTTGAATTTTTTTAATAGTGTGATATGTGGTGTTGTTAAGAAAATTAAAGATAGTATATTAGTGAGAAAAATTGGAGCGTAGTAAAATGAAAATCTGAAAAAGGATTTTAGACTTGATTTTGTAGAAAGGAGAATTTGATTAGTTTATTAATCAAAGAAGTAATATGTACTCATATTTTTTATCAGATTATATTAATAATATTTTATGTAAAGACACCAGAAAATTAAAAGATTTATCTAAAGGTGAGATGGTGCAATTAGTAATACTGATTTCTTTTAGCTTTTTAGTGCTTGTAGCAACAATATTGTATCAAATAAATAAGACAATAGGTTATATATTTTTGAGTTATTTGCTATTGTGTCTTTGTATATTGTGATGGGAGTTATCGTTATTTCAAATAATAAAAAGTGGAAAAACAATAATATAGAATATTTAAAAGAATACGAGAGCAATCATATAAATGAATATATCAAGAGATTAGATGAATTAAATATGTATACTGAAAAAGATATTTTGTGGCTAATTGATCAAAGTAAAAAATATTATCAGAACGAAAATGAGAAGTTTAAGGTGGGAAAGGTTAGTTCATCCTTAATATTTCCAATAATTATCGGATATATATCTATTATAACGAATAAATCTGATATTGTTACAGCTACATATATTATTATAATTGTATTAGCTATTTTATCAATTTTTATAGTTATGTATTATTGTATTGCGCCTATGATTTATAAAATTATTAATAAACGAAAATATTTTGCTAGGGATTATGAGAATGATCTAAGCTATATATTATTGAAAATGGAAAGATAGATTAAAAATGGGGAAATTATACATATTTGGAAATGGGCTTGATTTGCATTATAAATTGAAAACAAAACCATCAGATTTTGTAAACATTCTTAAAGATAAAGATATATATAATGAAACAAATAATGCAGCAGAGATTTTTGAGAATTATAATGTTTTATGGAGTAACTTTGAACAAGATATGGCTTATATAGAATTAGAGCAAATAGAGGAGAATCAAGTTCAAAGTCCTGATTATATGTCGGAACATGAATATGATAGAGACGGTGTAATTACAAATGTCGAAGAATATGTTGATAGTTTAAAAAGAGCAATATTTGAATCGCTATCAGATATGATATATACGGCTGAACAAGATATAGCATAGCTATCAAATGATGATGAATGGTTATTTGAAGATGGAGATATGATACTTTCTTTCAATTACACATCTACAATTGAGAGTATATCAAATGCATTAGATGTTCCATTTTAGCAATATTTCCTGAGCGGGGGCAGAAAGTGCCCCCACTTTCACTATTTGGGGGCGAAAAGCGCCCCACATATAATAAACAAAGGGTTCAAGGGAAAAGTTACTTGCTAGAACAGCATTTGGATGGAGACATCTCTAATGCGTATCTAGCCGTCAACCTAAGAAGTATCAAGGCAGCCAAAACAGCAGATTAATCATGCAACATTTCCTACTGGTTAATCACCATGTCATTTTCATTTTGTGTTATAATGTGTTATCAGATTTTTTGCCCTTATCAGAGTTCGTAAACACTGGTGGGACGATTCATGCGGAAACTGAATTTGATAATATATATTACATTAGTATTTTAAGGAGAATGTATGGAAGGTGAAAGAAAAACATTGACACAGCTATCTGTGCCAATATGCCTGGAAACTTTATTTTATATGCTTTCAGGTATGGTTGATACACTGATGTTATCATCAGTAAGTGATCAGGCTGTGGGGGCTGTTGGAACAGCAAATACATATATAGGTGTTTTTATTATCATGTTCGGGGTAATATCATCCGGTATGGTAGCAGTTATGTCACAAAATATTGGAGCTGGAAAACCTGGAATTGCATATCAGGCCAGACAGCTTGGACTTGTATTTAATGCACTGACAGGCATCCTGATGTCTTTTATTCTTGCTGCTTTTTCTGGGTGGATACTTAAGATAGTGAGTATTGCTCCTGCTTTACTTGAGCCGGCTGAAACATACCTTAAAATTGTTGGAGGTGCAAGTTTTTTAAATGCGCTTATTCCAATTTTTTCGAGTTATTTAAGAGTGTTTGGTTATACAAAACATTCCTTAATAGGGACAGTTGTTGGTAATGTAATTAATATTATATTGAATTCGGTATTCTTGTTTGTGTTTAACTGGGGAGTAATGGGAGTTGCTGCTGCAACAGTTTTTTCAAAGGTTGTGAATCTTATTATTGTAGCAGCAATGGGAGCTGTACTTATAAAAGCAAAGCAAAGTCCTGAGCGTGCACAACCACGAAAGATACTTGCACAGATTGTTAAAATCGGTTTTCCTTCGGCATTCGAAACAGCACTTTATAATGTAGCAATGACATTTATAGTATGTTTTATGAACCATATGGATACGGATGGAATGAATGTTACAGCTCGTTCGTATGCTATGCAGATAGCCAATTTCTCATATTGTGTGGGGGCAGCACTTGCACAGGCAAATGCTATTATGACTGGCTGGAGAATCGGGGCAAAGAAGTATGAGGAATGCGACAGGGGTACACGGAAAGCTGTGATATATGGTCTTGTAACAGCAACGTGCTTTTCTGTGACATTTGCAATGACCGGACGTTTTATCGTTCATATATTTACGGATGATACACAGATGATTGAGCTTGTAGTAAAATTGTTGATAGTAGATATATTCCTTGAATTTGGAAGAGTGACAAATCTTGTATATGGACAGGCATTAAAAACAAGTGGAGATGCTATTTTTCCAGTTATAATTGGTGCAATATTTATGTATCTGTTTGCAGTTGGTGGAACATATTTTCTTGGAATACACATGGGACTTCTGGCGGTAGGAGCATATATTGCCATGGCGGGTGATGAGTGCGCTAGAGCAATTGGAATGGTGCTTAGATGGAAGAGTGGAAAATGGAAAAGTAAGAGCCTGATAGAATTGTAGATTTGATGTTAAATTCAAGAATACATGATATGGCAAAAGAACTTGGGAAAACATGTATTTACAACTTCCAGTTTGCAGAGGTAATCATATCTTGAAAAAATATCAATGTCCTTGTTGTGGATATTTCACCTATAACGTTTCACCAGGCGAAGACTGCGGGTATATTTGCCCTGTCTGTTTTTGGGAGAATGACCCATTCATTGCTTCTAATGATGAACCCAGCGACTCTAACCATGGAATAACACTGAATGAAGCAAAATTCAACTATTTACGATTCGGTGCCTGCGAAGAAGGCATGCTGCGTTATGTCCGTCCACCCCAAAATGATGAAAAGAGCGCTTTGAGATGAGAACATAAAACCTGCCCATATCAAACGTACTGCCATATCATAACTTTTTTACCACAATCAAATTTAGGAGGTTCCCAATGGAAGACAAAATCAAAGGTATCGCATTGCTATTGTTCGGCATTCTGCTTAGCTGCGCGCAGGATGGACTGAATGATACGATTTTTGCCAGCATGTCAGATATTCCGTTTGCATTTGTCGGACTGTGCGTTGGCATCGCTGGGCTCTGCCTTGTGTTTGGCAAATCAAAGGACAAATAACTGCCATTTTGTCCCCGGCCAGCCTGCTGCTTGCAGTTTGGCCTGTTCGTGTTATAATGGCTGTATACAAACTTGTCTGCCGTACCGGCAGCTGAATTAGGAGGATAACCCCATGCTAGATTCCCGCTGGGCGTCGATTAACGCATTTGCAGAAAATAACCGTGATAACATTCTACGTGATATTACCCGCCTTGTGGCTGTGCCGAGCGTTGAGGGCACGCCGGAGCCGGGCGCACCGTTTGGCAAAGGCCCCAAGGCTGCGCTGGACAAAGCCCTGGAAATTGCCGCAGAGCTTGGCCTGGACACCCACAACGCCGAAGGTTACATCGGCTGGGCGCAGACCGGCCCCATTGCAGACGGCCAGAAGTATCTGGCTACCATCACCCACACCGACGTTGTGCCCGAGGGCAACGGCTGGGATGCTGACCCCTACACCGTG
>ERZ791852.1716-NODE-1716-length-12585-cov-2.696488_pt1 | contig 12585 bp, 10 predicted proteins | sample MGYA00510287_ERZ791852 | MGnify/ENA primary metagenome ERZ791852 (study PRJEB30046, sample SAMN00715257) | human gut metagenome | study: EMG produced TPA metagenomics assembly of the A metagenome-wide association study of gut microbiota in type 2... | reverse complement strand
TGAAATAAATCTAATCCTAGGAAGCAAGTTATATCTTGCAATATAAGCGACCAATTTCTATGTTATAATCGCCCACGAACCTAATAGAAAAGAGGAAAACAAGATGCAAATTTTACACACAATGCTTCGAGTAAGTGATTTGGACCGCTCTATTAAATTTTATCAGGATGTTTTAGGCATGCGTTTATTGCGCACCAGTGAAAACCCAGAATATAAATATACGCTTGCTTTTTTAGGTTACGAAGATGGCGAAAGCGCTGCAGAAATTGAATTAACATACAACTGGGGCGTAGATAAATATGAACAGGGCACTGCATATGGACATATTGCTATCGGCGTTGATGATATTTATGCTATTTGTGAAGCAGTTCGTGCAAGTGGTGGTAAAGTGACTCGCGAACCCGGCCCAGTTAAAGGTGGTACAACCGTTATTGCCTTCGTTGAAGATCCAGATGGCTATAAAATTGAATTTATCGAAAATAAAAGTTCAAAATCTGGTCTAGGCAATTAATTAAAAGTGCGGTTAATTTTTTCGCTCTTTTATAACGCAGGGTTACCTGCGTTATTTATTTTAAAGGATACAATATGTCCAATTCTCAAGAAATTCCTTATCACCACCAATTAAAAAATCGTTTTCGCGGCTACTTTCCTGTCATTATTGATGTGGAAACAGCGGGATTTGATGCAAAAAAAGATGCACTTTTAGAGCTTGCAGCAATCACCCTAAAAATGGATGAGAATGGCAATTTACAACCTGACCAAAAATGCCATTTTCATATTGAACCATTTGAGGGGGCGAATATTAATCCTGAATCTCTCAAATTCAATGGGATTGATATTCACAATCCATTGCGAGGAGCCATATCTGAATTAGATGCCATCACAGGATTATTCCAAATGGTACGTCGTGGACAAAAAGATGCTGAATGTCAGCGTTCTATCATCGTGGCTCACAATGCCGCTTTTGACCAAAGTTTCGTGATGGCGGCGGCAGAACGTACGGGTGTAAAACGCAATCCATTCCACCCTTTTGGGATGTTTGATACGGCAACGCTTGCTGGTTTTATGTTTGGGCAAACGGTGCTCGTCAAAGCGTGCCAAGCGGCAAAAATTCCTTTTGACGGTAAACAAGCACACTCTGCACTCTATGATACTGAACGCACTGCGGAATTATTTTGCTATATGGTAAATCATTTAAAAGATCTCGGTGGTTTCCCGCATATTGCTCAAACCAATGAAACGGAAAAAACAGCTGAAAATCAGACCGCACTTTAATTTTCAAAATTTTTTAGAAAAAAGGCTTGCAATCGTTTTTGCTTTACCGTATTTTAAAAAGCAATTCGATTTAGTTATCTAAATAAGAGAGTTTCAAATGAACTTTATCCTTCGTCACCATCATCGCCATTCAACTGAATAATCTTTCAGGTTGTTGGCGTGCTTGGAAGATTTCTTCCGAGCTGACAAGATAAAGATCAAAAAAATCTTACCCCTCGGAAGGCAACTTTCGAGGGGTTTTGTTTTATTATTAATTCACAGGAGTTTATTACTATGCGACATTTAACCTTAAATCAATTTTCTTTTATGCGACCTTTTTCTTTTAATTAATCAATAAGGAACAACAATATGTTATCGAATCCCGTTGTTATTTCAATTGTCGTGCTACTGGCATTAAGCTTGCTGCGTGTGAACGTGGTTATCGCACTGGTGATTTCTGCGCTTACTGCCGGCTTATGTGGAGACTTAGGTTTAAGCAAAACCATTGAAGCCTTTACAGGCGGCTTAGGTGGTGGTGCTGAAGTAGCGATGAACTACGCCATGTTAGGTGCATTTGCCATTGCGATTTCAAAATCTGGCATCACTGATTTGCTTGCCTACAAAATTATTACCCGAATGAACAAAACACCAACCGGTAAAAATTTAGCCTGGTTTAAATATATGCTGCTTGGCATTCTGCTTTTATTCGCCATTTCATCCCAAAACTTACTCCCCGTGCACATTGCGTTTATCCCGATTGTCGTGCCGCCTTTACTTTCTATTTTTAACCGTTTAAAAATCGATCGTCGTGCAGTGGCTTGTATTATTACCTTTGGTTTAACCGCAACTTATATGATCTTGCCTGTCGGTTTCGGGAAAATCTTTATCGAAAGCATTTTAGTAAAAAATATCAATCTTGCTGGTGCACCACTCGGTTTACAAACCAGTGTAGGTGAAGTTTCTTTTGCTATGCTTATCCCTGTGATTGGTATGATTCTTGGTTTACTCACTGCTGTATTTATTACCTATCGCAAACCGCGCGAGTATGTGGTGGCAACGGCAGAACCAACTACAGCTGAAATTGAACAACACATTGCAAACATTAAACCTATTCAAATTACCGCAAGTGTGATCGCCATTATCGCGACTTTTGCCACACAGCTTTTCACAAGCTCGACAATTATTGGTGGTTTAGTTGGTTTAGCAATTTTCGGTGTATTCGGCATCTTCAAACTTAAAGAAAGTAACGATATTTTCCAACAAGGTTTACGCTTAATGGCGATGATTGGCTTTGTTATGATTGCAGCGTCTGGTTTTGCGAATGTGATTAATACCACAAGCGGTGTGAAAGAGTTAGTTGATGCACTTTCAACTGATGCGATTCAAAGTAAAGGCGTTGCGGCATTCTTAATGTTACTTGTTGGGTTATTGATTACCATGGGTATTGGTTCTTCTTTCTCTACTGTACCAATTATCACCTCAATTTATGTACCACTTTGTCTCTCTTTTGGTTTCTCACCACTAGCGACAGTAGCTATCGTAGGTGTAGCAGCAGCATTAGGGGATGCAGGTTCACCGGCTTCTGACTCAACACTTGGGCCGACATCCGGTTTGAACATAGATGGTAAACACGACCACATTTGGGATTCTGTTGTGCCAACCTTTATTCACTACAACATCCCATTATTAGCATTCGGTTGGATTGCAGCCATGACCCTTTAATCGTTATAATCCCTGCATACATTATGCGGGGATTTTTTTATGTCTATTCAATCATTACTCAATACGCTCGAGCAAAAAGTGCAGCAACTGACTCAAGCCTATCAAACTGACTCTGATAAAAAAATCAATGCGAAATTTAACCGCACTTTATTTACTGAAGATTTTGAAACTGTCGGTTTTTATCTCAAAGAAATCCAACAAAGCTTAACTAAGCTCTGTAAAATTCCTCATCAAAATGAAGAACAAATTGTATTTATGGCAGAACATCTTTTAGGGCAATGTACCGCCTTGACTGAAGCCATGAATCGCAAGTATAAAAAGGCTATTCAACCTAAAAAAACGGAACAACCAGTTACAAGTAATAAATCACAACATAGCATTCATCGTCTCCCTCCTAGAGAGCGTTTAGAGAAATATTATGAAGCCTTGCAGCAACTTACAGAAAAGTATGAAGAAGCTAAAGCACAAGCTAATACGTCTCAAACAGATATTCAACGAGATATGCATAAGCAAACAGCTGCAATTTATTTAACGCGCCGTCAAAAATGTTTAGAAGCGATTGAGACCTTAGAAGAATATCTTGCCTTTAAAGAGGCCCAAGAAAGTGCGGTCAAAAAATAAGATATTTTTTAATAGACTGAAAAGTAAAAATCCCTAAGTCTTTCGATTTAGGGATTTTTTGAATTTGATGGCGGAGGAAGTGAGATTCGAACTCACGGAGGGCGTAAACCCTCGCCGGTTTTCAAGACCGGTGCCTTCAACCACTCGACCATTCCTCCGTGATTTAAGCGAGGTGAATAATACGTTTTTTCCCCCACCCCGTCAAGCAAGAAAATAAAAAAATTATCTGACTGACTACTTTTAAATCACTATGTTTTAAAAATACACAAAATAAAAAACGGAACCTACTGGCTCCGTTCTTATTATTGATAGATTACTCTGCTTTTGCTTGTGTCGGTTCAGAGTAAATGTGGCTAATTGCACTATGATGACCTGCCGCGCCTTTACCGTTAAAGTAATAACGAGACTCCGTCCATTCCACAATTGGGAATGGTTTAGACTCTTCATCTGGTGCTTTCGCTAGTGTCATCGCTGCTTTTGTATGTGGCACGGCTGAAATAGTACCAGCACGACCAGTGAACACATAAGAACGAGCAAGCTCAGCTTTTTCTTGTGGTTCAACTTCTGCCCTTGCAACTTGAGCAACAGGTTCTGATTTATGATGCAAGCGTTCTAATGATTCTTGCACTTTCTGTTGAACCGCTTCATTTGCCGGTTGAGTAATGAAATCTAACGCAGGTTGTGCTTCAACTGATTTCTCTTCCACGACAATACCTGTTGCCGGGGTGATCACACCTTTTTTCGTTTTTTCTTGCTCAAGCAATTCATCCACAGATAAGAAATTGCTTTCTTTCGCTGCATTCACAACAGAATAATCGACACAAACTTTACCGCTTGCTAATTCTGGTGAAGCCACCGCAGCAAATAATGGCATTGGGGACTTCACTTCATTACGACGACGGCGTTGATTATTCGATGCACGTAAATGACGCGGTGTACGACGTTGACGTTCTTGACGTGGTTTATCTTCTGTATTATCAACAGCGTTGTTTTCAACCACTTCATTTTTAATCGCAGGAACTTCAACTGCTTCAATCACATTCTCATTGGCGTTATTTACATTGTCATCAATGCGAACGCGTTTACGTAAATCACGACGTTGACGACGCTCAGCTACCGGTTTCTCTGCTTTTTCCTCTTGACGATTATCATCAGAAACATTCGCTAAATTAACCGCACTTTCTGAAATAACCTCTTCATTAACGTTGCGACGATTACGACGATTATTCACACGCTCACGAGTTGGACGTGCATTTTCTTCGTCTGTATTTTTCGCATTGTCACTATTTTCGTTGCGAGAACGACGATTATTACGACGATCTTGATTACGACGATTATTACGATTGCCGTTACGATTATTACGATTGTTTTGGTTTTTCTCTTCTTCTTTTGGCTCAGAAGCGAATAAACCTTTAATTGCAGCAACAATTTTCGCAAACAGTGAAGGACTTTCTGATTTGCGCTCAACTGGTGCTGGCGCTGCCGTTGGGATCGATAACGATACCGCAGCACTTTCCATCACTTGTTCAGATGTCACGGCTGCTGTTTCAATATTACGTGAAACAAGGGATTCTTCTGGTACGAATGCATCATCTTGTGCTTCATGGAATTTTGCTAAGTTGTAGCTTAACTCATTCAGCTCTTCACCCTCGCGTACGCGGAACACGCTAAAGTGCGGGGTTTCCATCGCTTCATTTGGCACCACGATAATATCAACATCATGGCGTTTTTCGATACTATGAACGGCTTTACGTTTTTCGTTAAGTAAGTAAGACGCAATTTGTACCGGCACGATAGTGTGTACTTGTTTGGTGTTTTCTTTTAACGCTTCTTCTTCAATTAAACGTAAGATTGAAAGCGATAAGCTTTCGTTATCGCGCACTTTACCCGTACCTTGACAGCGTGGGCAAACATGATGAGAAGACTCACCTAATGATGGACTTAAACGCTGACGCGACATTTCCAACAAGCCGAAGCGAGAAATGCGGCTGATTTGAATACGTGCACGGTCTTGACGCACGGCATCACGGATACGGTTTTCAACTTCACGTTGGTGACGAACAGGTGTCATATCGATGAAATCGATGACCACTAAGCCCCCTAAGTCACGTAAACGTAATTGACGAGCAATTTCATCCGCCGCTTCAAGGTTCGTATTTAATGCGGTTTCTTCAATATCACCACCACGAGTTGAACGCGCTGAGTTGATATCGATCGCTGTTAACGCTTCTGTCACATCGATCACAATCGAACCACCAGAAGGTAAACGTACTTCACGTTGGAAGGCTGATTCAATTTGTGACTCAATTTGGTAGTGGCTAAATAGCGGCACTTCGCCTTGATACAGTTTCACACGATTGATGAAATCAGGACGCACAAGTTTGATGTGCGCTTTTGCTTTTTCAAATACTTTCGGGCTATCAATTAAGATCTCACCGATATCACGACGCAAGTAATCACGGATCGCACGAACGATCACATCACTTTCTTGATGAATTAAGAATGGTGCCGGACGGCTTTGTGAAGCTTGTTTAATTGCTTCCCAATGATGTAAAAGTACTTTTAAGTCCCATTGTAATTCTTCTGGTGATTTACCTACACCCGCTGTACGCACGATAAGACCAACGCCTTCCGGTACATCTAAAGAACTCAATGCTTCTTTTAATTCGATACGTTCATCGCCTTCAATACGGCGAGAAATGCCACCTGCACGAGGATTATTTGGCATAATCACCAGATAACTACCGGCAAGGGAAACAAAAGTGGTTAAGGCCGCGCCTTTATTGCCGCGTTCTTCTTTGTTCACCTGAACGATCACTTCTTGGCCTTCAGTCAAAATATCACGGATATTTGGACGACCTTGGAACACATAATCAGCAGGGAAATACTCGCGGGCAATTTCTTTTAAAGGAAGGAAGCCATGGCGCTCTGCACCATAATCCACAAAGGCTGCTTCTAAACTCGGCTCTACGCGAGTGATTTTCCCTTTGTAAATATTGGCTTTTTTCTGTTCATGACCTGGACTTTCAATATCCAAGTCGAATAAACGCTGGCCATCGACCAACGCAACGCGCAACTCTTCTTTTTGAGTCGCATTGATTAACATTCTTTTCATTGTCAATTTCTCGTTTTGAATTATCTAAAATACCTTGAAAATTAACCGCACTTTACAGATTTACTGACCTTAGCCATCGACCTCGTGTTTCTCGCGAACAGTCAATCTCACGACTGTGTGTTGCTGGGTGCATTGATAGCATACTCAATTGTTATCTAAGACAATTTTCGTAAAACAATGCGATGTGTTAATTACGCATTGCAAGGAAGCGTCAATCTTCAAGAAAAACATGTTGATTATCAATGTCTTATGCCATTTGCCGCATTGAGTTTTGACCAACATACAAAATTACTTTCTAAATGCCAAATTTGAGGCGCAGAAAGACGCTCTATTATCCACATTCAGGGCTAAATTAGCAAGGCATTCTTGCTATTATCACCAGGGATATTGTGATATGATTCAGCCCAATTTTTAAAGGACAGATTCAATGACTGAAAAACAAGAAAAAATCATCAATCAATCCGTCAAAATGCTCACGATTTCTGAGGATGAAGCAGGACAACGCATTGATAATTATTTATTGGCAAAATTAAAAGGTGTGCCAAAAAGTTTGATTTATCGCATTCTGCGCAAAGGCGAGGTGCGTGTGAACAAAGGACGAATCAAACCTGAATATAAATTGCAAAATGGCGATGTGGTGCGTGTACCACCAGTTCGTGTTTCTGAAAAAAATACTGCACCAGTTTCTAAAAACTTGAATAAAGTCGCCTCCCTTGAAAACCATATTATTTTTGAAGATGACTGTTTATTAGTATTGAACAAACCTTCTGGCATTGCGGTTCATGGCGGGAGTGGTTTGAATTTTGGCGTAATTGAAGCCTTGCGTGCATTACGTCCTGAAGCCCGTTTTTTAGAATTGGTTCACCGTTTAGACCGAGATACATCGGGCATTTTATTGGTGGCAAAGAAACGCTCTGCCTTACGCAACTTACACGAACAACTTCGTGTTAAAACCGTACAAAAAGATTATCTCGCGCTTGTGCGTGGACAATGGCAATCTCATGTAAAAGTTGTACAAGCGCCTTTATTGAAAAATGAACTGGCTAGTGGTGAACGCATCGTTAAAGTCAGTGAGCAAGGTAAACCTTCAGAAACGCGATTTGCCATAGAAGAACGCTATCAAAATGCGACCTTAGTAAAAGCGTCGCCTGTAACGGGACGAACTCATCAGATCCGAGTTCATACTCAATATGCCGGTCACCCAATTGCGCTGGATGATAAATACGGTGATAAAGAATTCGATAAATATATGCAAGATCTCGGACTCAATCGTTTGTTTTTACATGCGTTTTCCATTCGCTTTGAGCACCCTAAAACGGGCGAAACATTACGTCTCAATGCTCAACTAGACGAAAAAATGAAAGCAATTCTGAAAAAACTGCGTGAAAGCAAAGAGATAAACCCATAGACAAGAAAAATGTTTATTGTTATATTTGATGACGGAGACAACTCGTTTCTATCATTAATTAACATATAACAACAAAGGATAGCAAAATGGCAAAAGGACAATCATTACAAGATCCTTATTTGAATGCGTTACGCCGTGAACGTATTCCTGTTTCGATTTATCTCGTTAATGGGATTAAATTACAGGGTCAAATCGAATCATTCGACCAATTCGTGATTTTATTAAAAAACACGGTTAATCAGATGGTGTACAAACACGCAATTTCGACTGTGGTTCCAGCGCGTTCTGTTTCTCACCACAATAATAATGGCGGCCATCATGCAGCACAAACTTCTGATGTTGCAGAGGAAGTAGAAACACAAGCAGAATAATTCTGTTCAATGAATGGTTTCATCAATTTAAGTGCGGTTGAAAATTCACCTGAAATTTCAACCGCACTTTCGTCATCTAAAACAGGCGACAATAGCCCATCGGCAAAAGATAAAGCTGTCGTCGTGCATGTTTTCTTTTCTCAAAATAAAAACATTGAAGATCTGCAAGAGTTCCAACTTTTAGCAGAATCTGCCAATGTTGAGATTTTACAAATCATCACCACAAGCCGTGCTACACCACAAGCGAAATATTTTATCGGTGAAGGAAAAGCGCAAGGAATTGCGGATGCAGTAAAAGCCTTAGATGCCGATGTGGTTTTGGTGAATCATCAATTAACCCCTGCGCAAACCCGTAATTTAGAAAGCATCTGCCAATGCCGCGTGGTGGATCGCACAGGGGTAATTTTAGATATCTTTGCTCAACGAGCCCGCTCACACGAAGGGAAATTACAAGTTGAATTAGCCCAACTCAAGCATTTATCGACTCGATTAGTCCGCCGAAAAACAGGCTTAGATCAGCAAAAAGGTGCAGTTGGATTACGTGGTCCAGGGGAAACGCAATTAGAAACAGATCGCCGTTTAATCAAGGTGCGTATTGCGCAATTGCAAAATCGTTTGGCGAAAGTCGAAAAACAACGTAATCAAAATCGCCAAACCCGACAAAAAGCGGATATTCCGACCATTTCTTTAGTCGGTTATACCAATGCGGGCAAATCGACACTATTCAATTTCATCACACAAGCCAATGTCTATGCGGCGGATCAGCTTTTTGCTACCCTCGATCCCACATTAAGACGTTTACAAATTCAAGATGTTGGTACGGCGATTCTCGCCGATACCGTTGGTTTTGTTCGCCAACTCCCCCATGATTTAGTGTCCGCATTTAAATCTACCTTGCAAGAAACGGTAGAAGCCAGTTTGTTATTGCACGTCATTGATGCAGCAGACGCGCGAAAGATCGAAAATATTGAAGCCGTGAATTTAGTATTGGAAGAAATTAAAGCAGATAAAGTGCCTGCATTGTTGGTGTATAACAAAATTGATTTATTGGAAAATGTGGCGCCCCATATTGAATATGATGACGAGAATAAGCCTATTGCCGTTTATCTTTCCGCGCATTTAGGTGAAGGATTAGATCTGCTACTTGAAGCCATTAAAGTGCAGTTGAAAAATGAGATACTTTCTTTCACCCTCACACTGCTACCTCAAGAGGGCAAAATTCGCCACGCGCTCTATCAATTAGATAGTATTCGTCACGAACAAATTTCGGATGAAGGCGAATTTATCCTCAATGTACAAATTGATAAAGTTGAATGGCTCAAACTTTGTAAACAATTCCCTAAACTGTCAGAAATTATTTACTAATACCGTATTGTTTTAATTTATTGGCGATCGCCGTGTGTGATACGCCTAATCGTTGTGCCAATTTTCGAGTACTTGGATACTGAGCATAAAAAGCACGCAATACACTCGCCTCATATTGTCCCATGATCTCATCCAGGGTTTGCTCTCCAAAATCATCTGCAGAAATGACCGCACTTTGTACGGGTTTTAAATTTAAACTTTCAATATCAAGCTGGTTATTTTTCGCTAAGGAACAGGCACGATACAAGACATTGTAAAGCTCTCGCACATTACCTTGCCAAGGCTGCCCTTTTAAATAATTCAAAAAATCAGCATCATATTGCGGCATTGGAATCTTAAGCTGCGTGCTAATTTCTTGTAAAAAACCGTCCGTTAAAGGTTGAATGTCTTCAACTCGCTCACGCAAGGGCGGTACATTTAGTGCTAAGACATTTAAGCGATGGAATAAATCACTGCGCAATTTCCCTTGTTCTAACAGCTTTTCCATCGATTCTTGTGACGTACAAATCACTCGAACATTTGCATGATGTTCTTTTTCTTCACCCACTCGACGGAAAGAACCATCGGTTAAAAAACGCAATAATTTTGCCTGTAAACTTAATGAAAGCTCGGCAATGCCATCTAACAACACAGTGCCTTCGTTAGCATATTCAAAAAAACCGATGGTTTCACTGTCGCCCACTTTACGCCCAAACATTTCGCTTTCCGCATCTTCATCCGGTAGGCCTGCACAGTTTACGGCAATAAATTTTTTCTCACGACGCAAGCTCGCAAAATGGCAAGCTTTGGCTAATAAATCTTTACCCGTGCCAGTTTCACCCTGAATTAAAAGCGGTACATCAAACATCGCAAAACGTTGTGCATTTTCGACCGCACTTTTCATTGAAAGGCTTTGAGTGACAAAGCAAGAGAAGGGATCTTGTGGATTAAATGTCAGCATAAAATAAGCTCAATTTTATTGAATGATGCCGATATGATAGGAAGTTTATTGATATGTGTAAAGATTAATTTACATATAAAAAGGGCAATCCTTGACTGCCCTTTTAGATGATTTTTCGTATTATTTTTTCACTGCACGATCAAGCTCTTGTGCGATGATTTCCATGCTTTCTAAACCACCAAACGCAAGATACCAATTGGCTGCATCAAGGTACACAATGTGTCCATCTTTATACGCTTTGGTTTGTTTGATGATATCGTTATCCAATACTTTTTGTGCATGGTTGGTTTTTTCTGTAATGGCCGCTGTACGATCCACTACAAGTAAAAAGTCTGGATTTTTTTCTAAGATATACTCAAAACCAACGCTTTGTCCATGCGTAGAGGATTTGATGCTATCATCAATCGGTTTAAAACCAAATTTTTGATACACCATGCCATAACGAGAACCATCACCAAAAGCACTGATTTTACTTTCATTAACCAACACCAACAAAGCTGTTTTACCTTTCGCATCTTTTGCGACTTGGTCAACCTTGCTTTCCAATGCTGAAAGTTTTTCTTTCGCGACGTTTTCTTTACCAAAGATCTGACCAAGTGCGATCACATTTTGTTGAAAACTCGGGTAGTAATTATTGTAGTCATTTTCAACATTAAATACTGGCGCGATTTCTTTAAATTTGTCGATCATTTTTTCTTGACGTTTAGACGCAATGATCAAATCCGGATTAAGTTCGTTAATTTGCTCCAATGATTGTTCTTTCAAATCGCCGACATTTTTATATTTTTTGTCTGCAAATTCTGAAAGATAGGTTGGAATTTTTCCGCTTTGTGGGAAGCCCACAATTTTATCTTGCACACCTAATGCACGAAGCGTATCTGCTGCACCAAAATCAAGTACAATGACACGCTGTGGATTTTGTGGCACCACCTGTTTTCCAGCAGCATTTTCAACGGTAATATCTGCAGCTTGTGCAATACTGGTAAATGCAAAGAGTGAAAGTGCTAAAGTTGATAATGTTTTTTTCATGAAGATTTCCTTATTTATCTAAAATAAACGGCAATTTTATGGTCATCAATATCCTGAATAGGTATCGCCATATCGTAAATATCTTGTAGCACGGGCGATTGCATAATATGGTTAACTTCACCTTGTTGGACTAATTTTCCATTTTTCATGGCAACAATGTAGTCTGAATAACAAGAGGCGAAATTAATATCATGAATCACAATCACCACGGTTTTGTTGAGTTCTGTCGCTAATTTACGCAAAACTTGCATGATCTGCACTGAATGTTTCATATCCAGATTATTTAATGGTTCATCCAACAAAATATAATCGGTATCTTGTGCAAGCGTCATCGCAATATAAGCACGTTGGCGCTGACCACCACTTAAATTATCGATATATTGATGACGAATATCATCTAAATTCATATAGGCAATGGCATTATCAATAAAAGTGCGGTCAGTTTGGGTTAAGTTTCCTTTGCTATAAGGAAAACGCCCAAAAGCGACTAAATCTTCAATGGTTAGACGCAAATTAATGTTGTTAGTTTGCTTTAAAATCGCAAGTTGTTTCGCTATATCGCTACTTTTCTTACGATTGAGCAATTCACCATTGAGGTAGATCTCGCCGCTATCCGCATTCAACAAACGGCTCATAATAGACAGCACCGTACTCTTCCCCGCACCATTCGGCCCGATAAAAGACGTAATTTTCCCCGTAGGAATGGTAACGGACACATTATCCACCACCTTTTTGCTTCCGTAACTTTTAGTAATATTGC
>ERZ791852.1713-NODE-1713-length-12586-cov-11.205091_pt1 | contig 12586 bp, 10 predicted proteins | sample MGYA00510287_ERZ791852 | MGnify/ENA primary metagenome ERZ791852 (study PRJEB30046, sample SAMN00715257) | human gut metagenome | study: EMG produced TPA metagenomics assembly of the A metagenome-wide association study of gut microbiota in type 2... | reverse complement strand
AACAAGACTACACAGGAAAAGCACAAGACATCGCCTTAGCATACTCACTAGCAATCGGTGGAGCAAGAGCAGGTGTACTAGAAACAACATTCAGAACAGAAACTGAAACAGACTTATTCGGTGAACAAGCAGTTCTTTGTGGTGGAGTATGTGCATTAATGCAAGCTGGTTTCGAAACATTAGTAGAAGCAGGATATGATCCAAGAAATGCTTACTTCGAATGTATTCATGAAATGAAATTAATCGTAGACTTAATCTATCAATCAGGATTTGAAGGAATGAGATATTCAATTTCAAATACAGCAGAATATGGAGATTATATTACAGGACCAAAGATCATCACAGAAGATACAAAGAAAGCAATGAAACAAATCTTAAAAGATATCCAAGATGGAACATTCGCAAAAGACTTCTTATTAGACATGTCAGCAGCTGGAGGACAAGCACATTTCAAAGCAATGAGAAAATTAGCTGCAGAACATGAATCAGAAAAAGTCGGAAAAGAAATTAGAAAACTTTATTCTTGGTCTGATGAAGATAAATTAATCAATAACTAATCAATTATGAGGATAGAAATATCCTCTTTTTTTATACAAAAAAGCTATTGAATGTTTTAAATAAGTAAAGATTAAATTAATCTCTACTTATTTAAAACATTCAATAAATTGATTTATAAGAATAGGTGTTTCTTCATTCTTTCTCGTAATAAAAGCAATACCTGTATATAAATCTTTATCTTCTAAATAAGCATATTCTAAAGAAGAATCATAATTTAAAGATAAGCTACTTAAAGGAACGATAGCAACACCAATACCACTGTTTGCCCAAATAAGAGAAGTTCGGCTATCGTCACAAGTCACTTTTATTTGAATTTGAATGTGTTTATTTAGGCTATAATCATTGATTAAAGGAAGATATCTTTGATGGATAATCAAAGGTATCTTTTTTAAGTCTTTCATTTTAGAAATAGGTCTTTTAAAATATTCTTTTTTACCTATAACAATCATAGGTTCTTTTTCTAAATAAAACGTATTAACTTTAGAAGTATCAAAAGGAGTTCTAACAATCCCTAAATCAATATTATGAGACAATAATAAATCAAGTATTTCATAAGTAGAACCTTCATAAATACGATATTGAACATGATCATAGTGTTCAATAAAATGCTTAATATTATCTTGTTGAATTAAACCACCATTAGAAGAAGTAATTCCAATTCTTAATATATATTGAAAAGATTCTTTTAATTCATTTTTAGTAATTTCAGTTAAATCTAATATTTGAAGACATCTTTTATAAAAACGCATTCCTGCATCTGTTAATTCAATTTGTTTATTTCCTCTTTTTAACAAAGTAATACCAAGTTCTTCTTCTAATTGTTTAAGTTGAATAGATAAAGGGGGCTGTGCCATATGTAAAACCTGTGCAGCTTTAGAAATAGTTCCTTCTTCTACAATTGTTTTAAAATACTTCATTTGTCGAATATCCATTATAAATCCTCCTTTATATGTTAATAATATAATTATTATATAATATATATATTTTACATATAGATAAATCTTATCATATAATAACGCAGAGGTGAAGAATGTGAAACTGTTAAAATATGTAAAAGAGTTTAAGTTTTCAGCAACTTTAGGTTTTTTATTTAAAATCTTTGAAGCTGCTTTAGAATTATGTGTTCCCGTTGTTATGGCCTCTGTCATTGATAAAGGAATTGCTTATAAAGATACCAATTATATTTTAAAATGTGGGCTCGTCCTTATTGGTTTAGCTGTTTTTGGTTATTTATTTGCACTTGTTTGTCAATGGTATGCTTCCCTTACATCACAAAGTGTGGGGACACAACTTAGAAAAGACATGTATCATCAAATCAATCAATATGATGATGCCAATTTAGATACCCTTACAGCACCATCATTAGTGACAAGACTTATTAATGATGTAGTACAAATTCAATTAGCTGTAGCGATGACGATTCGTCTTACATCAAGAGCTCCATTTTTAATGATTGGTTCATTATTTATGGCTTTTATGATCAGTGGTTCTTTATCAATGATCTTTGTTGTAGGAGCTGTTATTTTAGCGGTATCGATGTTATCAATTACAATTATTTCGATGCCTTATTTCTCTCGTATTCAAAAGTTATTAGATAAGATTGCTTTAATAGCAAGAGAAAACTTAAAAGGTGTACGTGTTATTCGTGCTTTTTCAAATCAAAATCATGAAGTAAAAAGATTTAATTTAGAAACAAAAAATCAAAAAGATGAACAAGTAAAAGTAGGTAAAATACAAGCTTTATTAAATCCCTTTACTTATTTAATTGTAAACTTTGCAATCATTATTATTATTTATGCTAGTGGTTTCCAAGTCAATGTAGGAAGTCTTTCTCAAGGGGAAGTTATTGCCTTAATTAACTATATGAATAGTATTTTACAAGCACTCATTGTCTTTGCGAATGTTTTATCAATCTACAATAAAGCTACAGCAAGTTATCAAAGGGTTTTTGAAGTACTTGAAACAACACCGCAAGTAGAAGATCAAGGAAGTTATTCAACCCTTATTCCTAATGAAAAAATGATTGAATTTAAAGATGTCAACTTTGGATATCTTCAAAAAGATGTGTTACACAACTTATCATTTACGATCAATAAAGGTGAAACAGTAGGAATTATTGGAGGAACGGGTGCTGGTAAATCAACACTAGTATCCCTTATTGGAAGAAATTATGATGTTAGAAGTGGACAAATTAAAATAGCTGGTAAAAATATTCAAGATTATAAACTAGAAACATTAAGACAACATATCAGTTATGTTTTACAAAATACATCATTGATTTCAGGAACAATTAAAGAAAATATTTGTATGTCAAAACCTTACCAAGAAGAAACAATGAATAAAGCTTTAGAAGTTTCACAAGCTAAAGAATTTGTAAGTCGTCTTCCTCAAGGAATAGAAAGTGCTGTTGTTCAAGGTGGGAAAAACTTCTCTGGTGGACAAAGACAACGTTTAACAATAGCTAGAGCACTTTATAAACAAGCGGATATTTTAGTTTTAGATGATTGTTCAAGTGCGTTAGACTATGCAACAGATGCTGCTTTACAAAAACAATTACAAGAATTAAAAGAAATGACAAAAATTGTTATTTCTCAAAGAACAGCGTCTTTAAAAAGATGTGATCGTATTATGGTTTTATATCATGGTGAACTTGTTGGTTTTGATTGTCATGAAGAATTATTAAAAAATTGTACGGTTTATAAAGAAATTTATGAATCTCAAAATAGTAAGGATGGTGATCTCAATGGATAAAAAAACAATTAAAAGATTGCTTACATATTGTAAACCTTATCGTTTTTTAATTATGTTATTAACACTTTTATCAATTGTCTCTGTTGTCTTTACTTTACTTACACCTGTTTTAATAGGTCAAGCAATAGATTTATTGGTTGGAAAGAATCAAGTTTATTTTCAAGCGTTATTGAACAAACTTATTTTTATTGGAATTGTTATTTTAATTATTTCTTTGATTCAATGGATCATGGGACAAGTTACAAATACAATTACTTATAATATTACGAATGATTTAAGAAATAGAGTATTTGATCAAATTCAAGTTCTTCCTTTAAAATATATTGATGCTACAAGTCATGGAGATATTTTAGGAAGATTGATCAATGATATTGATTTAATTGGACAAGGCTTATTACAAAGTTTTACATCCTTGCTTACAGGAATTGCAACAATTGTAGGAACGATTTTGATTATGGCTTATATTCATTTTTCGGTAGCTGTAATTGTGGTTGTTTTAACACCACTTTCTTTACTTGTCGCTTCTTTGATTGTTAAAAGAACACATTCTTATTTCCAAGAACAACTTGCTTTAAGAGGGGAAATGAATGGTTATTGTGAAGAAATGATAGGTAATCAAAAAATTGTTAATATTTTTGATTATCAAGAACAAAACGAAGAAAAGTTTAATGAAATCAATGAACGTATGCATAAAAGTGGGGTTATTTCACAATTCTATGGGGCTTTAATTAATCCCACAACACGTTTAGTTAATAGTATTGTTTATGCTGCTGTTGGTATTTTTGGAGCATTTCAAGTATTAAATGGTTCATTTACAGTAGGTATTCTTTCAAGCTTTTTAACATATGCCAATCAATATACAAAACCATTTAACGAAATATCATCCGTTATGTCAGAAATGCAAACAGCCATTGCTGCCAGTCAAAGAGTCTTTGCATTATTAGATGAAGAAACAATCCAAGAATTAACAACATCTAAAATCATTGAAAATAAACAAGGACATATTATCATTGATCATTTAAATTTCAGTTATGATCCAAGTAAACCATTAATTCAAGATTTTAACTATGAAGCAAAACCAGGAACAATGACAGCAATCGTAGGTAAAACAGGTTGTGGAAAAACAACATTAATTAACTTATTAATGCGTTTCTATGATCCTCAAGGTGGAAAAATTACAATTGATGGTGTTAATATTGAAGATATGAACCGTGAAGATTTAAGAAAAATGTACGGTATGGTTTTACAAGATAGTTGGTTATTTAAAGGGACTATTAAAGAAAATATTGCTTATGGGAAAACAGAAGCTAGTGATGAAGAAATCATTGAAGCAGCTAAAAAAGCACGTGTGCATAAATATATTATGTCTCTTCCTCAAGGATACGATACAATGGTTGAAGAAGATGGTGGAAATATGTCTCAAGGACAAATGCAACTTGTGTGTATTGCACGTATTATGTTAACACATCCACCAATGTTGATTTTAGATGAAGCAACAAGTTCAATCGATACGCGTACAGAATTACAAATTCAAAAAGCTTTTGATGAAATGATGAAAGGAAGAACAACCTTTATTGTTGCTCACCGTTTATCAACGATTAAAAATGCCGATCAAATCATCGTTATGGATCAAGGACATATTGTAGAAATTGGTAATCATGAAGAATTGCTTCAAAAACAAGGTTATTATCATCAACTTTATTATAGTCAATTTGAACAAAAATAGGAGCGCAATCCCCTTCCTCTAAGCGAAGCGTAGGGGTCTAGCTCCTTTTAGAAGAAGGGTTACCTTTTTTGTACCTCCTCGTCATTTCATATTGTCTAAAATAATAATAGAAATGAAACAAGTTTGACACAAATACATTACTAGAAAAATTGAATGAACTTACATTAAATATCTTTAACATCAATAGTGAAGAAGATGTTTTAAAAATTATTAATTAAAAAATAAACAGTTTGAAATAGATGCTATCTCAAACTGTTTTTTAATGTAAATTATTCAATTAAAAGAAAGATTTAAAGGAGTAGTTGATTCTTTTGTACCATGAGGAAGACGTTTTTTTAAAGGAATGACTTTAAAACCAGGGCATAGATACATAAAAGGGGAATAACGTAATTCATGGCTAAGTATAGAAATAACTGTTTTTTGATCTAAAGATGTATAAACATCAAAAACAAGGTCAAAATCTAAAGGATGAATGTTTTTTAATTGAATGCGAGAATCTTTATGATTTTTAATCATTAATTTAAAAATGTGATAGTTACCTGCTGTAATACATAATTTCATGAAAGCACCTCCTTTTATAGTTTGAACAAAAGCATAAATAATATGATTAAAAATAGACAATTTTTATTAAAAAAATTATAATAAAGGAAACGGGGGAGCTTTTTGCTGAGAGTAAGTATTGACTTAGACCCATAACCTGATTTGGATAATGCCAACGTAGGAGATATAAACGTTAACAGAGTTCAACAGGGCTCTCTTTTTATTTCCAGGGAAATAAAAAAAGAATATTGTAAAGAAAGAAGGAAATTCGATGAAATTAAATAAAGAAGATTTATTATTGTATGGAGTAACAGATTCAAAATATTTAAAAGGAAGAAAAATGTCGGAATTAGTTGAAGAAGCCATTCTTGGTGGTGTAACAATGATTCAACTAAGAGAAAAAGAAATGACACATGAAGCATTTAAACAAGAAGCATTGGATGTTCAAAGTGTGTGTCAAAAACATCATGTTCCTTTGATTATTAATGATGATGTTGAATTGTGTAAAGAAATTGATGCAGATGGGGTCCATATTGGGCAAGATGATTTAAATTTAAAAGAAGCAAGAAAAATATTAGGTGAAGATAAAATTATTGGTGTATCTGCACATAATTATGAAGAAGCAAAAATAGCTTTAGAAAATGGGGCTGATTATTTAGGTGTCGGAGCTATTTTTACAACTCAAACAAAAGATGATGCACAAAATATTTCAATGGATACATTAAATGAAATTTGTCAAAAAGTTGATATTCCTGTGGTTGCCATTGGTGGTATTAATCAAGTGAATATCTTAGAATTTATGGGTGTTGCTATTGATGGTGTTGCTATCGTTTCAAGTATCTTTGGAAGTGATGATATCCAAAAAGCAAGTAGCCTATTAAAAGATAAAATTCAAAGAGTTATCTCTAACAAAATGCCAACTTGCCTTACAATTGCAGGAAGTGATAGTAGTGGAGGTGCAGGAATTCAAGCAGATTTAAAAACAATGCTTGCTAATCGTGTTTATGCCATGTCGGTTATTGCAGCACTAACAGCTCAAAATACTACAGGAGTCGATGCTATCTATGATGTCGATGCTTCTTTTGTGGCTAGTCAAATGGATAGTGTGTTTACAGATATTTATCCAATGGCTGTTAAAATTGGAATGGTTTCTCAAAAAGAAGTCATTTTATCTATTAGTGGAAAGTTAAAACAATATCATGCACGTAATATCGTTGTTGATCCTGTGATGGTGGCTACAAGTGGGGCAAAACTTATTAGTGATGAAGCTATTGATACATTAAAAGAAAATCTCTTCCCACTCGCAACGGTTTTAACACCAAATATTCCTGAAGCCGAAGTTTTATCAGAATTAAAAATCAATAATGAAGAAGAAATGTTAACAGCAGCTAAATATATTGGAGATCATTATCATTGTGCAGTATTACTTAAAGGCGGACATCAAATCAATGATGCCAATGATTTACTTTATAAAGAAGGTAATTATCAATGGTTTAAAGGAAAACGTATTAATAACAATAATACTCATGGTACGGGATGTACTTTATCAAGTGCGATTGCTTCTTATTTAGCACGAGGTGAAAATTTGGAAAATGCTGTTAAAAAAGCTAAAGATTATATTTCTGGAGCACTTGCAGCAATGCTTGATTTAGGACAAGGACAAGGACCAATGGATCATGGTTATGTTTTAGATAAAAAAGATTAGACGAATTGTCTATTTTATAGGTATAATAGTGGCGGGTGATGAAAATGAATTATTATGAAGAAGCCTTGAAATTACATGAAAAACATCAAGGGAAAATACATACGGAATTAAATTGTGAAATTAATACAATGGATGATATGTCTGTTGTTTATACGCCAGGGGTTGCTGAACCTTGTCGTAAGATTGCTGAAAATGAAGAAGATGTTTATCGTTATACAACAAAATCAAATACAATTGCTGTTGTCTCAAATGGAACAGCTGTTTTAGGACTTGGAAATATTGGAGCCAAAGCTTCGATTCCAGTCATGGAAGGAAAAGCTGCTCTATTTAAAAAATTCGGAGATGTCAATGCGGTACCTATTTGTTTAGATACACAAGATAAAGAAGAATTGATTCAAACAGTTAAAAATATTGCACCATGTTTTGGTGGAATCAACTTAGAAGATATTGCTTCTCCAGATTGCTTTGAAATCGAAGAAAGATTAGATCAAATGTTAGATATTCCTGTATTCCATGATGATCAACATGGAACAGCTGTTGTAGTACTTGCTGCATTATATAATGCTTTAAGAGTAACTAAAAAAGATATCAAAGATATTACAGTTGTTTTAAATGGACCAGGAGCTGCAGGAACAGCTATTATTAAAATGATGCATACAGCCGGTGTTGGTAAAATTATTGCAGTGGATGAATTTGGGATTTTATATAAAGATAGACAAGAAGGACTTATTCCTCATAAGCGTGCTTTATGTGATATTACTAATCCTGATAATATGCAAGGTACATTAGCTGATGCATTAAAAGGTGCAGATGTTTTTGTAGGTGTTTCTAAACCAAATCTAGTAACTGATGAAATGGTTCATTCAATGAACAATGATCCAATTATCTTTGCAATGGCAAATCCTGAACCAGAAATTACTTATCAAAAAGCCAAAGCAGCAGGAGCAAGAGTTGTTGGAACAGGTCGTTCAGATTATCCAAATCAAATTAATAATGTTTTAGCTTTCCCTGGTATTTTTAAAGGAGCATTAGAAGCAAGAGTTCCTTCAATTACACCAGAAATGAAAGTAGCTGTGGCTAAAGCTATTGCAGATACAATCAGTGATGAAGATTTAAATGAAGAAAATATCATGCCAAAAATCTTCAATAAAGATGTGACAGCAGCTGTTGCTGATGCAATTAAACAATTTGCTAAATAAAAAAGATATTAACAAAATAAATGACCCTACCTATTTGGTAGGGCTATTTCATATAATTATATTATCATAGTTAAAGTGAAAGAAATCGATGATAAATATGGGTAGAGAGAATAGGGTGAAAATAATCAGTGAAAATAATTGAGATAAAAGATAGAAATGATGAACTATTAAATACACTGTAAATGTTTGGGAAGATTCTGTAAAAGCCACATATACATTTTTAAATGAACAAGAAATTGAACATATTAAAGAATATGGTCCAATGACATTAAAGAGTGTTGAACATTTGATGGTTGTAGATAATGATGAAGCGATGGGATTTAAAACATACAAGAAAACAGAATTAGATGAAGCAGGAAACCCTTATCCGCTGTTATATATGAAATTAGATAGATAAGATTTTATAGAATTGTTTAAAAAATTAATTATAATGAATATGAAAAAAGAACAACAAACGGTTCACCTTGGATTTTAATAGTATGAAATAACTACCACACACTTTGCTAGAAACAGGAGGTAGTTATTTTTGTTATATATAGAAGTAATTTTACAATGATATCTATTACTGACATGCTTAATGCAAGTGTCCATACTAAATAATATATAACAAAAATGATTCTATTATGATAGAATGATACAAGGAGGTACATAGTATGGAAGTTATGCTTATTGTTGGGTTATTTGCTTCATCTGCGCTTTCCTTAAATTTTATTGTTAATCAAAAATATAAATTAGCAGGATCAATGAATATTATTAACTTATGTTTAGTGGTAGCGACAGCTTATCAATTTGATCAAGTAAAGAATATTGTTTGGTTATTTGGAATTGCGGCAGGAGTTGTACTTGTTTATTTTGTAGTAAGATTTCTTTTAAAGAAGAAGAAAAAAGAAAAACAACAATCTATTGAAAATAAGGTTGTTGATGTAGACGTTGTAGATAAGGAGAATTAGAGAATGGAAAAAGTATTAATTGAAATTGAAATGGAAAATGGAGATGTGATGAAAGGAGAACTTTATCCTGAAGTTGCACCAATTACAGTAGAAAACTTTTTAAAATTAATTGATGAAGATTTTTTTGCAGGATTGATTTTCCATAGAGTTATCCCAGGATTTATGATTCAAGGTGGGGGATATACAAAAGACTTTAAAGAAAAACATTGTGATTCTATTAAAGGTGAATTTAAAAGCAATGGTGTTAACAATGAATTAAAACATACAGAAGGTGTTTTATCTATGGCTAGAACAATGATCAAAGATTCAGCATCTTCACAATTCTTTATTATGCATAAACCAGCACCACATTTAGATGGTGAATATGCTGCATTTGGTAAAATTACTGAAGGTTTAGATATTGTAGATCAAATTGCCAATGTCCCTACAAACTTCCAAGATTGTCCAACAACACCAGTTGTGATCAAAACAATTAGAAGAGCGTAATTGTATGAAAGTAATGTTTATATCAGATATTCATGGTTCTTATTATTGGGCAAATAGGGCCATTGAAAAATATCATGAAGAAAAAGCGGATAAACTTATTATTTTAGGGGATATTTTATATCATGGACCACGTAATGATTTACCTAAGGATTATAATTGTAAGAAGGTTATTGCTTTATTAAATCCTTTAAAGAAGGATATTATTGCAGTTAGAGGAAATTGTGATAGTGAAGTTGATCAAATGGTTTTAGATTTCCCTATGCGTAGTGACTATGCTTTGATGGATGTTGATCAACATCATTTCTTTATGACACATGGACATTTATTTAATGAAGATCAACTTCCTTTATTAAATGAAAATGATATTTTGATTTATGGACATTTTCATAAACCACTTGCTAAAAAAGAAAACGGTATTTATATTTTAAATCCGTCTTCGATTTCTTTACCTAAAGAAGGTACGAATAGTTATGGTATTTATGAAAATGACTGTTTTACAATTAAAACATTTGATAATGAAATTGTAAAACAAATACAATTAGATTAATGAAAGAATCGTTTGATAGATAATATCAAGCGATTTTTTTAATGTGTGCCGGGCATGGCACTAATTCAGTTGGAGATAAACCAACCACAGGTATTTACCGCCAAGCGTAATGAACCACAAGTCGTTGTCAGTGATGGCAAGGATGGAGGAAGTGGTGTAGTGATTCTTTTGAGCGTACGAACAGAAACTTGATATAAGGCTAAATGGTGGATGAGATTGCATTACAAATCGAAGTCCAAAAGGTAAACGTAAAACCAAGACAGTAAATCAAGACGTTGTAAAAGTTAGAGGATTAGTGAATTACCCCGAGAGGTTTTGTGGACAACGAATTCCAGTAAACTTTAAAAGCAGTGATGGTACCGTTGGTCGAGAAAGGCTTGTCACAAAAAGTCAGCTGAGGTCGTAGTAGGTAGGACACACAATACTGAAGGACCTAATGTTTATATGATGTTTACTCATCATAAGCAATGTTTGAACAGTTCGACATCGAGAATGGTCTCATAATTGGAAATCGTAATTCCATGGAGATGAAGGTAGAGGGAATGGTTTCAAATATATTTACGAGTGAAGGGAGAAACAACATGAGATTAATTGAAGTGATATTAGATGATAAAAATCTAAATGAAGCAGTCAAGAGGGTCAAGCGTAATAAGGGTGTAGCGGGAGTTGGTAAAATGACCGTTTATGAAATTGATACGTATTTTCAAAACAATAAAGAAAGAATCAAAAAGGAAATATTGGAAAAGAAATATAGACCTCAACCAATTGCAACAGGTGAATTAAAATTACCAATTAGTGGTTATGTGCATATGATGAAAGCTTTTGAAAGAATGGTTTGTGAAGCAGCGGTTACTGGAAATAGAGATTTAGCTGTAACAGCTTTAAATATGGATCTGTTATGTCAAATTGATCATGATGCTAATATTGTTATTGATGAACTTATTGAAGCGCATAAAGACTATTTACCACAGTTTAACCAATCTTAGGATTGTTTTTTCTTTTACACAAAAATAATCTTCTTGTTAAAAAGTCCGTGCAAATTTATTAAAAGTATGGTATTTTTAGTTATGGTAGGAGGGATAGTCTATGGTCAAATATATTGATATCGCAGATGATATTAGAAGTAAGATTTTTGATAAAAAATATACATATGGACAAAAACTCCCTTATGAATATGTATTATGTGTTGCTTATCATTGTAATAAAGAAACAATGAAAAAAGCCTTGGATATATTAGTAAAAGAAGGATTGATTGTAAGAAGAAGAGGGGCAGGAACTTTTGTAAAGGATTATGATGCTTCTTCAGAAGATGCAACTCAACTTAAACAATCGGGATTGGGTTTAACACGAAAATTAAAAGGCAAAGGTGAATTAAAAAGTGAAATTATTGAATTTTCGGTTATACCGAGTGATGAGCATATATCTAAAAAATTACAAATAGAAGAGGGATCCTTTGTCTATCATATTATTAGAAAAAGAGTATTTGATGATAAACCGTATTGTTTAGAAATCACATACATGCCTATTTCTATTATTCCAAATTTAAAATTAGAGCATTTGAAAGGCTCGATATACCAGTATATTGAAAAAGAATTAAAATTAAAGATACAAAGTACGCATAAAACTATACGTGCTCATCTATCGAGTCCGTTAGAACAAGAAAATTTGGGATTGAAGGAATATGAACCATATATTGAAGTTGAACAAACGGCATATTTAAGTAGTGGGATTATCTTTGAATATTCATTTACGAGATATCATTACAACAATTTTGAACTTCAAACAGTGACGGTTCAATAGCAAAAAAACATAAAAAAACGTTGTCTAAATGATAGCGTTTTCTTTTTTTAACAAAAAAATTCAAAAAAATAACCGCTTTCAAAAACGTTGAAAAACCCTTATTTTATGCGGATTTTTTAAAAAAATATGTTTTTTAAAATTAAAAGTATGGTACTTTTAATTTAAAAAACCATTGACTTTTATTTGCATAATAGATTATACTATTAGTGTCAAAAAAATATTTAAGGGAGGAAAAATTTATGGACAAAATGGCGGATGTCTTAGGTCGCGCTGGTGCATGGTGCGGTCAAAACAAATATTTATCTGCAATTAAAAATGCGTTCC
>ERZ791852.1708-NODE-1708-length-12597-cov-2.063626_pt1 | contig 12597 bp, 13 predicted proteins | sample MGYA00510287_ERZ791852 | MGnify/ENA primary metagenome ERZ791852 (study PRJEB30046, sample SAMN00715257) | human gut metagenome | study: EMG produced TPA metagenomics assembly of the A metagenome-wide association study of gut microbiota in type 2... | reverse complement strand
TTTCTGCTTTACCTCCTTAAATTAATGCAACATATTTCCTTAAATGACCTCCTTGATTTGAAATTTATCTGATTATAGCAGATTTTAAAATTAGACAATTTTTCTGTAGAAGTTTTTTTGTCATTTCTATCGGTTTGTATAGTGGGGATAATTTTCTCTATTATTTTTTAAATTCTTCTATTTTCCCTGTGCTTTTTATTGTATAATTGAAAATAAAACATTTTAGTTTTAATTCATATTTCAATACAAAGGAGAAGTATTATGGGATTGTTCGATTTTTTTAAATCATTAACAAATAGCAAAACTGAAATAACATCTACCGATAACGATGTAACACATCTAACGAATATAACCAAATCAGGTTTGTCAATCCACCCTGACTTAGTTGATTTAATTTGGATTGGTGATGGAAAATATCAAAATTATAGCAATCAACCACACCCTACTATGACTTATCCGTACAGGGGATTTGTCGTCAAAGTAGCTGCCTTTGGAGCAGAGGAACCAAGCTTATTGTATTTAAAGTATCCCATTGAGCAGGTTCAACCATCCGAACAGATTGAACGCCCACCTTATTATCCTTTCTATGGTGAATTAACTCCCAAACAAAAGTATTTATATTGGAAATTTTTAAATGACCCATATAACCCACACAATGATATTGGCTATGTATTTATTTTTTATTATGGTTTAGAGCGTCATCTTCTATATGGGGATTTCGAAAAAGCTTTTAATGTTATTTTAAAATTGCGCGATGTTTATAATAATCGCTCATTTCAACATTATTCTGCCGGTGCCTTGATATTGTCAACATTGATTCACAAGCGTGCTGATTATACTCAAAAATTCATTAATTCTTTGGATAAAGACTATGAATTTCAAATGCCTGGAGAACTTTATTTTTTATGTAAATTAAGTTTGGGGATTCCTATTACTGCGTTTGATATTATGAAATTCCATAAATTTTTTAATTTCACAAACACTAGGTATATAAAAAATAACTCAGATATGTTTTTAAAAAACTTACGTCAAAATATATGTTATCAAAACAATGGAAGAGAATCTTTGGACGCTTCCCTTTACTGTACAGAATCTAACTTTTCTCATTTACCGACCATTTCACTGCCTATCTTCGCAAATGTTTCGATACGCGAGAAAGAAGTCACTATTCCAAACCTCTCTTGTGACTCACATTTTATGGGATGCATCTTTTTATTGCTTGACAAAGCACATCAAGACACAAAACAGGAATTAGCCAACCTCAGAAAAGGGAAATCTGCTAATTCGACCACAGAAGAACAATCAACAGAATCCAATACTCCTTATGCCGGAAGTTACTTTGATGATAAAAAATTTATGTCGCTCCAGCAGATATACTACAATAATTCACAAAAAATCGAAAGTCAATGGTCTATTTTATATAATTTAAAGACATATACTGGTTCTAATGCTGATAGATATATGGAACTCTGCCGCTTAAATATTCAACAATATACTAAAATGAATGATCGTGGAAAACATTATACAGATTATGAATCTCCCCTTGGGGTTCCGGCATATAGGCGGCTGGCTATGCTTTATGAAAAACAAGGAAACTATGAAGCCGCTTTTGAAGTCTGTATTGAAGCTATCAAAAGCGGAATTTTATATGATGGTAATAAATCTGGATTCAAAGGTCGTGCAGCACGAATGATTAAAAAAGGCAATATACAGCCGGATGAAGAAATTATCACTCTGCTTATGGAATAATTTTCTTATTTTTAATTTTATAATTTTACATCTCTTTACAACAGAGCAGCTCATCCGCTGCTCTGTTCTTTTTTGTAGTCAGCTTTCTGACTAAATACGCATTTTTCAGTATACTGACTAAAAAAAATCACGCACAGAGGTTTCCAGAAACCTCCCCTCTTATAGGATATGACATGCTCTTTTACGGAAAACCTTACAGATTACATCAAAAAACATGCGTTTTTGTGCAAAAAACCTACCCCAAGACTGGTTTTCGCATATCTGAAACCTTCTGAGGCACTTTTTTTCTTACAAACACTTAGTCTTCTTTTTCTTCTCGTTTATTTTGCCAAATCTTTTTTGATATTTTTTACATTTTATTATTAAAATACATATTTTTGTGTGAAAAAAATATAATTAAATACATATTGTTTCGATTTTATTTGAATTAATTAGCATCTTGATGTATTATTTTATAAAGGGAGGAAGATTATTTCGTGTATTACGAACTAAACAGAAAAGGGGACCAAAAAATGATTGTATTAGATATAAGGACGGACAACTTCTATTCTTTTAAAGATTTTCACATGAATATGTCCTATCCTAAAAAAATTGTTAATTCGTACATTCCAGATGAGTATTTGATGGAACGACCAAATTTCAGATACAAAAAGATTAATATTCTTTTAGGTGCAAACGCTTCCGGAAAAACCTCCGTTGGTAAAATGTTGATGGATATTTTTAACTTTATAGACAAAAAACAATATACCACTATTGTACAAAAAATAAATAATCCTAAAAAAGAAGCTTATTTTTCAATGGATTTTATAACTTCTGGTTTCAAAATGTATAGAATTAATGCAATATTTTCACCTCTAAGAGTTGAAAAATATACCGCTGAAAATGTTAAGGTATGTATACGAGAAGTACCTATCACTTTAAAAGACAGTTATGAAACTTGTGCTGAAAAAATTTCAAACCAAAAGTGTAGTTACGATAATAATTTTGTACAGGAATTAGAAAAAGTAACTGATTTATCATGGTTATTTGAATATCCATCAGATTCTTCAATAGTCAACACCAATTTAAACCAGAATGTAGATCTTTATATTAGAGTCTTGCAGAATATATTACATACATTGGATCCATCTATTGAAAAAGTAGAAAAAATAGCTCAGGTAGAAAATACTTTTGTTATTCGCATGAAAAATAAAGATATTGTTATGCAGGATGGTGAAGTTATCAATAAAGATATCCTCTCTAGCGGCACAAAAGAAGGAATTGCCATTGCCAGCGTGCTTACTTCAATACTTGGAAGAGAATGTAGTTTTTATTATTGTGACGAAAAATTTTCTTATATTAATAGCGATGTGGAAAAAGCTATTCTAACTGTTATGATTAATAGTATACGGCAAAACGAACAGCTATTTTTCACTACACACAATAATGATATTTTAGATCTTCCTCTCCCAAAACATTCTTTCTCTTTTTTGAAAAAAGAATTTTATGAAGATGATTTTGTTATTACATGTGTAAGTGCCTCTAAATATTTAAAGCGAGCTACTGATTCATTACACAACGCAGTTGATAATGATTTATTTTCGACTGCCCCTAATTTAGATTCAATCTACCAGCTCCTAGACTTTATACATAATTAAAATTTTAGCACAAAAGATTTTTAGCAAATACGAAAGAAGGGCATTATGGGGAATAAAAATTATCATTATTTTGTTGAAGGCGAAGATGAAAAGAAGCTATTAAGTGTATTAAAGACAGATATGCAATTAATTCTTCCCGGGAAAATAGAACATTTTAATATCATCCAAGAAAAAATTACCAAACCTCGTCTTATGACTATAAAAAGTGGTACAACTATTGTTTTAGTTTTTGATACAGATGTTGGAGATTCTAAAATTCTAAATGAAAATATTCGTTTTTTAGAAAAGCAAAGCACAATCAAAAAGGTTTTATGTATAACCCAAGTTAAAAATTTAGAAGATGAATTTAAACGTAGTTGCAATATAAAACAAATTAAGGAGCTTACTGGAAGTAAATCAAATAAAGATTTCAAAGCAGATTTAATAAAAGAAAAAAATCTGTCCAAAAAGTTATCTGCCAAAAACTTTAATTTTAAAAAATTTTGGAATACCGTTCCAACTGGTAACTTTCAATCCATTCATAATGATGCTTCTAAAATAAAAAAGCATAAAAATCTAAAATAAGAATATACTTGAATTATCTGACCCAATATGATATATTGAAGTCAGAAAAGAATAAGCTGTACAATATGTACACAAACACAAATCCCCTCAGTACCGCGAATACTGAGGGGATTTTTTGTGGGGCTTGGTTACCGCATGGTTTTACTTCTTCTTTCGGTCAAACCACTTGCGAAGTATAGTCAAGATTAGTTCAACAAGGATGCCTGAGACAATACCGGCCAACACCGACAGAAGAAAAGAATATGCTGACAATATGTACACCCCCTTTCTGTTGCCAGAATGGGGCGGCAACGATGGGATTATATCATAATTTCTTAGAAAAGTCTTTAAAATTCTTTATTCAATTGTTTCTGTCACTGAAATGTGATATACTGACGCAGAGAAACCATACTGATTATGGTTGAAAGATACTTATGTAAATTATTGCATAGGTGTCTTTTACTTTATATATTAATCAATACAGAGAGGAGACTTCAACGTGGCAACATCTTCATTTACAAGACATTTCGCTGTCAATTCTGAAAAAGTTAATGAATTTGTGGAAGAAATGACTAAAAAGGCAACTCCTACACTTACTAAAAATTTTTCATCCAGACTACAATATGAAAAAGACTTAAAATATAATCTTCATAAGGCACTCGGATAAATCAAAGACCCTGCGTATCGCAGAGTCTTTTTTAACATTTTTCAACATTTCCTTGCACATATGTTCTGCACGCTGTATAATGACCCTATAAACGGAAAAAATCCGGTACTTGCCATACCGGATTTCTAGTAACCTATCAACCAGGATGGCTGATAATCTTTACATCACTTAGATTATGCCACGCATCCTGCATTTTGCATAGGGTGTATTTTTTATACCCTTTTTTCGAAAGGATGATTTTCATGGGAAAAGTTGGCACACGAAAACGTGGGAAGACCTGGCAGTATTATTTTCAACTTGCCAGTGTGAATGGAACAAGAAAATGGAAAACCGGTAGCGGATACCGAACAAAGGCAGAGGCTCAGGCAGCCGGCACAAAAGCTTTGGCTGAATATAATAGCACTGGTATTGCTTTTAAGGTCTCGGAGCAGTCTGTAGCTGACTATTTCGACTACTGGATGGAGCATTATGTAGAACAAGAACTTGCAGAGACAACTGTAAATACATACAAGAAAAGGATCCGTCTTTATATTAAACCTTATATTGGTTCTTACAAACTTAAAAATGTACAGGGAGAAACCTTACGAAACTTTCTGGCCGAGTTGCACCGAACTGGTATGAGTAGAAATACTCTCACTTGTATTAAGGGAATGTTGACATCTGCATTTGGATATGCGACTGTACAGGCAAAGTTCATTTCTGTGGATCCGTCTTACAAACTGACACTTCCAAATAAAAGGAAAGATTCCGAGGTAGGCACAAGGAAAGAGAATCATATTTTTGTTGAAGAAGATATGTGGAATGCGATTATTGAACGCTTTCCAGAAGGCCATCCTTCCCACCTTGCTCTGATGCTTGGCTATTATTGTGGATTACGTCTTGGAGAGGTCTATGGATTAACCTGGGATTGCGTAGACTTTGAAAACAAAACAATTACAATAAATAAACAAATGCAAGAACCTTCTGGATGTGGTAAGTGGCTCCTGTATGTACCTAAGTACGATTCGTCCAGAACGGTTACTGTTGGTAACAATGTTCTTGCCTTGCTAAAAAGAACACTGGAATTTCAATTGACTGATAAAGAAACCTGCGGAGAATATTATCAAGAAAATTACATGAACTATGACGAAGAAACACACAGCCTTCTTTCACTTAATGATTTAATGCCTGTACATTTTGTCAATGTTAAACAGGGTGGTCTTCTGGCTCACCCACGAAATATGCAGCACACTTCCCGCAGCATTCATGGTAAAGCAAGGAACTGTACTCTTATCAGTGAAGAATGGGACTTCCACAGTTTACGACATACTCATGCAACAATTCTTTATGAGGCAGGTGTTCCAATGCCACTGATCCAGAAAAGACTCGGGCATATTAATATTCAGACAACAAAACGCTACACAGATCATGTTACTAAGAAAATGCTTTCTATGCTTGATGAAGTAATAAATGGTGACAACATTGACAACAACTTGGAGTAAATGTTGTCAATATGTTGTCAAAACACAAAAATCGGGAGCCAAACGACTCCCGATAAATTTTTGTAAATCTCGTAAAACCTAGAATCTACCTGCCTTAGCAGCCTCTTCTACGCTTACAGCTACAGCTACTGTAGCTCCAACCATAGGGTTGTTACCCAATATTATTATCTGTATTTAGGAATATCTTGAAATCGCTATTTACAGCTTAAATACTAGATATTCGGTATTTTATCGTATCTTATTATATCTTATGTATTTTAACTGTATCGTTGTCATTGTTGTCAAAATGTTGTCATCCTATTCTTTTTATATTTCTGGTTATTTTTTATTCTTAATGAGTTTACCTCGTTTTAATAAATTAAGCAACTTTGTGTTCTGTGAAGCAGTACCACTATAATTTTTAACCCCGTTTAAGGTTGCAATCCTTTTGCGGTTACTCTTCGAAGGATTGATACTTAACAATTTCAATGCGTCAACAATCGAACTAGATTTTCCCTTATAGCGTGGATAATATGTAATCTTTTTCTTGATAGGTTTCTTTATATTCTCTTCAACCTTTTTTGCAACTGGTTCTTTGTAGAGTACGTTCAAATCAAAATTGCCAGAATTGCCGCTTGAGATTATTTTGGGAAATCTCCCTTTCGAAGTATACTGCCATGCAATATTAGCCATGGTAGGTTTATACTTTTCATTAGGATCCGTAGCAATCTGCATACGAGCGTCCCCACGATAATAACGGGCAATCCACCAATTCTGACACTTAACCTGTTTCCGGTCAATATGCTCGTTATAGTAACTCATTCCTGTGTAAACGCCGAACAGATAACCTCTCTCCTCTACAACCTGCTGTGCAGCGTTAATGATTTCGGCGATTTTCGCCTTACTTAATGATGCCTGCACCTTGTCCTCGAGATCAAACCAGATACCATACTTAAAGCATTTTTTATCAATCTTATCAAGGATATCACAGACTAATTTCATATCGCTCTTTGCTTTCTCAACTGTTGTAGCGTATGAGTAATTATATACTCCCCAGTCAATTCCGTTTGCGTTGCAGGCGGCATAGTTTGTGTTAAACTGCTTGTCCCACGTAAGGTCCTTTCTGATAATCTTTAAGATTGCGCCTTCGCAACCGTACTGTTTTGCTTTTTTCCAGTTTATTTTTCCATTATAGCTTGATACATCAATTATTTTTCTCATTCTTAATCCTCCTCTGGCAGCTCGTCTGTCATATCGCTTAAAAACTTCTGAATATAGTTCTTAACTCTTTCCGGAACCGGCAGTCCGCACAGTGTCATATTTTTTAGGATGCTAACAGCTTCATACAATACAAATAAAAGGCAGAAAAATTCGCATACTCCCATCTTCTGAATGCCCAACAACTGAATATATTTGTCCGGAATCATAAATAGAACATTGATATGCATAATAATATCTACAAGCATCAGTAATCCAACGCTGAGCAGCATAGCCGCCTTTCTGATTGCTCCGTCAATTCCTACGCAAGAATTAAACTTATGTTCTTTAATCGCCCGGAGCACTCCCAAGATAGTGTCTAATACGACAGCGATTAATAAAATTTCAAAAAATGAATTTCCTGTAAGTAATTTCAACGTTTCCTGAATCATAATCTTCCCCTCCTATTTCACAGCTACTATTCCTCTGTACTTTTCGTTTGTACATCTCTTCTTATTTTCTTCTTCGACGGTTACTGTGTTCTTTCTTCCGTCTGAGAAACGATAAATCTTTCCCGATCGGTTATCTCTCAGCAAGACAACTGTGTGAATCGGACTCCCCTCTTCAAAGAGGACCATATAGCCTTTTCGGAGTTTTGCCTTTAATTGTTCGATCGTTAAAGACTTGTGATAAGTTGCTGGTTTCCCTGGACAAATTTGGTTGATTCCCTTGACGATTTCTGTTAAGGGATATTTAGCACCGCATTTCAGTTTTCTTCGAGCGTACTGCAATGTTTGCTGCATATTTTTCTTCACGCCGCGAAACCTTAATGCCATGTAGAACGCTACCAAGCTGCAGCCATGTGTCCTAATAAATGCAGCCTTAAAATTGTACTGGCTTGGAACCGGTATATTTCGACCGTTATCCAGTATGATTCTCCAGGGAAATTTCTTTTTACTGTTCTTGTTTTTATTTGCTACTATTCTCACTTTTATCCCCTCCTCATTTCAATATCATCAACATCACAGTATTTTCTTAATCCGTATTCCAGAACATTTGTTGCCTTGTCAGCTTCTTCTACACCCTGCCGGTATCCCGACTCATACAGCTTCACGGTTACCGCATTCGCGGTTATCACATCTCCGGCAATAACTGACACTGTAAACGATGAGCCTATAAGTACCTCAGCAGGAATTAGGCATGTATCCGTCTCTCCAAGCAAGATTGCAATCGGCTCACTGTCTCCGCTGCGGGGCTGTGACAATTTTTGTGATAATCTCTTGCATTGCGTCAATTTTTGTACTTAACTCGTTGATCTGTTCCTGATATGTTTTGCTCTCTCTGTTGCAAATCTTAATTGTGCCCGTATAATTCAGCACATCTTTGTATTTTACAGCTACGTTTAATACAATTGTTCTCGCGCCGTCTGGGACAGTCAGTTTATTGTTTGCATCAGTTATCTGTGTCTCTTCGCAAATCCCTGTTTCAGACAAAAAAGTTACAATGGTCCCCGACGGAAATCCATACACAAAATATGTTTTCCCCTTTTCCATTCCTACTGTCGTAATTAATTCATTTGCGATTTCGATGAGACCGTTTTCTGTTGCGGTTCCCGTTATACTAAATTCACGACCTTTTAATATTGTTGTGATGCCGTAAATCGTATGATTATAATTCATCCTAGGAAATAAATTCCCCGGGATTCCCTGCGCCTGGTTTCTGATTGCCTCTCCCAGATTGCTGTATTTCGTGCCATCCTCTCCGATCCGGGCATCAACTACCTCTTGCATGGAGCCACATAATTTCCCTGCCCAGTCGATCACTGTAATCTGGCAGTCCGCTGCGCTAAAATTAAATGATCCGGAGCCATCGACTACGTTCGTCACAAGCAGTTTGATGTATGTAAGCTGATTTATCGCAAATGTAAACTCCACATTGCGCTGCAGCGATGTGGAGCTTGTTGCCGGAAATACAAGATATTCTGTCTTAATTGCTTCATAGTTTCCATCTAAACTAGCAGCTGATTGTAACACAATTCTCATTGGAACCTCTGGCAGCCCTCCTGTTCTGCTGACTCTTGCAACGAATTTCATATGATAAAGTCCCGGTTTTAGCAGCTTCGCAACATATCCCTGCTGGGGGTACGGTATTGTTATAAAATCGTCGTCTTTCGATAGGACATTGTTAAACATCTTGTCGTAAACAACATCTGCAGCTAAATAACTCATCGCCACAGATGTTCCGTTAATTGATGTACTGAGGATGGTTTTTCCGATTTCCTGTGTTTGCGCAGTGCCGGCTGCAATTAGATTATCAATCCGTTTGCGCTCGGTATCAACATCTGTCTTTCGCTCCACTATTTCTTTTGATAGTCCCAAAACTACTGCCGCTACACTGTCTGGATGCCCGGTAGCATCTTTATAACATTGCTCTATCGCATCGTGTATACTGCTTCGTACTTCTTCCCCGTATATTGCCTCTTTTATCTTTTTTAAATAATTACTTATCATTTTTATCACCTACTTCGGTAAAGAAACTATTCTATCCTCATCCGATTTACAACAATAATTGATCAGTTCTTGTCGTCTGTCCCTCATATCACAGCACCTCTATTAATGCGAATTTCGCACCTCCGGTATGCGCGGCATTTCCGGCATTATAGAACCGCACAACGAGAGAAGTAGCGGATACGCTTACCACTCTTGGTTCTAACCACCCTTCTGCCTGCGGTACAACAATCGGTGTTTTTTTAAATCCATAACTACTCAAATTAATAGTAATGCTGCTTCCAAATGTGTTAACCGCCAAACTTGAACTTTGACTTGCGCTAACAGTCTGAACCTGTTTAATGTTCCCGGCGATTGCACGGGAATCTATATAGTCTTTTATCTTCGCCCACAATCGGTTTAAACCATCACTGTTTAAGTATCCCATGGTTCCTCACCTCATTTTATACGCAAATAGCGTCAATTTCTGCATTTGTAATAGCAGTAATCGTAAAGATTTCACCTAATGGGTCCCAATCGCTACCATTCCATGCAACATTCATGCCTGCGCCGCCATATTTGCTGGCCGCTTCGATGTTGTAAACATCACCAACTCTCTGTCCGGTTGTTGGTAATTTGCCTGAAGAAGCTACTGAACCACAATATTTATACATATTAGTGATTTCGGATTTCTTAGCATATGTACTCGATAAAGTAGCATTTGTCGGTAACGCGTCAAGTTTACCTTTATCTGTGGCACTCATAAGACCGGCCACGCTACTAGTTGCCCCGCTAAAGGTAAATCCGCATAAATCTACGGCCGCCTCACCTTCATCCCTCGTAATCCAAAAGCCGCGTTTATCCGCAGAGGGGTTGTAATCCCTTATTTGCAAGCTACCCCAATAGCCACTCGCAAATAATACCATCGTCTCTTGTCCTGCCGCTGGTGCCGGTACAAGTCCATGTGCACCCATCATGTCACCACTTGCGGCGGCTTTAAAATCACTGTAAGTTGTATCCTTATCTGCGCCCCAAACGGCCGTTCCGTCTGCGCTCCAACGTAAGATTTGACCGGAAGAACCGCCCGCCGGGATGTGTTTGTTACCACTTGTCGTAGGGTGTGTATAGTTGTTCGCGTTCGTGGCAATACCGTCTAATTTCTTTTTATCTGCCGCGGTCATAAGACCGTGTGCGGACTGAGTAGCGTCATTATAGGTTGTATTATTGTCAGGTGGCACGCTCCACGTGCCATCAGAACGCAAATATCTATTTGCGGCCCCTGCCGCTGGTGCCGGTGCCAGACCATGAGTACCCGCCGCCGTTGTCGTTGCACCTTTCATATCCGAATAAGTTGTATTAGCTGGTGTTCCCCAAGTTCCATCTGCTTTTAAGTATTTACCTTCATTTCCCTTTGTCGGTGCCGGAACTAAACCACTCCCGCCGTCTGCGCTTGCGGTTGCTCCCTTAAAATTACCGTAAGTCGTGTTTGTATCCTGCGTAGTAATAGTGTTGGTCGTTCCATCGCCCTTTGTGTACGTGATGGTTCTTCCGTTTACTGATAAATTAGTGATACCTTTATTGAAAAGTGCTTTGATTTTATTCCACAAGTAGGTAACACCATTATTGTCTAAATAAGCCATTTTATCACCTCATCGTTTTTTATTTACATATTTCGTCTAGTTCCAAGTTTGTTATCGCTTCTATATCTTTCGATTGCGCGATAGATATCGCCATGTCTGACTTGTCGTTTGCTCCGCTAGCCGTTTCTCTTACTTTTTCTACATTGTTATTTATAATTAGAACACTTTTTTCAAATGTAACTTCATTGGAAAAAGTTTTTTCTGAAAGTGTGGATAGTGTTTTTCCAAGCGTAATTTTTGTATTTGAAGGATTTTCCAAATCTATCTCGTATTTGTTAACGAGATAATATGTAGATTTGTCTCCCGGAGTGCTTAACAGATTATGATGCGTTGACACGCAGGGAATCAAATCTCCCAAGCCTATGGCATCAATCTCCACATCAATTTTATGCAAATCCACCGCTGTCAGTTCAATCGTAGTTGTCAGATTAATGCACTTGTTTAGATATTCCTGTGCTTTTTTTAGGAGGGTATTTGGATTATTAACATCGGGAAAATCCACCTTATCACATATCCACCCATAAAGCTCAACTGCCTCTGGGCTGTAAATATAGTCCGTTCCATCGTGTCCTTCCGCGGTCTTGATTGTTACATTATTTGCACCAATCTTTGCACCAATCGGTATAATGGCAGTCTTAATATCTTCCGCTTTCACATACTTTTGAAAATCAAGAATGTTCTCTCCGAACCGAATGCTCTGCGTGCTTATTTTCCCGTATTGTTTTACATAATCAATGTACCTCATACCATTCTCATAGTGAATTTTAAGATATCCTTCATATTTTTCAAGGAAGTTAGTATTTATAAAATCCCACGTTTTTTCATAATTTGTTGCCAGACTCTTAATTTCTACCGAATCAATATCAATGATACCTATTTCAAATTGCTTTTCTTTTTCAACTTGCGTATTATGTTCTTCTATTAGACACTTAAAAATTTCAACATTTGTATCTGCTTTATGAATTTCTGCCGACTGGCTCCCATAAGTATGCGGTCGTTGAATTGTATCGAGCAAATAGGACAATTCTCCTTCACACGTAATTTGTCCGGTATATTCAAAATCTCTCTGATCCGTAATGGACCTGCCGCAGTAAAGTAATCTTGATTTTTCCGTTCCGTCGTCTAAAACATCCACATCGTATACTTTTAGCCTGGATTTTAATTTCTTTATATCGTTTCAAAGCCTCCAGATAATAATAATCGGCATAAATCAACGGG